>Ga0182018_10000378_pt1 | contig 58703 bp, 54 predicted proteins | sample 812P2MmetaG_FD_120490 | JGI IMG/M metagenome (GOLD analysis project Ga0182018, IMG submission 120490) | Permafrost microbial communities from Stordalen Mire, Sweden - 812P2M metaG | ecosystem: Environmental > Terrestrial > Soil > Wetlands > Permafrost | place: Sweden: Stordalen | collected... | reverse complement strand
TGGGCCTCTCCGGCGCAATCGATTCCGTTCCCTTCGTCGTCCTCGCCGGCAACGCCAGGGCTATCCCGCCCGCTACAACGGCAATTCCCGCAACGAGCCACCACCGGCTCCGGGACGCCGTCACCGTCCCCCCGCTCGCTACGAGGCCCACGCCCGTTCCGCCTTCGGAGCGCACGTCGACCATCGTTGCCGACAGGGGGGACACCGGCTGGTCCGCGATCGACTGGGCGGGTGCTCGCGCGACAGCTATCGCCGTCGCCAGGGCATCAGCCATCTGTTTCGCCGACGCGAAGCGTTCGCTCGGATCGCGCGCACACGCGCGGGCGAACCAGTCGTCGACGGCCTGCGGCAGCGCCGCGTTCGCGGTCGTCGGCACGGGAAGCGGGTCACGGTGAATCTTGAGCGCGAGCGCGCCGACCGTCTCCGCGTAGAACGGAAGCTCGCCCGTGAGCGCCTGGTACGTGACGACTCCGAGCGACCAGAGGTCCGTCCGGAAATCGATGTCCTTCGCGCCGACCACCTGCTCGGGGCTCATGTAGTACGGCGAGCCGACGAACGCGCCGGTGCGCGTGGTGCTCCCGACGATGCCCACCTCCGGCCCTTTGGCGATGCCGAAGTCGAGCAGCTTCACGAAGAGCTCCCCGTCGCCCGCGTCCAGCAGGAAGACGTTGCTCGGCTTCACGTCGCGATGCACGATGCCCCGCTCGTGCGCCTTGGAGAGCGCCCGGGCGAGCTGCCCGACGATGGCCACGGCCTCGGGAGGGTCGATCCTTCCGCTCCCGCGGAGCCGCTGCTCGAGATCGCGCCCCTCGAGGAGCTCCATGACGATGTACGGCCGCCCTTCCTCGCCGACGCCGTGGTCGAGCATCTGCACGACGTGGGGGCTCTTCACCTGCGAGGCTGCGGCGGCCTCGCGTGCGAAGCGTGCCGTCGCTTCCGGGTTCCCCGCCATGTCCCGCGCCATGAACTTCACCACCACGGTGGTGCGAAGGGACAGGTGGTCGGCCACCCACACGCTGCCCATCCCGCCCGCGCCAAGCGGCCGGACGAGGCGTACATTCGACGTCACCATCATGCCCGGGGTGGGCTCGGACACCGGTGTCCTCCTCGCCGTTTCACGCTAATCCGAGGGAGCATGCGCGCCGCGGGAGCGCGCTGCAAGCACCCGATCTCGCTCGCGGCCATAGCGCACGCGGACCTCTACGCTACGATTGACGCAATGCTTGGAATTGGCTTGCGGGCCTTCGTCGTGTGCGGAACGGCGGGGGTCGCCGTGGTGGTCGGGGTTGCGGCGTGCGGGGCGGGCTCCAGCAGTGCGGCGTTCGGAGGGCTGGCTGTGCCCGGGAGCGATAGCGGCGTGGAGGACGCGCAACCGCCCTCGTTCGACTCGTCTCCGAGCGACACAGGCACCGATGCCGCGCCGCCGATTCCTCCGACCGTCACGTTCGTGCACGCATCGCCCAGCCTGAACGACACGCGCCTTTGCTGGACGCTCCCGGGCCCGGGCGACGCGGGAGTGCTCACGGGAGCCGCCCCCTTTCCTTCTGGTGCGCCGATGCCCGCAAGCAACTTCCCGGGTCTGCCCGTGGGCGGCGCCGTCCAGCTCTCTCCGGCCGTGGATATCGCGACGGCGTCGGCTGCGGGCCCCGTCGAGCTTTACGCGATCGATGCCGAAGTGCTTGCGCGGGAAGCGAGCAGCACGTCGCCGTCGTCGTGCGAAGCCGTCCTCTGCCTCCAGAATCCCAGCAGCAACCCTTCAGCCCCCTGCCTCCGGCCGAACGAAGACTACTGGCACGTGGGCACCCTACCCGCGTCGTCGATCGCCGCGTCCGGTCCCACCTTCGTCGCGCTCGCGGGATGCCTCGGCACGGCCATCGACTCCATGGCGAGCGCCGCTCGATGCGGCTCGAGCTGGGACGCCGTCGCGGGCAATCTTCACGTCGAGGTGCTCCACGTCGCGACGCTTCCTCGGGGCGAGGACGTGGGCGCCGCGTCCGACGCGGGGTTGCTCGCCGTGCAGTCCGCCCTTCTCTCGCCGGCCGTCGCGACGAGCCTGGCCAACGGGGGTCCACTGCGTATCTCGTTCGGCGCGGCGGGCGACGCGAGCACGATGATGCTCCTTGCGGGCGAGGACGACATAGAGCCCCCGACACCCACGTCCCTCGAGATCGGGACCGACCTCGCCGCATTCGGACAGCTCGGATTCGGCGTGGACGGTGTCGAGCTGGACGCCGCGACATCTCCACACTTCTGGACGTCGCTCGCACAAGCGCAGTCGCTCGTCGACCCGACGGCCGATCCACGCGTCTACTTTGGCACGAACGCGACTTACGTCGCGGTCGTCCTGGGCGATCCCAGCGCGCCCTCTCCGTTCTCCGCGGGCGACGCCGCGTACGACGGGCGCGGTCTGCACGTTCTCATTCTCGCGTCGCTGCCGGCGAACTGAGTTCTGTGCGAGACTGAAGGGCATGGCGCAACGCGCCGGGATAAAGAGCGAGCCCGGAACGCTCCCCGGGACAGTCATCGATGACGCCGACGTCGTCGAGGACGACGACGTCTTTGCACCCATCGACCGGCTTCTCGCGCAGACCGATCAGGGCTGGGACGTCGACGCCCAGGTCTTGACTCTGAAGCAAGCGGCGGCGACGCGACCGCTCGCGGAGCAGACCCCGGCCAAGGCGCCGCCCGCGCCTTCTCTCCGCCCCGTGCCGTTGCCGTCTCCTTTCGATCTTGCCCCGACGCAGATCCCGGACAAACGCGTGAAGGCTCCCTCGCGGCTGCCGAAGGGTCCCCCTCCCCTGCCGCGCCAGCAGCCCGCCTCCGCGCCGAGCAGCGGTTCGAGGTCGCACGAGACGTCCGTCCGGTTGCCGGCGGACATGTCTCAACCGGGCGCCCTCGTCGATCTGTTGAACGCGCGCGTGGCGGCGCTCGAGAACACCGGTCGTGGGGCGGCCGCTGGCGAGGTCGACGCCGTCGGGCTCGCGCGAGCGCACATGGAGCTCGCCATCGCGAGCGAGACCATCCTCGGCGACGACGAGCGCGCGACGACGCATGCGGAGGCCGCGCTCCGCGCGAACCCGAGCTCGCCCTCCGCCCATTCGTTCCTGCGCCGCAAGAAGCACTCGCGCGGGTCGCTGCCCGCCATGCTCGCGCACCTGGAGTGCGAGCTCGGCGCCGCGACCACGGAAGCCCACCGCGTCGAGCTCCTCGCCGAGAAGGCGCGCCTGCTCGATGCCGCCGGCGGGCGGGGCGCCGAAGTCCGGGCCACGTGGGAACAGGTGCTCGCTCATGCGCCGAATCACACGGCGGCACTCGCGGGGCTCGAGGCGGAGCTCGTGGCACTGGCCCTTGCGGGGGGCGGCGCCTCCGACTGGGACGCGCTCGCGACCCACCTCGGACGCATGGCGGAGGCGTACGGGACCGAGACCCGCCTCGCGGCGTGGCTCCAGATCGAGCGCGCCCAGATCCTCGAACGTCAGCTCGGTCGCATCGACGCAGCGCGCGGCGCCCTCGAGAGCGCGCTCAGGCTCGACCCCGGCGTCGGTCCGGTGCGCGACGTCCTCGTACGGCACGTGGCGGCACACTCGGACTGGGGAGGCCTCCATCGACTCCTCGACGAGGAAGCGCAGATCGAGGCGAGCCCGGCCCGGGCGGTCCGCCTCGAGCTGGACGCTGCGGCCATCGCGGCATGGCGCCTCGGGGACACCATCGGGGCCTGCGCGCTGCTCGCGCGCGCGGCCGCCCGTGCACCGACCGTCCCTGCGGTCGACCGCCGCGTGCTCGACGAGAGCGTCCGGCTGCACGAGAAGGACGCCCGCTGGATAGAGGCCGCACGCTCGCGCAGAGAGCGCCTGAAGTTCGTCACCGATCCGGCCGCCATCGCCTACGAACTTCGCGCGCTCGCGGTGGCGGCGGAGAGGGACGGCGATACGAACGCCGCCATCGCCGACGTCCAGCAGGCCCTCGCCGTCGACGCGACCGACGCGACTCTGGTGGAGACTCTGGATCGCCTCCTCTCTTCGGCGGGCAAGCACGACCAGCGCATCGCGATCTGGTTGCAGGAGGCTGCACGGGCCGACGATGCCACGCGTCGTTCGGCCGGTCTCGCACGCGCCGCGAAGATCTGCGAAGAGCTCGGCCGTCCCGCCGATGCGCTCCGTCACCTGCGATCGGCATGGCTGTCGACGCCCGGCGACCCCGCCGTGCTCGACGGCCTCTCACGGCTCCTTGCCCCGTCGGCTTCGACGACGGCGGACGGCGGCGCCCGCTCGCTCGTCGAGCTCTATGCGCAGGCAGCGGAGCAATCGGCCGACGTCGGGCGCAAGGTGGCCTATCTCGAACGGGCGGCGCTTCTCTGGGAGGAAGTGCTGGCCGATCCCGAGCGAGCCGCGCGCGTGTACGAGCAGGTCCTCGCTCTCGAGAGCGACCGCCGCAGCGCGATCCTGGGCCTGGAGCGAACCGCGGCGCGCATCGGCGACGAGCGGATGCTCGCCCGCGCGCTGCTGGACGAAGCGCGTCTGACGGTTCCGGGCACCGAGGATCTGGCACTGCGAACGCGGGCCGCCTCGGCGCTCGCGAAGCGCGACCCCTCGCGCGCGATGCAGCTCGTGCGCGAGGTCCTGGCGCGGGACACGACGCACGCGGCCGCCCGGATCCTCGAGACGCAGCTCGAAGAGGACGCCGGGCGCTGGGAGCAAGCGGCGAAGTCCCTTCGCGCGCGAATCGACACGGCGAGGACCGATCCGGAGAAGGTCGTGCTCTGGCTGGGGCTCGCCCAGATCCAGCACGCCCGCTTGCGCAATCCGCTGGAGGCACTCGCGTCGCTCGAGAAGGCCCGGTCGCTCGATCCGACGCATCCCGTACCCCCCGTCGAAATCGCCAGGGTGCTGGAGGATCGGGGCGACTCGCGCGCGCTTCGCGACGCGATCGAGCGGCTTGCCGCGCAGGCCAGGACGCCCGACGAGCGCGCACGACATCTGTCTCGGGCCGCGGAGATCGACGAGCTTCTGGCCGGCGACGACACGAGAGCGATGCGCACCTACCGGCGGGCGCTCGAAGAGACGCCCGACGACGAGCTGGTGGCCGATCGACTCGCCCGCGTGATGGTGAGGTGCGCCCGGCAGAGTAGCGGACGGGAGCTCGCGGAGCTTGCGGCGCTGCTCACCAAGCGAATCGAGGCCGCCGCGTCGCCCGCGCTCGCGCAGGCACTATCCTTCCAGCTCGCCGCACTGCTCGCGGAGATCGGTCAGGAGGCGACCCGCGCAACGTCCTTGCTCGAGTCCGCGCTGACCGAGCCCGGCGACCACGTCCCCGTCCTGCGAACCCTCGAGACGCTGCGGCGCAGGGCCGGGGACGCGGCGCCGATTGCGCGGGTGCTCGGGGCGCAGGGCGACGAGTTTACGGACGTGCGCGCGCGCCTTGGCGCGCTGTGGAACCTGGCGGCGCTCGAGGAATGGAAGCTCGCGACGGGCGATCCCGCGGCGACGTACCGCCGCATTCTCGAGCTCGACCCGACCGACCCGGGCGCTCTGTGGGCCACGCTCCGGCACGAGCTTGCGGGCGCTCGCGGCGCCGACCCTCGTGCGCGCAAGATCGCAATGGACGCGCAGCGCTCTCTCGTCGCCTTTGCCTCGGACGACGAATCGCGACTAGCTCTCCAGCTGGGACTGGCCCTGATGCTCGAAGCGGCCGCCGCCGACGCCTCCGACACGAGCGCCACCGACGATCTCGCACGCGAGGCGCTCGATCGCTACCGGGACTCGCTCCGCGTGGACCCGTTGTCGGTCACGGCAGCGACGGGTCTCGCACGCCTCGCCGCCCAGGTCGGCGACGCGGCGTCCGGAGTCGCCGCCGCGCTATCCCTGGCCGACCTTGCGGTCGATCCACGGGTTCGCTGCCGCTATCTCATCGACGCGGCCGAGGCGTTGATCGGCCCTGCGGAGGGCGAAGGCCTCGGTCCACGCGCGCAGCGGCGACGCCGAGCGGCATCGCTCCTCGAGCGCGCGCTCGACGCCGACCCCGACTCGATCCCCGCGGCGGGCCGTCTGGCGACTCTGACCCTCGAAGACGGCCAGGGGGAGCGTCTCGTGAGCGTATTCCGGACCGCCCTGCCCAACGCAAAGTCGCCGGACGCGATCGTGATGCTCGGCTCCGAGGTCGCCCGCGTGGCGCGCGACGAGCTGAAAGACTTGCCAGTCGCGATCGACGCCATGCGCCTGGTGCGTGCGGCAGTCCCGCAGCACATTCCTTCGCTGTTGACGCTCGCCGAGCTGTGCATCGCTCAGCGGGCCTGGCCGGAGGCCGTCAGCGCACTCGAAGCGGTCGTCTCGACGAGCCGAGAGGTGCCGCCGAAGCTCACGGCTCTCTTCGCCCTGGCGAGTATCTACGAGAAGGTGCTCGAGCGGTCGGACGACGTCGACCGGGTGCTCCGCGCCGCGCTCGCGCTCGAGCCGTCCAACGCACGCGCGCTGCGGGGTCTGCTGCGCCGGGTCGCCGCTCAGCCTGCGAGGAGCACGCCGACCGCGGAGCGCGCGCGGCGGGAGGAGATCGCCCAGCTCCTCGAGCGGCTCGCCGAGGTCGAGGGTGACGCCGAGCAGCGGGCCGCCCTCCTTCTCGAGCTCTCCGACGTCCGGGTGAACCTCGGCAACGTCAAGGCGGCCGAACAGGCGCTCGTCGAGGCCGTCGTCGCCGCTCCCGCAAATGCTCGCGCCTTCGCTCGCCTCGCCGCCCTCTTCCGGCGCGCCGGTGCCGACGATACCGTCGGCTACGCGCGCGCCCTGAACGCCGTCATCGGACTCGGCCAGAAGGCCGGGCGTGTCGACGCCCGCTGGCTCGCGGCCCTAGGACAGATCGAGATCCACGCCCTGTCGCGCCTGCGCGAAGGGATCGCGCACCTTCAAAGCGCGGTCGCCCTCGACCCCACGCTCTACGAGAGCCGGTTCGAGCTCGCGAGCGCGTACGCGAACCTCAAGGCGAACGACGAAGCCGCCCGTGTGCTCCTGGCGATGCTCTCGCCCCTGCCGCACCCGCTCCTGTCGATTGCCGATCCGGCGGTGGCCCTCGCCCTCCTCGAGGGCACGCTGTCGGCCGAGCGCCGCGCGGACGAAGCCATCCTCGTCAGCGAACTGCGCGCGATGGCCGGCGAGCTGGACGAGGGCCGGCGCACGTGGCTCCGCGGTCGCAGGACGGCCGCGATCGAGATGACGCAGCCCGTCCTCGATCGATCGACCCTCCTTTCGCACGTACTCCCGGTGGATGCCCGGCACGTCCTCGTCGACGTGGCCCTCGCGATCGCGGGGGTCGAGTCCAAAGTGCTGAGGGTCGAACTCGGCGAGCTCGGCATCTCGGCGCGCGAGCGGATCACGTCGCGAAGCGGCCATCCGCTCCGCCGACTGCTGGATCGAGCCGCCCAGGCGATGGGCGTCGAAGAAATCGAGCTTGCCCTGGCACCCAAAGGGACGCGCATACGCGTCGTGTCGCAGGACGAACCATGGATCGTGATTCCTGCCGCCATGGCAGAGCAGCCGGAGCCCGTGCTGCTCGCGCACCTGGCCAGAGCCGTGGCGCGCATCGCGTTCGGCGCTCCCTGGCTCGAGGAGCTGTCCGCGCCCCATATCCTGGCCCTGCTCGTCGCCGCTGCCCGCCACGCCGTCGCGAGCTACGCGGCCGACGACCTCGATTCCGCGACGGCGGCGCTCGTCTCAAAGTACTCGCAGAGCGTCGGTCGTGCCCTGTCGCGGCGTCAGCGAAAAGCACTGGAGGAGCTCGCGCCTCGCCTCGGTTCGCCGCAAGCGCGTCCGCCCATGATCGGCGACTTCGTCGATGCGCTGACGCGCGCCGAGCTCCGAACGGCCTTCCTCGTCGGAGGAGATCTCCTCGCGTTGCTCGAGACGATCGCTCACGCCGATGCGACTCTGCGCGGCGCGCTCGCGACCCCCGGCCCCCAGGCGCTGGCGACCGTCCTGCAGCATCCCCGCGGCGGAGACGTGGTGCGCTTCGCGCTGACACGGGAGGCGACGGCGCTGAGGCGCCGCCTGGGCTCGACTTGGACGCAGCCTGCGGCCGCGCTGTAGCATCGGTCGGTGAGCGACGAGACGCCCCCGCACGAGCCTTACAAGCCGCTCCCGCTGCAGCTCGACCTCCCGGCGCGAAAGCCCCAGCCGCTGCCCCCGGAGGCGGCCGTCAAGCCGTGGAGTTCGCTATTTCCAGAGCGTGCCGCCGTCCTGCGCGCGGTCGGCCGCGGACTGGCCGGAGCGGCCGTGGCCGCCGTGGTGGCCGCCGTGGCCGTCGTGTACGCCCTTCCGTGGTACGTGCGCGGCCAGTGCACCGAGGAGGCGCTCGCGCACGGCGTCACTCTCGCCATGGACCAAGTCAAGATCGACGGGTCGGGCTTCCGCCTCCTCGGCGTGACCGCAACCGCCACCGACGTCCCAGGCGCACGCCTCGTGGCGCCCGAGGTGGAGGTCGAGACGAGGTGGCTGCAGCCGAGCAAGGTCTCGGCGAAGGGGCTCGAGCTGACGCTCACAGGCCGGTGGAGCACCGTGTCCGCCGCGCTCGACCAGTGGCTCACGAGCTCGCGTGGCGTCCACGGTTCGGCCTGGGCGTCCGTGGCGCCGCTCATCACGGACGGATCGCGCATCGTCTGGCTGGGGCCCATCGGCGAGAACGCACGCGTCGAGGCGGCGGGCGTTCATGCGGACATCTCGTGGCCGGACGGCGGGGCCGTCGTTCATGCCAGCTCCGAGAACGTGAAGGTGGCCGTGCCGGGCAGCGTGCTCGGGCCGTGGCGGGTCGACATCGACCGCGCGCCTGCGTCTTCACGCGTCTGCGTCGCGCTCGACCCAGGGGTTCCGAACACGTGCACCTTGCTCGTCGTCGGCAACGAAGAGTCGACGACGGACGTGCAGGTGACCCTCGCCCGCTCGCCCGTCACACGCCTCGGCATTCCGTTCCAGCTGCTCGGGGTGGGCGGCAGAGATCTTCAGCTCGACGCCAGCGTCCACTATTCGGCGCTCGGGCCCGCGCGGGCCGAGCTGAGCGCCAAGGGGGGGCTCCACGGGATCGAAGCTCACGGGATCCCTCACGGGTTCGACGTCTCGCTGGACGCAACGGCCAGCGGCGATCCTCGCTCCGGCATCGACATGAAGCAGGCACGCCTCGCCGTCGGCCCGCTCGTGGGGAACGTGCGCGGCACGCTCAAGAGATTCGACGACGGCTTTCGCGTGGACCTCGCCTGGAGCGGCGGCCCGGTGCCATGCACCGCGTTCGACGCGCCCCCCAACCCCGGCCAGCCCTTCGACATCGCGTACGAGCTCCGCAAGCTCGCCCAGGGCACGGGCATGGCCAAGATCTCCGGCAGCGTGAGCGCGCAGGGCATGCTGGCCTTCGACTCGCGTGACCTGGGGTCGGCCTCGGCGAGCTTCACGCCCGAGGCGAAGTGTCAGGTGGCGGTGTTCGGTGCACCTTGACCGGCGCGGTGCATCGAGTATTTAGTCGCCTCCTCCCATGCGTGGCTTCCTGCAACCCGCCGTGCGCTCACGCGCAAATGACGTCCAGCGCGCCTTCGGCTCCCTCTCCCGACACCGGCAAACGAAGCTCGCTCGTGCGGCGCAGACGACGCTCGTCAAGGCCCACCAGTGGAGCCGCGGGGACGCGGTCGCCCCCGAGGTCGCCTCCGCTCTCGAGGGCGCCCTCAGGGCCCTCCAGGCCAAGGCGCCCAAGAAGGTCTGACTCCTTCCTTCAGCCCCGCTTCGCGAAGTCCTTCATGAAGGACGCGAGGGCCGTGACCCACTCCGGCTCCACGGCGTTGTAGAGCGACACGCGGATACCGCCGACGCTGCGATGGCCCTTGAGGCCGACCATCCCGTTCCTCTTGGCCTCGTCGACGAACTTCTTCTCGAGCTCCTCGCTCGGCAAACGGAAGACGGCGTTCATCACCGACCGGCTAGAGACCTCGACGGGGCACCGGTAGAACTCCGCCGCGCGGTCGATCTCCGCGTACAGCTCGGCAGCCTTCGCGCGGTTGCGCCGTTCCATCGCGTCGAGCCCTCCGCCCGCCTTCAGCCAGGCGAGCACGTTGCGCATCAAGTAGATGCCGAACGTCGGCGGTGTATTGAGCAGCGAGCGGGCCTCGGCGTGCGCCCGGTACTGGAGGATCTTGGGCAGGTCCTTCCGGCCGCGCTCCAGAAAGTCGCGCCTCGCTACGACGACGAGGACGCCGCTCGGCCCGATGTTCTTCTGCGCGCCGCCGTAGAGGAAGGAAAGGCGGGAAACATCGATCTTGCGCCACAACATGTCGCTCGACACGTCACAGATCTGCGGTGCGCTCCCGAAGCGCGGCAGGTCGATGTACTGCACGCCGTGGATCGTCTCGTTCGTCGTGAAGTGCACGTACGCGGCGCCCTCGTCGAGAGCGGCGTCGTCCGGGCTGGCCACGCGGCGGTACCCTTCCGCCTTCGTCGACGCGGCAACGCGCACGCGGGCGCCGGCCACGTTGGCCCACGCCGCGCCCTCGGAGTGCGCCTTCTCGCTCCAGGCACCGGTGACGACGTAGTCCGCGCTGCCGCCGGGCGGCAGAAAGCTCATCGGGATCAGGGCGAACTGCATCGAGGCCCCCCCCTGGAGGAAGAGGACGTCGTAGTCGTCGGGGATCGCGAGCAGCTCGCGCAGGAGCGCGATGGCCTCGTCGTGCACTTTCTCGTACTCGCCGCCGCGGTGAGAGTGCTCCATCACCGACATGCCTGTCCCGGCAAAATCCAGGAGCTCCTCCCGCGCGCGCTCGAGCGCGGGCAAGGGCAGCGTTGCGGGGCCTGCGTTGAAGTTCATCGGGCGGCGCATGGGGGCAATGTAGCCCGAGGCCAGCTGCGGTATAGGAGCCTTTGCTTGCTCCGGATCGCCCTCGCGATAGGCACGGCGACGCTTACCCTCGCGTGCCGCGGGCGGGCGTCGCCCGACGACTGCAAAGCCATCGCGGAGCACTACATCGACCTCGCCGTGAACGAGACTCCCGGCGCCTCGGGCATGTCGCCGGCCCAGTCCGCCGCCGTTCGAGACATCAAGCACGACCTCAAACGAGCCGAGCCGACGTACAGGAGAGTCCAGGACCACTGCGAAGATGTGTCGAGACGAGAAGTCTCCTGCGCCGCCGACGCGAAGACGACGAGCACATGGGAAGCGTGCGTGCAGCGCGACGGGGGGCAGTGATAGCCTTGGCGCCATGAAACGGATCGTCGCCGGAAGCCTCCCCCTTCTCCTCGCGCTGACCGCTTGCATGAACAACCCTCCGCCCCAGGAGCCGGAGAACTCCGACGAGAGCTCGGACAGCAAGAAGGGCAAGAAGGACAAGGACGACATCGTGGGGACGGACGACACGAGTCCGCTCGGCGGCGCTGGCACGGGCACAGGCACGAGTACGCCCCAGGCGGAGCACGCGACCGTAAAGGACGACGCGGAGAAGAAGGCGACGCCCTGCGGAGGACCGAAGATTGCCGACCTCCTCGCCGTCGTCTCCCAGACCGCCTGCGAGGTTCCCAAGGCCACGCCGGAGAGCCTGCCGCAGCGTGATCTGAAGGGCGCGCTCGACATCAAGGTCACGACGGACACGGCGCGCGTTCCCCCCGGTGCGAGGGCGAACCTCGTCGTGACCTTCACGAACAAGGGCGCGACGGACCTGCCGCTCGACTTCATGGCCGACCCGGAGCCCCAGTTCCAGGTCGAGGCGTACACCGTCAAAGGCGCACGAGCCGACAAGCCCGCGGGGAACGAACCCGCCCTTCCGGCGAACATCTCGGATCAGGCTGCCCCGGAGCGCACCGTCTCGCGGGTGACGCTCTCGCCCAAAGGGACGGCGAAGCTTTCCATCCCGTGGGACGCGGTGAAGTACAAATGGGCCTCTGCGGAGCGGGCCAAGGGCGCGCTCCCCGGTCAACACTACCCTCGCGAGACGGCCGGCCCGTTGCCCAAGGGCAAGTACGTCGTGCACATCGTCATGCCGCTCATCGGCGTCGCCGAAGGCAGCGATCACGAGCTCAGCCAGCCGCGGACCCAGGTCGAGGTAGGGGGCCCGTAACGAGCTTGTCGTCGACCGGGCCGGCTCGGTTCCGCGCGCTCTTCTTCGGCTCGCCCGCGTTCGCGGTACCGTCACTCGACGCCCTGCGAGCGATCGCGGACGTGGTCGGCGTGGTCTGCCAGCCCGACAAGCCCGCCGGGCGAGGCCTGGCGCTCACCTCTCCTGCCGTGAAGGTCCGCGCGATCGAGATCGGCGTGACGGTCGTCCAGCCGACGAAGCTTCGCACCGGTGACTTCGGGGAGTGGGTCCGCGCCCAGGACGCCGACGTCGCGCTCGTCGTCGCCTACGGCCGCATTTTGCCGAAGGACGCACTCGACGCTCCACGCCTCGGTTGCGTCAACGTGCACGCGTCGCTCCTGCCGAAGTACCGCGGCGCGGCCCCTATCACATGGGCCATCGTCCGCGGCGAGAGCGAGACGGGCGTGACGCTGATGAAGCTCGACGAAGGGATGGACACGGGTCCCACGTTCGCTCGCGTCGCGACGCCCATCGGCCCCGACGAGACCGCGGGGGACCTGAGTGCTCGCCTAGCCCGCCTCGGCGCAGACGCGGTCGTCGAGGGGCTCCCCAGGTTCGTGGCGGGCGCGTGCCATCTCGAGGCGCAGGACGAGGCGCGAGCGACGACCGCACCGATGCTCGAGAAGCAGCACGGCCAGGTCGACTGGAAGGGCGCCGCCCAGGCGGTGCACGATCACGTCCGCGGCATGAGCCCGTGGCCCGGTGCCTTCAGCGTGCTTCGAGAACGTACGGTGAAGATCCACGCGACGCGCGTCATCGAACGAGACGGCGGGAGAGGGCGCCCGGGCGAGGTCGTCCTCGCGGACAAATCGCGCGTACTGATCGCCTGCGGCAAGGGGACCGTCGAGATCGTGACGGTGCAGCCGGAGGGCAAGCGCGCCATGCGCGCGCCGGAGTGGGCGATGGGACGCGGCATCGTGGAGGGCGACACGCTTCTTTAGCTCTGCGTCCTCTAGCTCTGCGTCCTCTAGCTCTGCGTCCTCCGCGCCTCCGCCCTGAGCGCCGTCCGGACGGCGATCTCCGGCCCGTCCACGGGCGGGACGCGCAGGACCACGTGGAAGCGCCGAGGCTTCCCGTCCGCGAGGTAGGACCAGGCGAAGCATTCGGTCGCTCTCGGGTGACCCACGAGGGCAAAGCGCTGCACCTGGCCGTCCCAGAGCACGCGCCCCTCGTGTTCCTCGTGCACCGCAACGCTCTCGACCCAGCTCGAGTCGCACCCGTACATGTATTTTATCTCCGCGCGCAGCGCTTCCACCCCGGCGTCGTCCATGGTGCGTCACCAAAACAGGCATTTGCCCCCCTTGTCGACCCCCAGCGTGCACCAGACGATCGTCCCGGCGACCCCCACGACGAGCAGCGCGACGACGATGATCGCCACCCGGGCGAAACCGAAGAGGTGGCGTAGTTGCTCCACCGCCTCCATCAGTCGCTCGACGTCGCGCCCCTTCGTGACCACCAGCGCCGACAGCGACCTCCCTGCCGACACCGTCCACCACGCCATCACGAGGAGGAGCACCGCCCCCACCCCGAGCCCGGCCCCGTTGGCCGCGAAGCCCGAGTAGACGGCGCCGAAAGCGAAGAGCACCGCCATCCCTCCGAAGAGCATGGTGCACACGCCGACGAAGCTGACGGAGGCCGCGAGCGCCCGGAAGCGGTCCTTTTGGGCCTCCGTGAACTCGAATGCCCCGGTGGGGGGACGGGGCCCATCGCTCATCTTGGCGGGAAACTTAGCGCGCGTCAGACCGATTCGGGAAACCCGTTCGTACGACAGGGTGTCTACAGCCAGGGACCGCCCTTCAGAGGTCCCGCAAAAGGAGACTGGCGATGGATGGACGACGATGGGTGACGGCGATGGCCGTCGCGGCGGCAGCCGCGGGATCGACCGGGGTGCATGACGCGCGCGCATTTTGCGGCTTCTACGTCAGCGGGTCCGGCGCGCCGCTCGCGAACAACGCGACGCAGGTGGTGCTCATGCGCGAAGGCATGCGGACCGTGCTCTCGATGCAGAACAGCTACCAGGGGCCACCGCAGGACTTTGCGATGGTCGTCCCGGTTCCGGTGGTGTTGCAGAAGGAGAACGTCAAGACGCTGGAACGCGACGTCTTCGAGCGTGTCGACCGGCTGACGGCGCCGCGCCTCGTCGAGTACTGGGAACAGGACCCGTGCCCCAAGCCCATGCCCATGCCCATGCACGAGTTCGCGCGAGCGGACGCGTTCGGGCTCGGTGCCATAGCGGCGGCGGCGCCCGCGGGCGCGCCCGCCCCGCCGCCGGTGAAGATCGAAGCCCAGTTCACGGTCGGGGAGTACGACATCGTCGTCCTGAGCGCGACGGACTCGACGGCGCTCGACACGTGGCTTCACCAGAACGGGTACAAGATTCCCGCCGGCGCCGAGCCCTATCTCCGGCCGTACGTACAGATGGGGATGAAGTTTTTCGTCGCGAAGGTGGACGTCGCCAAGGTCAAGTTCGAGCGCACCGGCAACGGCCCGGAGCAGGCGATGCTGTCGCCGCTGCGGTTTCACTACGACTCGGACGCGTTCAATCTTCCGATCCGCCTCGGGCTGATCAACTCGACCGGCACCCAAGACCTCGTCGTCACCATCCTCGCTCCCGGTCAGCGCTACGAGGTGGCCAACTACGACAACGTGGCCGTGCCGACGAACGTCGACGTGTCGGACGCGACCCGCAACGAGTTCGCGTCGTTCTACGCGACGCTCTTCGACGAGACGGTGCAGCGCCATCCGCGCTCGGTCGTCACGGAATATTCGTGGTCGGCCAACTCCTGCGACCCCTGCCCCACGCCGCCACTCCAGCAGTCGGACCTGATGACGCTCGGGGCCGACGTCCTACCGTCGACCGCTCCTTCTCCGCCCCCCGGAGGCGGCGCGCCCATCCTGCGACCGAGGTTCCGGCCGCAGAGCGGGAACTTCGTCATCACGCGCCTGCACGCGCGCTACTCGAAGGACGCGCTCGGTGACGACCTGGTCTTCCGCGCGGCGCCGCCGATCGTCGGCGGCCGGGAATTCATGCAGGGCGAGGGGAAGCTGGAGCAGGGGGCTCGCCCGGACGCGTCGAACAACTTCCAGGCACGCTACGTCATCCGCCATCCGTGGACGGGGCCGATGGCGTGCAAGAACCCCACGCGGGGCGTGTGGGGCGGCCCGCCCGGGCGCGACCCGTGGTCCAGCGGAGCGCCGAACGTGAAAGCAGCTTCGAAGATCGGCCTCCTGCCTCGAGTTGGCGCCCTGTCGCTGGCCTCGTTCGTGCGCGGCGCGATGCCTCCCGAGAGCCTGCTGTCGAGCGGCAGTCCAGTGCCGTTCGTCGTCCAGGCAACGGCCGCGGCCACCGCCGACGTGAGCGCGCCCGAGGGCGGAGCGGCAGATGCGAGTGCAACGCAAGCCACTGCGACCGCCGCTCACGACGCGTCTCCCGCTCCTCCGTTGCCCCAATCGGCCCCTCTACAGGGCGGATGCGCGGGATGCAGCACGGGGCCGTCCGGAGCCTCGAGCAGCGCGCTCGCCGGGTTCGCCGCAATCGCCGCCCTTCGCTTGCGCCGCCGAAGGAGGTAGGACGATGCGGGCGAGCCTCGTCGCACTCATCACCACGGTGGCCGCCGTGGCGCATCTCGGAATGCGCGGGCCGACCTCGACCTCGACCTCGACCTCGACCTCGACCGCGACCGCAACCGCGACCTCGACGCCGATCCCGACCCTGCCGGCATCAGCATCCCTCTTCCCTCCCTCTCAGCTCCTCCTCTCCGGCCGTCTAACCGGCGACACCCTCACCGAGACGGAAAGCTGCGCCGGCTGCCACGCCGACGCGGCGGCGCAGTGGCAGTCGAGCGCGCACGCCTTCGGGTCCTTTAATAACCCCATATATCGGCTCGTCGTCGATCGGTTTCGGTCCGCTGTCGGGAGAGACGCCAGTCGCTTCTGCGCGGGGTGCCACGACGTCGCGCTGCTGGTCGACGGAGGCATGGCCGGCGACGTGAAGCCCGGGGATTCGCGGGGACATGGCGGCGTCACGTGCCGCGTCTGTCACGGCATCGAGAGCGATCGGCCCGACGGCAACGCGAGCTACACGCTGTCGTCGTCCGATATCCCGATCCCCCGCGACGGCGACGACGAGAGCCTGAGGGCGCACAAGGCGAGGATGGCGCTTGCTCCGCTGCGCACGCCGGCGATGTGCGGTAGCTGCCACCGATCGTTCCTCTCCGCCGAGACGGGCAACCGCGCGCACCTCGTGGGCCAGGACGAGCTCGGGGCATGGGAGCGGTCGGTATACGCGGGGAGTCTGGCGACGCGAATCGACGAGACGGTCGCTCCTTCCGGTTGCCGCGACTGCCACATGCCCCTCGAGGACGCGCCGCGGGGTGACGCCGCGGCCAAAGGGGGGAGGATTCACTCGCACCGCTTCGCCGGAGGGCAAACCTGGCTCGCGGCGATGCACGGCGACGGCGTCCAGCTCGACGCCGACGTCGCGATGCTGCGCGGCGCGGCGAGCATCGATGTCGCCGTCGCCGTCGGCGCCGACGGGACACGGACGCTGCCGGCGGACGGTGCCCCGGTGAAGGCGGGCGAACCCATAGTCCTCGACGTCGTCGTGCGAAACGAGCGCGTGGGGCACGGCTTCCCCGGGGGCGTCCTCGACGCCCAGGACACGTGGATCGAGGTCCAGGTGCACGACGCCCGCGGCCGGCGCCTCGCGACGGGCGGCGTCGCGCACGAGCGGGCGGCGGACGATGACACGGCTCACGTACTGCGCGCCGTTCAAGTCGACGACCTTGGAGTCGCCGTCATGATGCGCGAGACCGACCGCTTCCGTGCAACGGCCTATAACCACACGGTCGCCCCGCGCGACGCGGAGGTCGTGCGCTACCGTCTCGACGTACCCCGCGTGCTCGACGCGCGGTCGCTGCCCCTGCGCGTGACGGCGCGCCTCCGGCACAGGAGTCGCAACCTGCCGCTTGCCAGGGCCGCCTGCTCCGAGTCGAAGACGGCGCGCGGGTCGGCGTTCGCGCGAGAGGTCACGAAGCGCACTGGGTTCCCCATGGATCCCTGCAAGGCGGAGCCGGTCACGGACGTCGCGGAGAGCGAGACATGGATCGGCGCGGGCTGGAGCGCGATGACACGCTCACGGGGGCCCGCTCCGTGGCGCCGGCTCTACGATCACGCGCTCGGACTGCTCCGCGCGCTCCAGGAGAACGTCGACGAGGCGCGCCCGAGCCTCGCGCGTGCATTGGAGCTCGTCCCGCCGGGCGACGAACGCGCGCGCGCGATGCTGCTCGAAGCCACGGCCGATGTGGCGATTCGCGAGGGGCGAACCGACGAGGCCATCGGGCTCCTCGACGAGGCCGACGCGCTCGCGCCCGACCACCCCGCGATCGCGCATGACCGCGGGCAGGCCATGGCGGGCGTCTGGCGATGGTCGGACGCGGCCGGCGCTCTGGAGCGAGCCGCGAACGCCTCTCCTGTCGACAGCGTCCTCTGGGACCACCTGGCCGTCGCCCGCGGCGCGGCAGGCGACCCGCGCGCGGCGCTTGCGGCGGCGACGCACGCCCTCGCGCTGGGTCCACGGGATGCCGATGCCCTGCGCGTTCAAGCGCTTGCTCTGGAGGCTTTACGGGTGGACGAGAAGGAGGTCGCCGGCGCCCGCGCCGCGTTCGAGCGATGGCGCTCCCCGGACGACGCGCCGGCCGCAAAGAGCGCCTGTGCCGCGCGATCCCCGGCGTGCGCGCTCGAGCGCATTCCCGTGCACGTCCACACGCTGACGCCGGAATGAAGGAGCCCGCGTCAGAGCGCGCAGAGGACGCCGGAGGTCTTCGAGATGCAGGTCCCGGAGCCGGGCGTACCGATGGGCCCGCAGCACGTCTCGTCGGCCGTGCAACACGCCGTGCCGCAGCAAGTCTCTCCTGTTCCGCAACCACACCCACCGCTGCTCGATCCACCGCCACTCGTGGTTCCACTGCTACTTCCGCTGCTGCTAGCGCTCCCGCCGCTGCTGCCGCTGCTGCTTCCGCCGTCGGGCCGGGGGGGGGGTCCGCTGTCCGCTCCTCCGGCGTCGGCGCGGGCGCCGCTGCTTCCGCCGTTGCTGCTCACGCCGCTGCTCCCAGAGCCGCCCCCGCTCGCGCCGCTGCTGCTGCCGCCCGAAGCCCCGCTGCTCGACGCGCCGCTGCTACTGACGCCACTCGAGCCGCTGGCACCGCTTCCGCTGCCGCCGGCCCCGCTGGTGCTGGCTCCGTTGCTGCTGGAGCCGCCGCCGGCCGCGCCGCTGCTCGCGAGCCCGCTGTCGTCGCCCCCGGTCATGCCGGACGCGTCTTCGTCGGCCCCGGGGGCGCTGCTGAAGGCGGCTCCCCCGCACTGTTGCGTCCCGAAGGCGATCACGACGGCCCCCACCGCCAACCCGAAGTTCAAACGCACCAACGTACCTCCTAGCACCCTACAGGCTGAGGGAGGTTTCGCCGTGTGTCGACCACAATCCGAGGCACCGGTGTAGTCACCTCGGAGCCTGGCTCAAGCGCGCTTCGCTTCTCCTAGTGGTCCGGCTAGTAGTGGTCCGGCTAGGGTCCGGCGAAGCGCTTCATCCATCACCTCTAGCGGCGCGGGACGGCCGGTGTAGAGCTCGAACTGCGCCGCCGCCTGGTAGAGAAGCATCCGTCCGCCGTGGACGACCGACGCGCCGCGCACCGTCGCGGCCTCCACGAGGGCGGTGCGTACGGGCTTGTAGACGATGTCCATGACGACCTGTCCCCGGTGAAGAGCCTCGGCGGGAACAGGGCTCACGGAGTCCACGTCGGACTGTCCGAGGGTCGTCGCGTTGACGACCACGTCGTACTCTGCCGCGCGCGTCGTCTCGTCGAACGCTGCGGCGACGGCGCCCGTCTCCGCGGCGAGCGCGTGGGCCTTCCCCAGGTCGCGATTGGCGATCGTCGTTCGCGCCGCACGCTCACTCAGTCCAAACGCGATGGCGCGCCCGGCCCCTCCGGCCCCGATGAGCAACACGCGCGCGCCGCCGAGCGGCCGGGTCTCTTCGAGGGCTCGCAAGGCGCCCACCCAGTCCGTGTTGTGACCGACAAGGTGGCCTCGGCCGTCGTTGACGATGGTGTTCACGGCGGCGATGCGCCCCGCGACTCCCTCCAGCTCGTCGAGGAGCGGAATCACGTCCTGCTTGAACGGATGTGACACGCCGAACCCTCGAATCCCGAGCGCACGCATTCCCGCGAGGGCACCGGGAAGGTCGCGTACCTCGAACGGAACGTAGGCGAACGCGAGGCCCAGGGCGCGATAGCCCGCCTCGTGCATCGATCGTCCGAGAGGGCTCGCGAGGCGAGACAGCGATCCGCAGAGGGTGATGGGAACCATGGGATGCGAGGCGGCGGATCAGCGCCCGTCCTCGCGCCGTCCGGCCTTCACACGCGCGCGCCGCTTCTTGTCCTCGATGCGGCGCTCGACGCTCCCGCGGGTCGGGCGCGTTTTCTTTCGTGGTCGCGGCACGACGAGGGCGCGGAGGACGAGGACTCGGACCTTGTCGCGGGCGTCTTCCAGATTCGCGCGCTGGTCGCGCGTGCGCTGGCTCGTGACGAGGAGTCGTCCTTCGGCGTCGAGCGCGCCTCGGGCGATGGAGAGAAGCCGCTGGCGCGCGCCGGGGTCCAGCCCCGCGATCCGCGACAGGTCCACGCGGAGCTCCACCTTGCTCGAGACCTTGTTGACGTTCTGGCCGCCGGGCCCGCCGGACCGCGTGGCCCGCATCTCCAGAGCGTCGCCTGCCACGACGACTCCCGGGCGTATTTCGAGGGGCTCGATCATGGCTTCGGGCGCGCGCGGGGGCCGACGGCCGACGATAGAGTACGCGTTCTTTCGGCGGGGGCCGAGGCCGGAGCTCGGAGCGGCCAAGTGGTGCGCGGGGACCGGGGATGGGTTAAGCTTGGAAGCTTGAGCTACCGATGGTGTCGCTCTGTCCGGGGGTTCTTGGCGACGACGTGCGCAGCCGCGCTGTCGGCGGCTTGCGCGTCCGGCGCGTCGATTGACGCCGCTGTCCCCGACGCCTCGACCGGAGACATGGGGGCCCTGATGGCGATGGGCGACGCGACCGCCTCGTCGTCCTCGTCCGGCGGGGGCACCGCCGACGGCGAGATCGCCGAGTCGAGCATGGACGGGCTTGGCGGGGACGCCGCCGGCGAGCTGGGCGTCGAGGCGGGAGCGGACGGAGGGTGCGCCACCGGGACGGTCGACTGCAACGGCGTGTGCGTGACCCTCGGCACTCCGGCAAACTGTGCGGCTTGCGGTGATTCTTGCACGACGAGCCTGGCCAACGCCGAGGCCACGTGCATCGACGGCACGTGCTCGTCCGGCTGCAGCAGCGGGTACAACCTCTGCCAGGGCGCCTGCGTTCAGTTCTCGACGTCGGACAACTGCGGCAAGTGCGGGGCGAGCTGCGACGCGGGTGCGGGCACGCCCGTTTGCGCGGGCGCGGGCGGATCGTACTCGTGCGTCTCGGGCTGTCCCGCCGCTGCGCCGACGCTCTGCAGCGGCAGCTGCGTCGACACGACGAGCGACGGCGCCAACTGCAGCACCTGCGGCCACACGTGCACGACGAACGTCGCCAACGCGGACGCAGCATGCGTGCACAGCGGGTGCACCTTCACGTGCAACACGGGTTATTCGCCCTGCAACGGCGCCTGTGTTCAATACACCACGGCGACCAACTGCGGCGCCTGCGGCGTCCCGTGCAGCGCCGACAGTGGAACCCCGGTGTGCTCGGGATCGGGGAGCTCGTACTCGTGTGTCTCCGGGTGTTCCTCCGGCACGCCCACGCTGTGCGCGGGGACGTGCACGACCACGACGAGCGACGCGAACAACTGCGGGAGCTGCGGCCACTCCTGCCCCTCCGTCGCCAATGGAAGCCCCTCGTGCGTCGATAGCGGCTGCTCCTTCACGTGCAACAGCGGCTTTACCAAGTGCGGCAACGCCTGCGTCAACCTCACCACCGACCCCAACAACTGCACCGCCTGCGGCCACGTCTGCGCCGCCGACAGCGGCACCCCGGCGTGCTCCAGTACCGGGTGCGTCTCGGGCTGTCCCGCCTCGACGCCGACGCTCTGCAGCGGGTCGTGCGTCAACACGACGACCAGCTCGACCAACTGCGGCTCGTGCGGCAACGCCTGCTCGACCGGCGTCTCGAACGCGACGGCCGCGTGCGTCGGGAGTCAGTGCACCGTCGAGTGCAACAACGGCTACAGCCTCTGCAACGGCGCCTGTATCGACTTCAACACCAACAACAACAACTGCGGCGGCTGCGGCTCCGCGTTCGCCTGCACCAACAACCTGCAGTGCAGCGGCGGTACGTGCACGTGCGTCAAGTCGGATTGCCCCGCCTGTCTTCTCGCGTCCCAGTGCTGCAAGACCACCACGCAGTGTGGATGCACCGGCCTCCTCGGGTTTGGAGGTTGCAACTGATTGCGCGACCCGCCGCCGATCCCGGATCTGGTCTCCGCGGACGCGCGGGTACGGGTCGACGTTGCGACGCTGAAGCAAGCGCTCGTCTTCGCGTTTGCGTCCAGCAGCTCACACGACGTCTTCGACGACGTCACGGCCAGGGCCTCGCTGCCGCCGTCTTCGTGGGACCGCTCCGCCTTCGCGCGTGACCTCTACCTCGACGAGGTCGTCGAGTCGTGCCTTAGCGTGCACGTCGCCGGGACTCGATACCGGACGTGTTCGAGGTATCTGGCGCGAGTCATCGGTGAACCGCCTCGCGACTCGCGCGACGCCGAGACCCGGCGAGCCGTGCTCGTCGACCTGCAATCGTCGCCCGGCATGCGCCACGAGCTCGAGCGTGTCTACCTCGCGATCGTCGCCCTGCGAGGGTTGCTCTGCGCTCCACGCCAGCCGGCGCCTCGGGTCAGGCGACTCGAGATCCTGCGCGCCGCTCGGGAGACGTTCGAGCTGTTTGCGGCGTCGTTCGAGGGGGCGCCCTCGGCCCTCTCGCGGCTGCGAGACTTCGGCACGTCCGTGACGAAGAGCGACGCATTCCGGCGCCTGGCCGCGCTCCTCGACCACGACGAGCACCGGGCGTCGCTCGACCTGCGCGTACGGATGGGCGCCGACGGTGAAGTGCGCGCGATGGATCTCGTGGGCGTTCGCGAGGAGCGCGGGAACCCCTTCCACGTCTCGTTCTGGCGCCGGGTTCTCGTGAGGTTCGTCCTCTTCTTTCGCGGCTACCGCACGACGAGCGAAGAGATCGCCGAGCGCCTGCTCTCGGAGGTCTTCGCGGGCGTCGAGGACGAGGTGGTGCTGCTCTTTCAGGTGGCAGGCGACATCGAGCTTTGCCTCGGGGCCCTCTGCTTTCGCGACCGCGCTCGCGGGATGGGGTTCGACGTCGCGCTCCCGGTGCTGGTCGGCGCAAAAGAGTCGCTTCATCTGGAGGGGCTGTTCAACCCCCTGCTGCTCGCGTCGGGAACCACCCCTGTCGCATGCGATCTCCACGCGGGGCCTGGAGCCATCGTCGTCGTGACGGGCCCGAACTCGGGCGGCAAGACGCGGCTCCTGCAAGCGCTGGCGACGGCGCAGCTCCTCGGCGACGCGGGCCTCTTCGCACCCGTCCGCGCCGCGCGAATGCCGCGCGCATCGGGGCTCTTCGCGTCGCTGTTCGAGGAGGCGAGGGCGGGTCAGCCCGAGGGACACCTCGGGATGGAGCTCCTGAGGATCCGGCGGCTGTTCGACCAGATGGATGCGGGCGGCCTCGTCGTTCTCGACGAGCTCTGCTCGGGGACGAATCCGTCCGAGGGCGAGGAGATCGCGCGGCTCGTGCTCTCCCTTCTGCCGGAGCTCGGCGTGCGCGCGTTCGTGACGACACACTTGCTCCAGTTCGCGGCGAAGCTGTCCGCGGAGCCGCCCACGGGTGTGCTCGAATTCCTCCAGGCCGAGCTCGACGCCGACGACCGGCCGACTTACCGCTTCGTTCCCGGGGTCGCGCCGACGTCCCTCGCACACAAGACGGCAGCGCGCCTCGGCGTCACGCGAGAGGAAATCCTCGAGGGAATCGCGGCGAAGAAGCTTCGGACTACGGGGGCGTAGGCGGTGCGGTCGGGAATGCCGTCGGCCAAGTGCTTGGAAGAGCGGTCGGGAACGTGGTCGGCAGGGACGTGGGAAAACCCGACGGCAGCGCCGTTGGGAACCCGGGCGGAAGCGACGTGGGGAAGACCGAAGGAAAGGCCGGAAGGGCCGTCGGCAATCCCGGCGGCAAGCCCCACGGAGAAGCACCCGCGTCCCCGGCGACCGCCGGAGCGCCGCCCTCCGCCACGCGACCGGGCACCGCGTGCGCACGCATCGCGGGGGCTGTCACGAGCGGTGGCACATCCATGGGCGTCACAGTCGTGGCCGGCGGGGTCTCGGGCACAGCGACGCTCGCGGTCGCTGTGGGACCGCCCGCCTGCCCCTTCGGAGAGTCGCATGCGACGCCGGCGAACGGCGAGCAGGTCATCGCCGCGAGTGCGATCAGGTTGATCAAGCCTTGCCTCGACATTTCGTGTCCCGGGAGGCGCGCTTGTTGGGCGGCGCGCCCAGCGCCTATGCTCTCCTGGCCCCGAATGGTCCACAAGGCACTTCTCTTCGTCCACCTCGTCGGCTTTGCGGCCTACCTGGGGGCGGGATTTGCGCAGCAGCGGTTCATGGCCCGCTCCCGCGCGACGGGGCTCGCCGCGGCCATTCGCGATGAGTACGAACGGCTCGCGGCTACCGTCGTCACGAAGATCGAGCTACCGGCGCTGATGGCCCAAGTAGCCACCGGCGTGGCCTTCATCGCCCTGAGCCCCGACTGGTTGAGGCTCGGATGGCTGCACGGCAAGCTCGGGTGCGTCATCGTGCTCCTCGGCCTCTCGCACGCGGAGATGTTCAACGCACGCGCGATCGTCAAAGCGCGCGCCGCCCGCGGTGACGGTGCGAACGGCGACATCGACGCACGCAAGACCCGTCACGCCACGCTCGGGACCATCGGCGCGCTGGTCGTCGTGATGCTCGTGGGTCTGGTCGTGTACGGCCTCGGCTGACCCTTGGCGAACGTAACCTCCCGGCACGAGAGTCTTCTCGACGAGATTCGCCGCGAGTTTCCGACCTTCGAAGTTCGCGCCAAACGGCACAGCGCCCTGCAGCGGGCGATAGGGATCGCGCTCGCCGTCGTCACTCTCGGGGGCCAGCGTGCGTACCTCACCCGTTACCACACCGTCCTCTTTGGAAGGCTCTACGTCCCGGACGCTTGGGACCGCATGTCGGACGCCGACCGTTACGTCCTTCTTCGCCATGAGCGCGTGCACCTGCGCCAGCGCGAGCGCATGGGAGACCTGGCGATGGCCGTCGTCTACCTCCTGCCGATCCTCCCGCTCTTTCTCGCCTGGGGTCGAGCGCGCATCGAGTGGGAAGCCTACGTCGAGACCATCCGCGCCACCGCCGAGATAAGCGGCCTCGAGGCCGCGCGCGCTCTCGAGGACGAAATAGTCAGGCGCTACGTCGGGCCGGACTATGGGTGGATGTGGCCCTTCCCGCGGGCGGTTCGGGGGTGGTTCGCGGAGGTCATCGAGAGGCTGGAAGCCGAGGGGACGTCGCTGCCCTGAGCCTCGCCGGGCCGAGAAATGTGGTAACTCCTTTCGGGCGATGGCGGTCGTCGGAATCGACCTCGGGACGACGAACACCGTCGTCGCATGCGTGCGCGCCGGCCGTGTCCAGGTGCTCGCGGACGATCACGGCAGACGCCTCCTGCCTAGCGTCGTCTCGTTTCACCCCAACGGCGACGTTCTCGTCGGGCATTCGGCGAAAGAACGGCGGGTCGTCGACGCAAAAAATACGATCGCGAGCGTCAAGCGGCTCCTCGGGCGCGCGTGGGCAAGCGACGAGATCACGCGAGCGCGCCAGCGCTTTGCCTTCGACCTCAAGGAAGGGCCCGGCCAGGGACCCCTCGTCGTCGCGCGCGGGCAGGAGTACACGCTCCCGGAGATCAGCGCGTTCGTCCTCAAGCGGGCTCGCAGCATCGCCGAGGCCGCGCTGGGCGAGACGGTCGACCGCGCCGTCATCACCGTGCCCGCGAACTTCAACGAGCTGCAGCGGGCGGCCACCAAGGTAGCAGGGCGCGTCGCGGGTCTCGACGTCCTCCGCATCATCAACGAGCCTACCGCCGCCGCGCTTGCCTACGGCCTAGGTCGCACGATCAAGGAGCGCATCGCCATCTACGACTTCGGTGGGGGCACGTTCGACTGCACGCTTCTCGACCTTTCGGGCAACGTGTTCGAGGTCCTGGCGACCGCCGGCGATACCTTCCTCGGCGGGGATGACCTCGACGTCGCCATCGCCGAGCGAATGTCCGACGCCTTCCTGCACGCTCACAGGTACGACCCTCGATCGGACCCGCAGGCGTTCGAACGGCTACGGGTGGCGGGCGAGCTCATCAAGATCGAGCTCTCGTCGCACGAGCGCGCGCACACGAAGCTGCGTGAGGTCGCGTTCGGGATCGGCGGCGCGCATCTCGATCTCGATTTCGGGATGACGCGCGACGAGCTCGAGATGCTCGCGATGCCTCTCGTCGAGCGGACGTTCGCCGTGTGCCAGGAGGCGCTCTCGATCGCGCGGCTTCCGGTGAGCGCCTTCGACAAGGTCATCCTCGTCGGCGGATCGACGCGCATCCCGCTCGTGCGTCGGCGCGTCGAGCAGTTCTTCGGAGCGCCGCCTCTCGATCGGGTCAACCCCGACGAGGTCGTCGCCATCGGCGCCGCCATCCAGGCCGCCGCGCTGACCGAGGTGGAGCGCAGGCGAAGCATCCCCCCTCCTCCGGTTCCAGGCGGCGCGCGCAAGACCTACCCGTCCGCCCCCGAAGAAGACGAAGAGGTCACGGTCACGGCGCAGGTGTCCGAGCTGCTGCGGGGGGCGCGACAGTCGACAGCGTCATCGCCGGACGTGCCGCGGACCACCCAGAAGATGGGGTTCCCCCATGTCGGCACGACGACCGCGCGTATGCCGAGCGCCAGCTCGCTGCCGCGGCCTCCTTCCAACGTCGGGTCGACTCCTCGACCGCTCGGGGCACCGCCGGCTCCCGCGGTACCTGATCCGGCATTGACCATCCCCACGCCGATCGCGTTCGAGGATATCCTTCGATCGACTCCCCCGCCGCCGGCGCCGCGGCGGGACATGTTCGCTCCGGCGATTGCACCCCCGACGAAGGGGGCGTCTTCGGCCGCGCCGTCGGTCGAGCCTCGCCTGCCGCTGGTCATGCCCAGCCGGTCGGAGCCTCCGCCGGTCCCGTCGGGCATGCCTCCAGTCCTCGTCGACGTCACGCCGCGCGCGCTTGCGGTCGAGACCGTGGGCGGATGGTGCGACGTCGTGGTGCAGCGCAACGCGAAGATCCCTTGCGAGCGAACCCGCGCGTTCGCCACGTCGAGCGACATGCAGACGCTCGTCCGAGTCCGAGTGGCCCAGGGAGAGGACGCCGTCTTCGCGAACAACACGTACCTCGGTCAGGTCGAGCTCGTCGGCCTGCGGGCGGCACCACGAGGAGAGGTCACCATCCAGGTGCGCTTCGAGATCGACGAGAGCGGGACACTCAAGGTCTTCGCCATCGACGTCACGACGGGCCGCGAGGCCCACGCCGTGCTTCAGCTCGTGGGGATCGCCGGTGCCCAGGGCATCGAGGCAATGCAGGCGCGTCAGGCGGCCATGCGTGTAAGCTGACGGGATGGAGAGCGAAGTCACATCGGCTTCATCGGATGACTTCGTCTTCGAGTGGCTGCGCGTGCTCGACGACCTCACGTACTACGAGCTCTTCGCCGTCGCCGCGAACGCCGACGCCGACGACGTGCAGCGCGCGTTCCACGAGTTCTGCGACGCCTTTCACCCCGACCGGCACGTCGCCCGCTCCAGCGAGGAGCGCGTGGCCGTCTCGGCCATCTTCAAGCGAGGTACGGAGGCCTATCTGGTCCTCTCCGACGAGGGGCTTCGAGAACGCTACGACGAGCAGCTCGGCGCGAAGGGCGTCGCGCGTCCGCCCAGGATGAGCCTCGCGCATTCCCGGCCGCCTTCCAGGCAATCGGTCGGGCCGCGAAGGCTCGAGGACTCGTCGCTGTCGCCGGCGGCGCGTCCGTTTGCACGGCGCGCCGAAGAACTGATCGCCGCCGGCGACTTCCGCCAGGCGAAGCTGCAGCTCGTGATGGCCAACCACATGGACGCCGGGAACGAAGCTCTCGAGGCGGCGCTCCGCAAGGTCGAGGCCAAGCTCGCGGAGCGAAAGTGAGCGGCGCCGCGTCCTTGAACGGCGTTGGTCGCCGCACTAGTTTGGACCCAGTGGCTCGCGCGCACACGCACCCGGCCGATCGCTTCTTCTATCCGCTCGCGGCCCTCACGGCCGTCACCTTCGTCGCGGAGATTTTCTTCGTGTTCCTCAGGGCGCCCGTCGAGGTGCGGATGGGGATCGTGCAGAAGATCTTCTACTTTCACGTGCCGAGCGCGTACGCGATGTACCTCGGGGCTACGGCGTGCTTCGCGGGCTCGGTCGCGTACCTGGTCCGGCCCACGGACGCGAGCGACGCCCTGGCCCGCGCCGGGGCCGAGGCGGCCATCGTGTTCGGCGCGATCGTGCTGACGACGGGACCGCTTTGGGGTGCAAAGGCCTGGGGCACGTTCTGGACGTGGGATCCACGTCTGACCACGGCGTTGCTGAGCGTCCTCATCTACGTGGCATACGCCGTCTTGAGGGCCTTCGCGGGCGACGGCAGCGCGGAGCGAAAGTTCTCCGCCGCGCTGGGAGTCCTCGGCGCGGCCAACCTGCCCATCATTCACTTCAGCGTTCAGAAGTGGGGTGGGCAGCATCCCATGGTCATCACCGGCAAGGGCGGTGGCCTCCAGCACCCGGATATGAAGCTCGCCTTGGTTCTCGGATTCTTCGCGTTCACCATGCTCGCGGTCCTCCTCGTGTGGGCGCGCACACGCGTGGAGCTTGCTCGAAGTCGATTGCTCCGCGCGGAGGACGACGCAATCGATCTGGGCCTCGACACGAGGACAGAGGCATGAAAGACGGCGACAAGACAGGAGCGGCCCCGCCGACGACCGATGACCGGGCCACGACCTTCCAGGCCGTCCAGGGCGGACAGGAGCACTACAGTGGCGAGACGCTGCTCGTCAGCGCCTATGCGGTGCTCTGGGTGGTGGTCCTGGCCTGGGTCGCCTTCATATGGCGCAAGCAAGGCGACATGAACACGCGCCTCTTCGACCTCGAGCGCGTACTCGACAAGGCCGCGGCGGAGAAGACGGCCGCACGGAAGACGTGAGCCCTTGAATACGCCGGGGCCGGAGCATTTCATCTTCATTCCCGGCGTCCTTCTCATCGGGATCGTCGTCGGGTACATCCTCGGCGCGCGCGCGGCCAAGGCGGAGATCGACCGGCGCCGTCGGCGGGCGAGGGAATGATCGTCCGCGGAGGGCCTGTTCTCGCGGTCGTCTTCGCTGTCGTCTCCGGGCCCTCGTGCGCGGGCGCATCGGGACGTGACACGGTGCCTTCGTCGACGGACGTCCTAGCCGATGCCGGAACGCCGTCCAAGAGCGCAGAAGGCTACGAGTACGTCGCGCGGCGACCGCTCGCCGTGGTCGCGCTCGCGGAGGGCCGCGGGATCGAGCCTTCGATCGCACGAGCGGCGATCGACCATCTGGCCGACGCGGTCGACGCCTGCGCCGCCGACGAGGAGAAGAAGGGGTCGCCCGTCCAGGGAGCCGCTCGCGTCATCGCACAGATCGACGGCGACGGTCGTGTCGCGGGCACGACGGTGAGGGTCGATCCCGGCGCGGGCGTGGCTCAGAGCGCCGTGCTCTGCCTCGTCGCGCCGACGCGACTCATCACGTTCCCTCCGACGGACGCCGGCCTGCGAGGGATGGCGATCGAAGCCCTTTGGGGCCGCGGGGTTCCGCCGACGCGCTGACGGCGGGGGGGATCACGCGCGACCTGCGAGCTGACCGCACGCGGCGCTCACGTCCGATCCGCCGCTGTAGCGCACGTGCGGCCGCAGGCCGTATGTGACGAGATGGCCGACGAAGAGCGCCACATCGCCGCGAGCGAAGGGGTCCACCCCTTGCTCGTCGATGACGTTGTAAGGGACGATGCTGACCCGCGGACGGACCCCCGTGCGGTCCGCGAAACGGCGCGCCAGGTCTGCGAGCGCGCGCGCATCCTCCTCCGTATCGTTCACGCCGGCGAGGGGCGTGACGGCCCACATGGGCGATAGGCCCGTCGCTCGGGCGTGCTCCTCGACGGCGTCGATGACTTCGTCGAGCGGATACACGTCGTCGATCGGCATCAGCCGCCTGCGCACTTCGCTACGGGCGCTCGTGATCGAGACCCCGAGGCGCACCTTCGGCAGGTCGCGACCGATCCGCCGAATGCCGCCGGGCAAGCCCGACGTGCACACCGTGATCGCCCGCGCATCGATGGCGAGCGCGCTCGGGTCGCACATCACGCGGATCGCTTCGATGACCCGATCGACGTTCGCGAGGGGCTCGCCCATGCCCTGGAAGACGACGCCGTGGACCCGCTGGCCAGGCCCGAGGGTCTGTCGCAGAAGCCTCACCTGCTCGACGATCTCCCACGCCTCGAGGTTGCGCGCGAGACCGAGTCGCCCCGTCGCGCAGAACGCACACGCCAGCGCGCAGCCCGCCTGCGAGCTGACGCATGCGCTGAACCGACCCGGTCGTTCGAGCGGTATCCGCACGGACTCGACGACGTGGCCGTCCTCCGTTCCGAGCGCGACCTTTACGAACGGGTCGATGGCGCTCTTGCGAATGGCGATGACGTCGAGCGTGGGGACGTGCCCGCGAGCTCGCGCGACTTCGACGGACGCGCGCCTCACGCCCCGGAGAGGGCCCGGGCCCCACAGCCCGCGGTGAACGGCAGAGACGATGCGCCGCGCATCCGCGGGATCGATGTCCACGGCTCGAGAGAGCGCCTCCGCCGTGAGACCCTGAAGCGCCAGCACGCCCTGCCGTTACCACGTGGCATGCTACGTTGCACACGTGTTCGGCCTGAGCTTCGGCGAGCTCCTCGTCCTCTTGCTGGTCGCCGTGATCGTCCTCGGCCCCAAGGACGTGCCCCGCTACCTGCGGAAAGCCGGCGAGTTTGCCGGGCGCCTCCGTCGTCTGGCGTTCGACATGCGCGAGAAGAGCGGGATCGACGAGGTCCTTCGTGCCGAGGGAATCGACCGCGACATCGCAGAGATCCGAAAGCTGGCGCGAGGCGAGATCAACGGCGTCGTCGCGGCCGTGCGTTCGACCACTGATCCCTTACGGCGGGAGCTTGGGCCCGCGACCGCGAGCGCGCCGCTCGAACCTTTACCCCCGCCCCTTTTCGAGGGCCAGCGCGAATACCCGCTGGAGGGAGCGGACGCCTACGGCGCGCTGCCCGACACCGCCAAGGTGTACGAGGGGGACTTGCCTGCGTCGCCTCTTTCCGAAGACCCTCTTTACGCGCGCGGTGAAGTGGCCAGCGTGACCGAGGCGGCTGCGCCGTCCTCGACGGCCGCCGAGGCAGCCTCGTGAGCGCTGCCGCCCAGGCGCCCGGCCCTGCGGATCCGAACGGAGCGATGGGCGCTCCGGCCGGCGACGTGCGGATGACGATCTGGGATCATCTCGAGGAACTTCGCCGCCGGATCATCAAGGCCGCGCTCGGCGTCCTCCTCGGCACGGTGGGCGCCTGGAGCTTCCGCGAGCAGGCACTCGCCTGGCTGGTCACGCCGTATCAGCGCACGTGGACGGAGCACTTCCACAAGCCTCTGGTGCTCCAGACGCTTGCGCCCGCGGACGCATTCCTTGGTTACTTCGAGCTCTCGCTCACGGCCGGCGTTTGCGTCTCGGTGCCCGTCATTTTCTACCAGCTGTGGGCGTTCATCTCTCCCGGCCTGTACGGAAAGGAGAAGAGGCTCATCGTCCCCTTCGTCGTCCTCTCGACGATGCTCTTCCTCTCGGGGGTGGGCTTCGCGTACTACGTCGCGTTTCCGTTCACGTTCAACTACTTCCTCTCGCTCCTCGGGCCCATCCGCGACGGGGTCGAGCTCACGCAGATCGTGACGCTCGAGTTCTTCCTTGATTTCACGACTCGTTTCCTCCTCGCGTTCGGTGCGGTCTTCGAGCTGCCGCTCTTCATCGCGTTCCTCGTCCTGGCCAACATCGTCACGCCCAAGCAGCTGCTGAAGTTCGGGCGCTGGGCAACGGTCCTCGCCTTCGTGGTTGGCGCCGTGGTGACGCCAGGGCCGGAGGTGACGAGCCAGCTCGCGGTCAGCCTTGCGCTCATCGGTCTCTATTTCATGTCGATCCCGATCGCCTATCTGCTCAAGCCACGCGACAAGAAGCCGTCGCCCCCGACTCCCTCCGCGTAAGCCCTGGGGCCCGCGGGGGCGCGCCGGGCGTCGCTACTCCGAAGCCGCGGGCGTCGGCGGTGGGAGGCGGTGCGCGTCGAGCCAGAGGCCCTCGATGTCGTAGAGCTGACGGGCCTCGTCCTGGAAGACGTGCACCACGACCTCGCCGAAATCCATGAGCACCCAGCTCGCCTGGGGCAAGCCCTCGACGGCGACGGGGCGGACCCCTCGTTTCTTGAGCTCCTCCTCGATGCCCTGCGCGAGGGCCTGCGCGTGACGGTCGCTTCGTCCCGTCATGACGACGAGGAAATCGGCGTAGTCCACCTTGCCCGCAACATCGAGAATCTGGACACGCTCGGCCTTCTTGTCGATGGCGGCGGCAGCGATGGCCGCGGCCGTTTCGCGCGCGGACTCGGTCGCGACACTCCACGCACCGCTGGCGTCCTCGCGCGGCGCCTGCGAGACGAGCCGGGGCTTCCTCGGGGGGCGCGCACGCTCTCTCGCGGCCACCGGCATTGGGGACGCGTTCGCGCGCGCGCGACGGGGCCCTTTTGCCCGCGGCGATGCGGGTCCCGTCTTCACCTTCTCGTGCGAGCTCTTGATGCGCGGGCGCGGACGCTCGCCCGCCTTTCCCTGCCCATCCTGCCTTTTGGTCGTCAAGCCGCTCCCTGTCTATCAGGTTCGGACTTGCCCGTCGCCGTCGATCACCCACTGGAACGTCGTCAGGCCCTGCAGGCCCATCGTCCCGCGCCAGTGCAGCTTGCTCGTCGCCGTGCCTATCTCCGCGCCGAGCCCCAACTCGCCCCCGTCGTGCAGGCGCGTGCTCGCGTTGACCACCACGCAGGCCGCATCGACCTCGTGACGCCAGCGTTCGGCGTGGACCAAGTCCGGGGTGCAAATGGCTTCCGTGTGCCCGGAACCAAACCGGGCGACGTGATCGAGCGCGCCGTCGATCCCGTCGACCACCCGCACGGCGAGGACGCGGTCGAGGTACTCCTTGCCCCAGTCCTCGTCGCTCGCAGGCTTCGTCCCGGGCAGGATCGCGCACGTGCGGTCACACCCACGGAGCTCGCAGCCGCCATCGACCAAGGCGCGTGCGATGGGCGGGAGGAGCCTCGCCGCGTCCCGGACGTCGACGAGGAGGCACTCGAGGGCGTTGCACGCGCTCGGGCGCTGGAGTTTTGCATTGACCGCGATGCGCGTGGCCATCTCGACGTCGGCACCCCCGTCGACGTAGAGGTGGCAGACGCCCTTTGCGTGCGCGATGACGGGAACCCGCGCGTTCTCCTGGACGAATCGAATGAGGGCCTCTCCGCCGCGCGGGATCGCGAGGTCGACGGTCTCGGTCTGCTGCAACAGTTCGCGGATCGCGTCGCGATTGCCGGGCGGCAGGACTTGAACGGCGTCGCGCGGCAGCCCGCACCCCTCCAGAGCCTCCACGATGACCGCGTGGATGGCCGCATTCGATCGCGCGGCCTCCGACCCACCACGCAGGACGACGGCGTTGCCCGCCTTGAGACACAGCGCGCTGGCGTCTGCCGTGACGTTGGGACGCGCTTCGTAGACCATCGCCACCACGCCCAGCGGGACGCTGACGCGCCGGACTCGCACCCCGTTCGGGCGAATCGACTCGAAGAGCACGTGGCCGACCGGATCGGCCAGCTGCGCAATCTGGGCAACCGCGTCGGCCATCTGGGACACGCGCCGCGGATCGAGGGCGAGGCGATCCATGAGGGCCGCGCTCGTTCCACGGGTCCGCGCATCCTCTAGATCACCCCCGTTGGCGGCCAGAATGTCGTTCACTCGGCTGCGCAAGTTCGCGGCAATGGCGTTCAGGGCTGCGTCCTTCGTGGCCCTGTCCCGCGGGGCGAGCGCGCGCGCAGCAACACGCGCCCGGCGGCAAAGGGCGACGACCTCGGACATAGCGCCTGACACGTAGCACGAGTGAGCCCTCCTTCTCGACGGGTGGGGTATGCTGCCCCGCGATGCCCACCCGGCGGCAGCTGCGCACGTTGACCCTATTTGCGTGCATCTTCGCGGCGGAGAGTCCGCTCGCGGCGCGAGCCGAGGAGACAACACCGGCCAACGTGGCGGCGGCAAGGCGCCACTACGACAGAGCTCGCGCCGATTACGAGGGGGGCGCCTACAAGGAGGCGATCGCCGAGCTCGAAGCTGCGCACGCGCTCGACCCCAACGCCAAGGACCTGGTGTTCAACCTGGCGGTCGTCCACGAGAAGCTGGCGGACGTCGACGATGCGCTGAAGTGGTTCCACCTCTACGGGACGATGAACTTGACCCCGCAGGAGCAGGAGAGGGCCGACGCGTATATCCGCCGCCTCGAAGGAGCGAAGCGCGAACTGGACCAAAAGGCAGCGCAGGCACTCTCGGCCCCGGCGCCGCCCCCGCCAGCCTCGAAGGCCGAGCCGGTCCCTTCGATGGGCCGCGTCGACGCCGCCACCGTGACCGCGGCGGGGGTGGCGGGCGCGGCTCTCCTCTTCGGCGTCGTCCTCGGCACGAAAGCGAAGCAAGACCAGCCGGGGAGCAACTTCGTGACCGGTCAGGATGGGTCGTACGCGGATCTCGTGAGCCGTACGGACCTCGCACACCGCGAGGCGGTCATCGCGGACGTCGGCTTCGGGATTTCCGCGATCGGCGCCGCGGTAGCCGCTTACCTCTTCCTTTCGCGTCCCGCGGTCGTGACGCGAAGCGCCAGGATCTCCGCCGGGCCACTGGCGGTAGGAGGCGGAGCTCTGGGTCTGGAGGGGACCTTCTGATGCATTCCCCCGCGTCGTGCCCGGCGATCGGCGCGTTCGCCGCTGCCCTGGCCCTCGTCGTGCTCGCATTTGCGAGTAGCAGCGGGTGCGAATTCGCCGTGCCGGACACTGTTCCCGCCTTCAGCTGCATTCCCGGCCCCGGCAGCTGCCCGGCCGACATGGTCTGCGCGTCCGCGACGAAGCAGTGCGTCGCGAAGTCTCAGACTTGCCCTATGGTCGGCTGCGACGCTGGCCTCTCCTGCGACACGAGTACGCTCGCGTGCACCCCCACCGCCGGGTCGATGGATGCGGGCCCCCCTGCGAGCTGCAATTCGCTGGGCTGCGCCTGCAGCGGCCCATCCGATTGCGCGAGTGGCATCTGCGGCAACGAGCTCACCGTGACCTCGGCTGTCTACAATGCCGCCAACGAGACGAGCTTCTGCACGAAGCCCTGCTGCACGTCGGCCGATTGTGACGCGTCGACCGTCTGCTTCGCCACGGCGGACGGCGGCAACTACTGCGTGCGTCCGACGTGGCTCGGGCGGTCGGCTACGCTGGGCACCCACTCGGGCGGCGCCGCTTGTGGAGCCGACACCGACTGTCGGTCGGGGCTATGTGCGGCCGCATCGTGCGCGGACACGTGCTGCTCGACGGCTCAGTCGGCCGTCGAATGTTCCGGCGGTACCAGTTGCCAGTTCGGCATCTTCCCTGGCGAGACGTTCGACGTTCACTACGCTGCCTATTGCGCCCCGGCGGCGGGGACTGGCGCGAACGGCAGCTCTTGCACGAGTAGCAGCCAGTGCCTTGGCAATCTCTGCGCAACCGGCAGCTGCCACGACGCCTGCCGGAACTCTGCGGACTGCGGGAGCTCTAGCCAGGAGTGCGGGTACGCGATATCGCCCGACTCGACGTCGGCGCTCATCGCCGCGTGTTCGTCCTCGCTGGGCACGGGTGCCGAGGGAAACAGCTGCGAGAACAACAACGAGTGCCAGAGCGGTTTCTGCGACGCCACTTCGAACCAATGCACGGACGTCTGCTATGCAGACTCCGACTGCACCGCGGGCGAATGGCACTGCCGACCCGAGGTCGTCGTGCTGGGCGGAGTGAGCTTCTCCTACCTCGCCTGCGGGAGCTAACCTGCGAGCCGAATGAAACGTTACCGCGCTGTCTTCCGCTGCTTCGCCGGCTGCGACGGGGAGTACCCGTTGACCGAGCCCATCTACCGTTGCCCCAAATGCGACGGGCTGCTCGAGGTCGCGCACGACGTTCAGGCCCTACGCGACCGCAGCGCTTCCGCCTGGATGAAGCTCTTCGACGACCGCTGGATGCGTACCCAGTGGCCGTACGGCTCTGGGGTGTGGGGCAAACGCGAGTGGGTCGCCCCGGAGGTCCCGGACGAAAACATCGTCTCGACGGGCGAGGGAGGAACCAACGTCTTCTGGGCGGATCGCCTCGGCCGCGAGATCGGCATCGCCGACCTCTGGATCAAGCTCTGCGGCAACTCCCACACCGGGAGCTTCAAAGACCTGGGGATGACCGTCCTCGTGAGCGTCGTCCGGCAGGCGATCGCCGAGAACAAGCTCGCGACACGCGTTCTCTGCTGCGCCAGCACGGGGGACACGAGCGCCTCCCTCGCCGCCTACGGCGCCGCCGCGGGGCTGCCGGTCGCGGTTCTTCTGCCGCGTGGGCGCGTCTCGACGGCGCAGCTCGTCCAGCCGCTGGCGCACGGAGCACGGGTGTTCGCTCTGGAGACGGATTTCGACGGATGTATGGCCGTCGTGAAGGAGCTCGCGCGTCGCGGCCTCGTCTACCTGGCGAACTCGATGAATCCGCTGCGCATCGAGGGGCAGAAGACGGTCTCGCTCGAGATCGTCCAGCAGTTCGAGTGGGAGTCCCCCGACTGGGTCATCCTGCCGAGCGGCAACCTGGGCAACGCCGCGGCGCTCTACGCGGGCTTCAAGCTGATGCTCGAGCTCGGCCTCATCGCGCGCATGCCGCGGCTCTGCGTGGCCCAGGCCGAAAAGGCAAACCCGATGTATCTCGCCTTCATGGCGGGCAAAGACGTGGTCGAGCCCATCGTTGCCGGCGAGACCCTCGCCAGCGCAATTCAGATAGGCAATCCCGTGAGCGCGCCGCGGGCGATGGCCGCCCTCCGGGCCATGAACGGGGTGGTCGAGCAAGCCACGGAGGAAGAGCTCGCCGACGCCTGCGCTCGGGCGGACAGGACGGGCCTCTACACCTGCCCGCATACGGGCGTTGCGCTCGCTTGCCTCTTCAAGCTTCGGGCGCGCGGCTTGGTCGAACCTCAGCACCGCGTCGTGGTCGTGTCGACGGCGAACGGGCTGAAGTTCACCGAGTTCAAGCTCGCGTACCACGAGCGGCGAATCGCCGGTGTCGACTCGCGACGCGCCAACGACCCGGTCATCATGGAACCGGACGTCGAGCGCATCGCAACCGCGATTGCCGAGATGAGCTGATCAGCCGCCGCCGTCGTCACCACTGGCGTCCGTAGCCGCTTCGGTTGCGCCGTCGGATCCGCCGCTCGTGGCGGCTTCCTGTCCTGAGTCGGCCCCACCCTCCGCGGCCCCTTCGGCGGCGACGTCGGCCGTCCCCGAATCGGGAGTGCCTGCCTCGGGGGAAGCCTCCGCGGGCGCATCGCTCGTCGCAACGTCCGTCGGCGCGTCCGTGACAGGGGCTGCCTCGGCCGGAGCGTCGGCGCTCCCTTCCGGTGCCGCATCGACTTGAGTCCCCGTCTCGTTCGGACCCGCCGAGTCCGATGTGACCTCGCCGTCGTACGTGGTCCCGTCGGCCAGGCCACCATCTGACGGAATCTTGGAGCGGTCGAACGTGACGAGCAGCTCGCAGCCCGGCATGCTGGCCACGGCCACGCACCCCGCCGCCGCGACGAGGAGGCTCCACTTCATTGCGCGCTTCGTGTTCATCGCAGACCTTCCCATCGAACTCCTACCCTTTTGGCCTTTCAGAACTGCAGCACGAAGCCCGCACCACCGGAGTGCGAACCGACCATCGGCGTCGGTGTGATGGTCACCGCCTTGCGTTTGGAAGACGCCGTCTTCGTCGACGTGTCCTTCGAAGCCGCCGCCGGTGCGGGTGCTTCGTCCCTCGTCAGGAAGAGAACGGCGCTCGTCACACCGAAGGTGATCGCAACGCCGAACGACATGTCCGAGATGAGCGAGTGCGTATCGCCGTTGTCAGCTGTCTGGGTCGTGGGGGTCTTGTCGAAGCTGCTCTTGTCGTTCAGGGCGAGGACCCCGAATACGGTGCCAACCCCCGCGGCCGCTATGGCGAGCGCGCCCGTGATGTACGCGGGCACCTGACTTCGAGGCTCCGACGGAGGCGGAGCGGGTGCAGGGGGCGGCGCCGCAATGGCGACGGGCAGTGGGGGGGCCGGCGGTGCGACGGGCGGCGGAGGGGCCGACTCGAGGGTCACGGTGACCGTCTGCGCGGATGCGTAGCCGACGTCTATCTGCTTTTGGGCGGGAAGGCGGCCTTGCGCGCTCAGCTTGATGGAGTGAGGCCCGGGCGGGAGGTCGATGTCGAGTGGCGCCGGAGAAGCCTGGGGCTTGTCGTCGACGGTCACGTTCGCGCCGGGCGGGGTCGACTCGACGTGGATCTTGCCGGGCAGCGCCTTGATCTCGGCGTCTCTCTTCTTGATCTCGTCGCCCTCGCTGGCGAGCTTGTCCGGCACGTGGGTGAGGAACTTGTCGTACCACTCGGCCGCGGCCGCGTAGTGCCCGAGGTTGTCCTCGGTCATGCCGATGTAGCGCTCGGCATGCGGGGTCGACTTGATGTCGTTCGCCGCCTTGAACTCGACGAGGGCGCCGGCGAAATCACCGGCCTTGTACTTCTTGTCTCCCTCGCCGTAGTGCTTCTTGGCGGCCACTAGGTCCGGCTTGGCCGGCGCCCCCTGCGCTTGGGCGTCCGGGGTCAGCGTAAGCGCGAGCGCCCCCGCGATGACGCCGGCAATGACCTTCGCCCACAATCCATTCGGCTGCTTGTCCAAGGCTACGCCTCCCTTTGCAGGTAAGCCTGCCGGCCACGATACCTTAGGCGTTCCCCATCACGCTACAGGCTTTGCCTCGTCCGCCTCCGAGGCCGCGGGCTCTACCAGCTCGACGAGCACTCCGCCGGTCGCCTTGGGATGAATGAAGGCGACTTTGTGACCGCGCGCGCCCCTCCTCGGCGTCTCGTCGATCATCGGCAACCCCAACCCTTTGAGGAGGGCGATCGCAGACTCGATGCCCTCGACCTCGACGGCGATGTGATGAAGGCCGGGGCCCCGCTTCTCGAGGAACCGCGACAGCGAATCGTTGCCTCGCGGAGAGATGAGCTCGACGCTCGTGTCGCCGACCGGAAGGAGAATGGCCTCCGTCTTCTGGGACTCGACCACTTCGCGCTCTCGAGGCACAAGGCCGAGGACGGCATGCCAACGCGCGGCGGCTTCGTCGATGTCCGCGACGCAGACGGCAATGTGGTCAATCTTCTTTATCTTGAGCATGGGGACGGAGGGCCACGACCATATCGCGCCGCGGGTGGAGGACAAGCGCGTTATAGTGGGGCGCGGCCGCACGGCCACCTGGGAGGCCCACTCGATGACGATGCCAGGCTTCTCGCCGTTCGCGATCTCTGTCGTGGCTGTCACAGCGGGCTCCGGCTGCGCGTCGGTGTCGCCGCCCTTCGACAAGATGAAGGATGCGTCGATGACGGTCCTGCGCCTGCAGAACTTCGAGGCGCCGTCTCCGGCGCAGCCAGCCCAGGCCCCGGCCCTCGGCGGCCTGTCGTTGCCGCCGCAGATTGCTCAGTGGATCACCGCAGGCGCGTCGCTCCTGCCCCCCGGCTTGCTGCCTCCCGGGCTCGTTCCAGGCGCAACCGCGACTCCGCCGCCCGCGGCGGATGCGCCCCGGTTCCACGGCTTTCGCATCCTGGAAGGACAGCCCGTCAGTGACGCATCCACGAAGGGTGACGTCATCGATCTGTTCGGGCACGGGGCGAACTTCCAGGACACCACGTCGAATTGCATGTTCGCCGAATTCGGCTTCGCGATGGCCCAGCCCGGCGCGCCAGCCGCCGAGATCCTCGTCTCTCTCTCGTGCGAGCAGGTCCAGGGGTATAACTTCACGTGGCCGTACGGCCGGACCGGGATCACGCCAGCCGCGTCCCAGAAGGTAGTGTCAATCGCGCAGAGGGTGTTTCAAGGCCGGTGATGCGCCCGACGACGACGCGATGAACGACCGTCCGCTTGCCCCCTACGAGCCCAACCCGGTCCTGGCGCGGCTCTATCGCCGTTTCTTCGAGAGCATCGAGGTCGACGAGGCATGGGCACGAGCGGTTCGCGCCGCCGATGCGAACGGCACGGTCGTGTATGTGCTGCGAAACCTGTCGTTCGTGGACTTTCTGGCGCTCGACTATTTGACCAAAAGGCACAACCTTCCGCGGATCCGCTTCGCGAACGATCTGGGCCTATGGGTGCTCGAGCCGATGGGGCGCGGGTGGCTGAACGCCCTGCGACGTCGCGCTCCCGACAGAGACGCGGCAGACCTCGAACGCGCCGTGACGAGCGGCGCCAGCGCGGCGCTCTTTCTCAAGCGTCCCCCTCACCTGCTCGAGAGCTCGGCGCGCGGCAAGATCGAGGGCGACAGGCTGATTCGCGTTCTCTTCGACGTGCAGCGGCGAACGAAGCGGCGGGTGCTCCTCGTCCCGCAGGTGTTCGTGTGGTCGCGCAGCCCCGGCACGCTCGGGGGAAACCTCGCCGACGTGATCTTCGGCCCCAGCGAATGGCCGGGGAACATGCGATCGATCGCCCAGTTTCTCGCGAACTGGCGCGACGCGACCCTTCGCGCCGGCGAGCCCATCGACCTCGCCGACTTCCTAGAGAAGGAAGGGACGAGCGCGGACGACGACGTCCTCGTCCGGCGATTGACCTACACGCTCCTCCGCCGCCTCGAGCGCGAACGTCGTGCGATCATCGGCCCCGCCCGAAAGCCGGCGGACCGCTTGCGCGAGGAGGTTATCCGGAGCCCGAAGTTGCAGAGGGTCATCGCCGACATGGCCGGCGAAGGGGCCAACGAGCGCTCGGTCATCACGGCGCGCGCGATCGCGATGCTTCGCGAGATGGAGGCCGCTCTCGACATGAACGAGATCGCGGCGCTCGACCAGATGGTCGCCCAGGCGGCGGCGCGAATGTTCTCGGCGGTCGAGGTGGACGAGCCCGGGATGGAGCGTCTGCGCGAGCACGCGAAGGAGGGCACGCTCGTCCTCCTCCCTTCACACAAGTCGCACATGGACTACATCGTGCTCGCCTGGATCCTCTATCGCAGGAAGATGCCGATGCCGCTCGTGGCCGCCGGCGACAACCTCAACTTCTTCCCCCTTGGCCCTATCTTTCGGCGCGCGGGCGCGTTCTTCATCCGGCGTCGCTTCTCGGGCGACCGCCTCTACTCCGCCGTGGTCGATGCTTACGTCCGTCGCCTCATCCGGGACGGATCGCCCCTCGAATTCTATCTGGAGGGCGGACGCTCGCGTACCGGCAAGCTTCTGCCTCCGAAGCTCGGCCTGCTGTCGATCGTCGTCGACGCCGCGCTCGGCGTCCCGACGCGGACGACCTGGTTCTGCCCGATCAGCATCGGCTACGAGCGCTTCGTCGAGGAAAAGGCATTCGTTCGCGAGCTCTCGGGCGGCGAGAAGCAAAGAGAGGACGTGCGCGGGCTGGTCAAGTCGATAGACCTCATGGTGGGCCGCTACGGACGGCTCAGCGTGCAGTTCGGAAAGCCGCTGAGTCTCGCGGGCGTCTTGAAGGAGGTCGATGCAGCGTCGACTCCCGAGGACCTGGCGAAGATGTCGCCCCCCCGGCGGCGTGCCGTGATCACCCGGCTCGCGTACCGAGTGATGAACGAGATCAACGCCGTCACGGCCGTGACACCCGGCTCGCTGGTGGCGACGGCGTTGCTCTCACATGACAGACGCGGGCTGCCGCAAACGGAGCTCATCGAGACGTGCGAGCGGCTGGCGCTGACCCTGCACCGCTTCGGCGCGCGCTTCAGTCCGTCGCTGGTCGACACGGGCGGTCGAGGGGGCATCCGCGGCTCCGCGTTGCAGGAGGCCATCGACATGTTCGCGCGCGCGCAGCACGTCAAGGCGCACCGGGTCGCGGACGACGTCATCTACGTCGTGCCGCCCGACGCGCGACTGTCCCTGGACCTTGCGAAGAACGTCATCTTCCACTTCTTTGCTTCCCGCGCGCTCATCGCGACGGGGCTCCTCGCGAGTCCAGGGCCGCCACTGTCGATGAGCGCGCTGCGCGAGCGCGTGCTCGCGCTGTCTCGCCTGTTCAAGTACGAGTTCACGTTCCGCGCCGACGCATCCTTCGAGCGAATCTTCGAGGAGGAAGTGGCGGCGATGGAGGCCGGAGGGGAGCTCACGCGCGTGGTGCTCAAGCCGAGCGACGGCGCCGACGGGCTCATGCCGAAGGGGGACGAGGGGCGCAAGCAGATCGATCTCTATGCCCGCCTTCTCGAAAACTTCGTCGAAGGCTACCGCGTCGCTGCGCGCGGGCTTGCGGCACTTCTGCGCGGCCCGCTCGGGACGAAGGACCTCGTCAACCGGACGATTACCTCCGGCGAGCGCATGTTCCTCGCCGGCGACATCGCGCGGCGCGAGGCCGTCAGCCGCCCGCTCCTCGAGAACGCGTACACGAGCTTCGTGGATCAGGGCTACGTCGCCAGAAAGGGACAGGACCTCGAGCTCAACGCGTCGTACCGGACAGCAAGTGCGGTGGCGACCATCGAGTCCCGCGTCGTCGCCATGGGCGCGCCTGCTCGCGGACGCCAGCCATGAAGCCTTCGCTCATCGTCGCCGTCGGTGCCTTGGCCCTCGCCGGCTGCGCGCGAGCCCCCTCCCCGCTCGCTCCTCTGTGGCATGGATCCATCGGGACGCCGAACCGGGGTGTGTTGACGGATGGATCGGAGCTCCGTCCGGTCGCGGGGGGCCTGCGGTGGCTGCGTGGAAACGACCGTCACTGGGGCCTGCCCCGTTTCGCGCGGGCGATCGAGCGCGCGGCCGGCGAAGTGGCTCGCGAGAAGCCGGGCGCGACCCTTTGCGTCGGAGACCTCTCGACCCGCACCGGCGGGGGCCCCATGCCGCCCCACTTCTCGCACCGCTCCGGGGTGGATGCAGACCTGCTCTTTTACGTGACGACCCTCGACGGCGCCCCCGTGGAGACTCCTGGTTTCGTCCACTTCGCCGCGGACGGGGTCTCGCGAGACGAGGCACACGCCCGCTGGCTGCGCTTTGATGTCGCGCGCGAATGGCTTCTCGTCAAGGCACTCCTCGAAGACCCCGACGCCAGGATCCAATGGGTCTTCGTGAGCGACGTCGTTCAGGCCATTCTCCTCGAATGGGCGATCGCGCGAGGCGACTCGATCGAAACGATCCGACGAGCCCGCGAGGTCATGCGCCAGCCCAACCCGGGCGGCGTCCATGACGATCACGTCCACGTGCGAACCGCGTGCTCGCCCGACGAGACCGCCCAGGGCTGCGAGCCCGTGGGGCCGCGTCGCTCCTGGCTCGCCTACGACCTGCCGGCGCCACCCGATGGCGATACCGATACGGATCTTGCGCTGGCTCTGATAAAATCGGTGGACGCGCTCTGATGGACCCGCGGGGCAACCTGCTCGTCCGCTGCGACGCGGCGCAATTGGGCGGGTACGTGCGCCGGGGAACGGTGCAACTCGCCTATCTCGACCCGCCGTTCGGAGTCGGCGCCTCCTTCGGCGCGCGGACGGGGAAACGCGGCTGGCGCGCCCGCGGGCGGGTCGCTTACGAGGATCGCTGGCCGTCCATCGACGCCTACCTCGCCTGGCTCGAGGTACGTCTCGCGGTGGTCCGCGAATGCCTGTCGCCGGAGGGGACGATGTGGCTTCACCTGGACCACCGCGCGGTCCACGAGGCCAAGACGGTCTGCGATCGCGTGTTCGGCCGGACCGCCTTCATCGGCGAGGTCGTCTGGGTTCCAGGCAACGGAGCGCGCGGCCCTCGGCGCGGTCCGGGTATCACGCATCAGACTCTCCTTCTCTACGCGCACGGGCGCGACTTCGTCTGGAACGCCCGGGACCCCGACCTCCGGGAGCCGTTCGCTGCGACGAGCCTGGCGATGCATTTTCGTCAGGAGGACACGAACGGGCGTCTCTACAGGGAAAGGACAATCGGGGGGCGGACCTACCGGTATTACGCCGACGAGGGCCGGGCGCTCGGCAGCGTCTGGAACGACTGCCCGGGGATGGTCGCGAACACGCCGCTGCGGTGCGAGACGACTGGTTACCCGACGCAGAAGCCCGTGGCCCTCCTCGAACGCGTCGTGCGCGCCTCGAGCCGCAAAGGCGGCCTGGTCATCGACGCTTTCTGCGGTTCGGGCACGACGCTCGTGGCCGCGACGCGCCTCGGACGTACGTTCGCGGGGTGCGACGTCGGTCAGCTCGCCATCGAGACGACGAGGCGACGTCTGGACACGGAGGGCGCCACGTACGAGGTGGCGGTAGACTCGAGCCAATGGCTGGCCAGACCGAAGCGAGCCTCTACCCGCTCTTTCTGAAACTCGAGGGTCGCTGCGTCCTCGTCGTCGGCGCGGGCCCGGTCGCCGAACGCAAGGTCGACTCGCTGGTCGAATCGAGGGCGCGCGTACGCCTGGTCGCGCCTCGCGCGACGGACCGTCTTCGCGAGCTTGCCTGGGAGGGCCTCATCGAATGGGTCGTGCGCCCTTTTGAGGACGCCGACGCAAGCGGAGCCTGGCTCATCGTGGCGGCGACCGGAGACGCCGCTGTCCAGGAGCGGGTAGCCGCTGCCGGGGAGGCCCACCGAGCCTTCGTCCTCGCGGTGGACGACCCGCGACACGCGACGGCGTACTCGGGCGCCGTGGTCCGGCGACCTCCGCTCGCGATCGCGATCTCGTCCTCGGGCGAAACGCCGGCGCTCACCCGGCTCGTGCGAGAGGTGATCGAAGAGGTTCTCCCTGGAGAAGCCTTCATCGAGCACGCGAGAAACCTGCGAGCAAAGTGGCTGGCCGAGAAGACGCCGGTGGGAGAGCGATTCGGCAACCTGGTCCGGGAGCTCGCCGCGAAGCAGCGTTGACGGCGTTCACCCCGTCGCTGCCCGTACTCCCGCGACTCGCGCCACGGCGCTCACGACGCGCCTCGCGACGACCTCGCCCACGATGAGAATTGCCGGCCCTTCGACTCGGGCATCTCGCACGCGAGCCGCGATGTCGGCGAGAGTGCCGACGACCACCCGCTCGTCCGGCAGAGTCGCACGAGACACGAGGGCAGCGGGCATGCCCTCGCTGCGCCCGACCGCAACGAGGGCCGCGCATGTCTCCTCGACCCGCCCGAGCCCCATGTAAAAGACGAGCGTCCCGCTCTGCGGCACGCGGGACGCGATATCGACGTGGTCGCCCGCGGCGTGCGCCGTTACGAAGGTCACACCAGAGGCGCACTCGCGGTGGGTCAGGGGGATGCGAGCGCTCGCGGCGGCCCCGAGCGCTGCCGAGATTCCAGGCACCACCTCGAACGGGATGCTCACGGCCGCGAGCTCCTCGGCTTCCTCGCCACCGCGACCGAAGACGAGCGGATCGCCGCCCTTCAGGCGAACCACGTCCTTCCCCTCCAGCGCCCGCGCGACGACGACGGGGTGGATGCGCGCCTCGTGATGACGGCAACCCTGCGCGCGCCGGCCGACCGCGATGAGTTCCGCGCCCCGCGGTGCGATCGCAAGGATTGCAGGCGACACGAGCTCGTCGAACGCCACCACACTTGCGGCGCTCAAGAGCCGGTGCGCGCGGACCGTGAGAAGGTCCGGATCGCCGGGACCGGCCCCGACCAGCCAGACTTTCCCTCGACCGACGCAACGCACTCCATCGCTTGGCCGGTTCATACTTCCTCTACTCCCCAGCGCCGCGCGATCGCGCGATCTACCGGCGAGAATAGCACCGCCTCGCTGGCTCGCCCGAGGGCCACGATGACGACGACGACTGCCAGCACGAGGGCCGTATCGCCCAGGTCACGCCCCGTCTCCAGCATCTGGCCGAGCCCGCCCGACACGAACAGCAGCTCCCCCGCCATCAGAGACCGGAGGGCGAACGTCCACCCCACCTTTGCGCCGCCGAGGATCCCCGGTAGAGCCGCCGGCAACGTGACGGTGAGCATCAGACGCGCCCCGCGCGCTCCCATCGTCCGGGCGGCGCGCTCGATCGTCGGGGGGACGTGACGGACCGAGTTCTCCGTCGCAACGGCGATCGGAAGCGCGGCGCCGAGCACGACGACGAGCTGGATGGCCCATTCGCTGAGCCCGAACCACAGGATGGCCAACGGAAGCCAGCAGATCGAGGGGACGGAGCTCAGCCCGAGCACTATCGGCCCCGTCGCCTCCTTGACGAGCCGCGACCGCGCGAGCGCGATTCCCAGCGGAATGCCCGTCCCGAGTGCTACCCCGTAGCCGATGGCGAGCCGCGCGGCGCTGACGGCCAGCGCTCGCGGGAGCGTTCCGTCGTGAATGCCTGCGCCGATCGATCGCAGGACGTCGACTGGCCCCGGAAAGAGCGGAGTACGCGCGAGCTCAGATGCCGCGGCCCAGATTGCGACGAGGGTCGCCGTGACCGCGATCCCCCGGAGCGACCCACGCATCGTCCGCCTCCTCGCGCGCCACCTTCTCTACCTCGCTCGCGATGCGGCGCGCGATGCCGTTTGCGAGCAAACCCACGCGCTCGTCGTTCGCAGCGCGCGGTCGGGGTAAGTCCACGATCTCCTCGTGCAGAACCCGGCCGGGGCGCGTGCCCATCAGCACCACCCGGTCGGCCAGGCGAACCGCTTCGCGTGTGTTATGAGTGACGAAGACAACCGTCTTTCGCGTCGCACTCCAGATGCGCTCGAGCTCACCCTGCAGGATCTCGCGTGTCTGCGCGTCGAGCGCCGCGAAGGGCTCGTCCATGAGCAGCACGGCGGGGTCCGTCGCCAGCGCTCGAGCGATGGCGCCGCGCTGTCGCATACCGCCTGAGAGCTCGTGCGGATATCGGTCGCGAAAGCGCCACAGATGAACCAGGCGCAGGAGCTCGGTGCTGCGCGCCAAACGTGCTGCCGCCCCCAGCCCCTGGAGCTTCAGCGGAAATTCCACGTTGTGACGCAGCGTCAGCCAGGGGAAGAGGGCAGCATCCTGGAAGACGAGCGCGCGGTCGGGTCCGGGGCCCGAGACAGCCGCGTCGTCGTGGCGCACGCGCCCGGCCGTCGGCCGCGAGAGACCCGCGATGAGGTTGAGAATCGTCGACTTGCCGCTCCCCGAAGGACCGAGCAGACAGAGGAACTCACCGGCGGCCGCTCCCAGAGTGACGTCGCGCAGGATCTCGACGGCGCCGTCACGCGCCGCGATGCTGAGCGACACGCCTTCCAGCGCAATGCTCGCGCCCGTTCGCACCGCCCGTTGGTCCGCGGCCCGCGCGTCCGACGGGACGGCGCGCGCGTCCCCCCAGCCCTTCGCGAACGCGAACACGGGGATTCTATACGAGACGGACGACCCGTCGTCAATCGAGCCTGGGCGAGCTGGGCGAGCCTGGCGAGCCTTGCGACGGAGATCGCCCGACCTAGCGCTCGTAGACGATGATGTTGTGGTAGCGCGCCTCGGAGCCTACGGGGTTCTCGTAGACATGAGGCCGATCGGCCGCGAAGGCCACCGAGTCGCCAGCGGCGAGCTCGTAGGTCTCCCCGTCCACGTGCATCTTCAGCTGGCCGCTGAGGACGACCAGTAGCTCGTGGGTGCCGGGGGCATGAGCCTCCGACGAGTGCGTCGAGCGAGCCCCGAGGCGTAGCTCGTAGAGCTCCACGAGCGGTGATGCGCCTGCCGGCGCCAGAGGCCGGCTCTCGAGCTTCCCATCCGAGGAGCGAAGGACTTGTGCGTCGTTGCGACGGAGGAGCATTGCGCCGGAACGAGGGGCTCCGATGAGCTCTGCGAACGGCACGCCCAGACCCACGGCGACCTTCCAGAGAACGCTCACGGTGGGGTTGCTCTTGCAGGTCTCGATCTGCGACAGAGCGGCACGGCTCACGCCGGAGGCTCGGGCCAGATCGTCGAGCGACATTCCTCGTGCCTTGCGGCGCTGTCGAAGGTTCTCCGCGACGCGTCGGCCTAGGTCGGCCGCGCCGACGTCGTCGCCAGGTCCGGCGAGGGGGCGAATGGGCTTGCGTGCTGCCACGTCATCTTCCATTGTAGCGAACTTATGGCTGACAAAGTGAATAGTTCGAGCAATGGAACCTCCGCCGCTACGTCGGCCCAGAGCCCGCCGGGCACCCCGGTGAAAGAGGTGCCGCCCCACGGAGGACACCTCGTCAATCGCCTCGTCCAGGGCGGCGAAGCGGCCGACGTGCTCGGCCGCGCCAAAGGGCTCCCTCGCGCACGCCTCGACGCGCGGACAGGCGCCGACGCCGAGCTCATTGCGACCGGCGTTCTCTCTCCGCTCGACGGATTCGTCGGCAAGTCCGATTACCTCTCGATCATTCGCGACGCTCACCTCTCGTCGGGGCAATTGTTCCCGATCCCCATCACGCTGAGTGTGCCGCGCAGCGAAGCCTCCCGGTTCCGCGCGGGCGCGGAGGCAGCGCTCGTGGACGGGAAGGACGAGATCGTGGGCACGATCGCGGTCGAAGAGGTCTACGAGCTCGATCGCGACATCGAGGCGAAGGAGGTCTACAAGACCAACGACCCGAAGCATCCTGGGGTGGCCTACCTGTTCGAGCACAAAGACGAGGTCGCCCTCGCCGGCCGCGTGACCCTGGCGCGCAGGACGGTCGAGCGCAAGTTCCCAACCCACCACCGCGACCCGTCGGAGGTCCGCGAGATCATCGCGTCGCGTGGCTGGCGGCGGACGGTGGCATTCCAGACGCGAAACCCGATCCACCGAGCCCACGAGTACCTGCTGAGGTGCGCTCTCGAGATCACCGACGGCCTCGTCGTGCACCCGCTGGTCGGTGAGACCAAGGGCGACGACGTTCCCGCTGCGGTGCGCGTCCGCTGCTACGAGGTCCTTCTCGAGAAGTACTTCCCCAAGGATCGGGCCCTCCTCAGCGTCTTCCCGTTTGCCATGCGCTACGCGGGTCCGCGGGAGGCGCTATTGCACGCGGTCGCTCGCCAGAACTACGGCTTCTCCCACTTCATCGTCGGGCGAGATCATGCCGGCGTCGGCAACTACTACGGGACGTACGACGCGCAGAAGATCTTCGAGACGCTGTCGCCCGGCGAGCTCGCCATCCAGACGCTGTTCTTCGAGCACAGTTTCTACTGCCACGCGTGCGCAGGCGTCGCGTCGATCAAGACTTGCCCTCACGGAGACGATCAGCGCCTCGTCCTGTCGGGCACGCGTGTGCGCGAACTTCTGTCCAAGGGGGAGGCTCCACCGCCCGAGTTCTCAAGACCCGAGGTCGCGGCTATCCTCATCGCCGCGTACCGCGATGCGGCGCGCGTGGAGGCGTGAGTCCGATGTCGAAGAAAAAAGAAGGCGTGGTGCTCTGGTTTACCGGTCTGTCGGGAGCAGGGAAGTCGACGCTCGCCGACGCCCTAACGCCGAAGCTCCGCGCCCACGGCAAGAAGATCGAGATCCTCGACGGCGACGTCGTCCGCACGCACCTGTCGAAGGGCCTCGGGTTCAGCCGAGAGGACCGAGACACCAACATCGCGCGCATCGCGTTCGTCGCGCACCTTCTTGCGCGAAACGGCGTCCTCGTGATCGTGGCCGCCATCAGTCCTTTTCGGGAGACGCGCGAGAAGGCCCGTGCCTTGATAGGCGACTTCGTCGAAGTCCACGTGGCGCCTCCGCTGGAGGAGTGCATCAAGCGCGACGTGAAGGGCCTCTACAAGAAGGCCATCGCCGGCGAGATCCAGCAGTTCACGGGCATCAGCGACCCCTACGAGGAGCCCCTCACGCCTGAGCTCAAGATCGACACGAGCGTCATGACGGTCGAGGAGGGCGCGACGCGAATCCTCGCGAAGCTGCGCGAGCTGGGCTATCTGGGGGAGAACGCCTCGGAGTCCACGAGCGTCTAATAGGGACGCAGGGCTCCACTTTTTGGAGGAGCGTCATGGCAAGGCAAGTGTTTCTCCCGAAGTTCTCGGAAAAGCGCGACATCGACGAATTCGTCGAGAAGCTCGAGGCCTTCGAGAGCGGCCAGATCAATACGGAGCAATTCCGGACGTTTCGGCTGCTTCGGGGGGTCTACGGCCAGCGGCAGCCGGACGTGCAGATGTTTCGCATCAAGCTCCCCTTCGGGCTTCTCGGCCCGGACCAGCTCGTTGCCATCGCCGACGTCGCCGACAAGTACTCGCGTGGGTTCTGCCATGTGACGACCCGGCAAAACATCCAGCTCCACTTTCTGAAGCTCACGGACTGCGAGGCGGTCATGCAGCGCCTCGACGAGGCCGGGATGACGTCGCGCGAAGCCTGCGGCAATTCGGTCCGCAACGTGACGGCGTGCGAGCTCGCCGAGGTATGCGCACACGCGCCGTTCGACGTTTCGCCGTACGCGGAGGCCATCGTCCGATTGTTCTTGCGCGGGCCCCTTTCGGCCGGTCTTCCGCGAAAGTTCAAGATCGCATTCAGCGGGTGCGGCCGTGATTGCGCGTTCGGGGCCATCCACGACATCGGCTTCGTGGCGAAGGTCGAGGACGGCCAGCGCGGATTCAAGGTCTATGCGGCCGGCGGGCTGTCGACGACGCCGCAGACGGCAACGACGCTGCACGAGTTCGTCCCCGCCGCCGAGATCGGTCGCGTGGGAGAGGCGCTTCTCCGTCTCTTTCACGCGCTCGGCAACCGCGACAACAAGAGCCGAGCCCGCCTCAAGTACGTGCTGCGCAAGCTGGGCGACGAGAAGTTCAAGGCGAAGTATGCCGAGTACCGCGCCGAGGTCGACGCGGAAGCCGCCGCAGAGCTAAAGCTTCCGGAGCAGCCTCGCAATACGCCCGCCCCGCCCGTCGAGAATCCGGGTGAAGCGCCCCTGCCCGGCTATCTCGCGTGGCGCAGCGCCTCCGTCGTGGACCAGCGACAGGACGGATATGCCGCGGTTTATCTGCGTCTCTTTCTGGGAGACATCACGAGCTCCCAGCTTCGAGCCCTGGCCGAGGTAGTCCCCCGCTTCGGCGACGGCACCGTGCGGCTGACAATCGACCAGAACATTCTCGTCCCGTGGGTGGACAAGCGATCGCTCCCGTCCCTCTACGCCGCGCTGGGAGAGATCGGCCTGGCGAAGACGGGAGTGCACACGGCAGGCGACGTGACGTCCTGCCCGGGGGCGGAGTCTTGCAACCTCGCGGTGACCTCGTCGCGCAACGTCGCGAGCGCCATCTCCGAGCGGCTCGAGCTACCCGACGTCTCCGGCTCGAGCGCCCTCGCGGCCACGACAATCAAGATCAGCGGTTGCCCCAACTCCTGCGGCCAGCACCACATCGCCGACATCGGATGGCACGGGGCCGTCAAGAACGTCAACGGCACGGCGTACCCGATGTACCAGCTTCACCTCGGGGGAGGCGTCGACGAAAAGGGCGCGAGGTTCGGCCGTCAGGTGGTCAAGGTCGTCGCTCGGCGGCTTCCGGACGCCGTGGCCTCCCTGCTCAAGCTCTACGACGCCGAGCACACCGACGGCGAGGTTCCCGCCGACTTTTTCCGCCGAGTCGACCCCAAGCGCGTCGTCCTCGCGCTGGGCAACCTCGCCGCGGAGGCACCGAAGACGGGCGAGGAGGTCGACGTCGGAGAAGAGGCCGGCTTCCACGTGGCCATCGGGGCCGGAGAGTGCGCGGCGTGATCGACGTCGACCGCGAAAACGCACGCCTCGAGGGCATGACCCCCGAGGAGCGCCTCGCGTTCGCCGTGGAAGGGTACGGCGACAGGCTCCTCTTCACGTCGTCGTTCGGCGCCGGAAGCGGGGTGCTTCTGCACCTGTGGAGTCGCGTCGCGCCGCACCTTCCGGTCGTCTGCATCGATACCGGGTTTCTCTTCGACGAGACGATCGAGTATCGCGACCGCATGGTCCGGGACCTCGGACTCCGGCTGGAGATCGCGAAGCCCGAGATGCCGCGTGACGAATTTCTGTGGGAGCACGGCGCAGACATCCAGGCCCGTGACCCCGACCTCTGCTGCGCCCGAAACAAGGTCGATCCCCTGAAGCCGTGGGTGGCGCGGGCGCTCGGATGGGTGAGCGGTCTACGGCGAGATCAGAGCAAGACGCGCGACCACGTGCCCATCCTCCAGCCGACGGAAGACGGGCCGGTGAAGGTGCATCCGCTCGCGACTATGACGGCGGCGGACGTCGCCGCGTACATGTCGAAGCACGCCATCCCGGAGCACCCACTGAAGGCCAAGCGCTTCTTGTCCATCGGCTGCTGGCCTTGCACCCAGGCCGTCGCCGACGGCGAGGACGAGCGGTCAGGGCGCTGGGCAGGCAAAGGCAAGACGGAGTGTGGGTTGCACACGTTCCTCAAGGCCAAGGAGGCCTGAGCGGTGCTTTCGCGCCGCGAGATCCTCGCGGGCGCTTGCGGGACGGCCCTCGCGACGGCGTGCGCGACGGGGTGCAGGTCACGCCGCGAAGGCGTCGTGCGCATCGGGTTCATGACCAACCTCACCCACGCGCCGGCGATCGTCGGCCTCGCCTCCGGGCGAATCGAGCGCGCCCTCGGCGTGCGTGTCGAGTCGAACAGCTTTCGCGCCGGGCCGCGCGTCGTCGAGGCACTCATCGGCGACGCCATCGACGTCGGCGTCGCTGGACCGTCGGCGATCATCTACACCCATACGCGTCACCAGGGAGCCTTGCGCGTTCTCTCCGGCTGCTCGTCGGGCGGCGCTTCGTTCGTGGTCGGGCGCACCGCAGGCATCCTGGGCCCCGGAGACCTGCGCGGCAAGAGGCTCGCGACGCCCCAGATTGGCACCACTCAGGACATCGCCCTTCGCAAGTACCTCCGGGCGCACGGGTACGCCCCGGCCGAGCGCGGAGGAGACGTCACGGTGCACGCCCTCGACTCGTCGACGATCCTCGCCGAGATGCAGCGCGGCGCGCTCGACGGGGCCTGGCTGCCAGAGCCCTGGGCCACGCGGGTCGTCCAGGATGCGGGGGCCGTCCGGCTGGTGGACGAGCGCGACCTCTGGCCCGACAGGCTCTTCCCTTCGGCGATCGTGGCAGCGCGGAGCGACTTCGTGCACGAGCAAGCTTCGCTCGCGGCGCGGTTGACCGCAGCCGTAGGCGAAGAGGTCGAGCGGGCGCTGCGATCCCCCGACGAGGCCTGCGAGAGCGCACGAGCGGAGTTGACGCGGCTGCTCGGCAAGGCCCTACCCGCTGCGCTCACGAGGGAAGCATGGCGCTGGATCGACTTCACTCGCGATCCTCTCCCCGCGGCGCTCGACGCGCTCGCCGAAGACGCGTTCGTCCTCGGCTTGGCTCCGCGGGCCTCGTGCCGGACGCTCTTCGGGTAGAAGCTCATGCCGTGGCGTCGCACGTCCAAACGTGACAGCCTTGACGCCGGGCGGCGAACGAGACGCCCAAAATCGTGAAGCGACTACCCCCGATCGTTTGTGCCTTGGGCGCGGCCATCGCCGGCTGTTCGCAAGGCCCTTCGGAGGCGCCGGGAGCGACGCCTCCCGCTGTCCCGGACGCGAAGGCTCCGGTCGATTCGGGCGGATCGGATTCGGGCACGGCGGCCGCACCGAGCTACAAGGCCGTCTCGGGGGCTGCCGCGAATGACGTCTGGGCCGTCGGCACGAGCGGCACGATCATGCACTACGACGGTCAGGCGTGGACGGTCTCGCCGAGCGGAGTCACCGAGGACCTGACGGGAGTCGTCGAAACAGGGCCCGGAGACGTCTGGGTTACCGGCAACGAAGGCTCGATCCTCCACTGGGATGGCGCCGCGTGGACGACGGCCACGCAGACCGTCGAGACGCAGCTCCTCGCCGTGTGGGCCAGCGGACCGACGAACGTCTGGGCCGTCGGCATCGACCTCAGCGGCAACGGCTACAGCGCTGGCTATGTCAACCACTGGGACGGGTCGAGCTGGATCGATTCGGACGTCCCCGTGGCCACCAGCCTCTGGGAGGTGTGGGGGTCCGGGCCCGACGACATCTGGATGGTCGGCGACAGCACGTCGGCGACGGGTCTCGTCGTCCGCGGCAGCGGAACGACCGACAATCCGTTCGACGCGCTCGACTACACCGGCCCGTCGCTCCGCGGCGTCTGGGGGACCGGCCCCGACGACGTCTGGGTCGCCCCGTACCAGGGGCCCATCGGACACTGGGACGGGACCGCCTGGACCACCGCGACGGCGCCGGCGTCCGCGACGGACACTCTGCTCGGCATCGGGGGGAGCCGCTCGAGCGACGTCTGGGCGGTCGGTCTGAGCGGCCTCGTGCTGCACTACGACGGGCAGACGTGGTCGCCCTCGGCCACGAAGACCACCAGCGTTCTCTGGTCGGTCTGGAGCAGCGGGCCGAGCGACGCTTGGGTGGTAGGCGGAGACGACACGTTGATTCACTGGAACGGGTCGTCGTGGAGCCCGAGCCCGTAGTTCACCGGCGTGGCGTTGTCATCGACGACCTTGTCAACGAGGCGGCGCATGAAGTCACCGGACGACGCCAGTCGCGCGCCGTGATGGCGCGTCCTGTCAACTGGGTGGCGTCGCCAGGTGACGGAATCGTCGATGGAGGTGACAGGTATCACTTCCGAGGCGACATGCAACGCCATCGAGGCGACACGGTGGCGCCTTTGGATGCCAATGTGGCGTCGGTCGATGACAGGAACGTAGAGGTTGGCACCACGCTGGCGCACGTCGACGCCATCCTCGCCCGGCCAGATGCCAAGATGGGCCTCGGAATGGACACGGCGGACGAGGCCAGCGCGACGCTCGGCCGCCGGGCCGGTCGGATCAGAGGTTGCGCGTGAGGGTTGCGGGACGCAGCAACTCGTCGATGCGCGCGAGCTCGACGTCCGCGAGGAAGGCGCGCAGCCATTCCCGCGCCTCGCCGGCTTCACGAAAGCACCGACGCGAGGCTGACCCCGCGCACCGGACGACACGCGCGAACTGAAGGTTGAATGTCTCGTTCTCCGGGCAGAGCAGGAGGGCGGAGCGGGCAACCTTGCCGTTGAAGCCGCGCATGTCGCGCGACCATTCGTCCGCCACCGCCTGCGAGAAGGGCGACGCCGCGCGGAGGTCACCGAAGATGATGGGAGGCCCCGCCAAGGCTTGCGCCTCTCGGATCAACGTGGCCGTCAAGGATGCGATGTCGTCGGTCCCGCATACGTCGAAGACGCATACTTCGAGCAGGCGCCCGGTCCCCGAAGTCACCGTGAAGGGACGCGCCGGCGCGCTCGATACGAAATGCCCCGGACCGCGTCCGCGCGCGTAGGCCGTCCCCTGAGACGCGTCCAGACCGCTCACCCCCGCTCCCTCCAAACGTGAGCATCCGACGGATCGCCCCGTTCGTCAACGGTCGGCTACGGATCGGCCGCCCCAGAGGGGCCGCTCGTCACTTTTTTATCGTGTGACAGCCCATGCAGCCGAAGCCTTTGTGGGTCTGCAAGTCGAACGGCGGCTCGCCCAGGAGCTGCGCCATGTTCGGCACGACCTGCTTGGCCATGAACTCCACGACCGCGGCTTTCTTTTCGTGCACGGCTTTCATGCCCGCCGGGCTCACGTCGAGCTTGGGGAGCTCCGGGTTCGGCATCTTGAAACTGCCGTCCTTCGCGCCGCTCCCGTGGCAAAGGGAGCACTTCGTCTCTGCGTAGCGCTTGCCGTCGAAATCGTGGAAGAGGCCGCCCATCTTCGGCATGACGGCGGTCTTCATGTACGCCATCTTCTGATCGTGCGACCAGGTGTCCCATTCGCCCTCCTTGGGCGCCGCGGGAGGACCGCCGGACGCGCTGGCGGACGCGGCGGGAGCTGCGCTGGGGGCAGGCGCAGCGCTGGCTGACGCCGGCGCTTCGACAGGCACCGCGGCGCTCGCGGATGCCGGCGGATTCGCCGGCTGAGTGGGCTCGGGCTCGGCTCCTCCGCAGGCCGAGGCAAGAAGGGGGACGGCGACGGCGATGACGGCGATCAGGGCGGCTCGACGGATCATGGCCGCCTTGGATGCACCCAAATGGGCCTCGGTTGCAAGTCCCGCCTTCGCCGGGCGCCGCCCTAGGCGCGCTCGACAGCCACGATCCCCTTCACCTTCTGAAGCGCCCTCATCACGTTCTTGAGCTGCTGCAAGTCCTGACACACGAAGGAGAACAGGTTCACCGCCCGGCCGTCGTCGCTGGCGCGGCAGTTGGCCTCGCTGATGTTGATCCCTTGCGCCATGAACGTCTGCCCGACCAGCGCCAGGATGCCCGGCAGGTTCGCCGTCACGATCCGGAGCTGCACGCTGCGGTTGATGCGCGCCTTGGTGTCCCACGTGATCTCGACGCGCCGCTCCGGATCCGTATCGAATGCCTTGGGACAGCTCCGCCTGTGGATGGTCACTCCGCGGCCGCGGGTGATAAAGCCGAGGATGTCGTCGCCGGGGAGAGGGTTGCAGCACTTGGCGTATCGAACGAGGATGTCGTCGATCCCGTTGATGCGGATCGCGCCTTCGTCTCGCTTGATGACCTTGCGTACGAGGCCCGCGAGACGGCCCTCGCGCAGCGACGCCGGCGGTTTGCTCTCTCGCCCCTGGTCGTCCAGCGGCGCGAAGAGCTTCGCGATTTCGCCGGGATCTATTTTGCCGTAGCCAATCCCGATGTAGAGCTCCTCGAGATTCTGGACCTTGGTCGTCTCGAAGATGCGCCGTAGCTCCGTGTCGTTCTTGAGGAGCTTGGTCGCGCTGACGCCGGCCTGATGCAGCTCCTTCTCGAGGAGCTCCTCGCCCAGGCGCTTGCTCTTGTCTCGTTGCTCCTGCCTCAGGTAGTTGCGGATCTTCGCGCGCGCCCGCATCGTGCCGACGAAATCGAGCCAGTCTTTGTTCGGGTGCTGGTGGGGGGTCGTCAAGACCTCGACGACGTCGCCGTTGCGAAGCTTGTAGCGGAGCGCTTCCATCTTCCCGTTGATGCGGGCTCCGCTGACGTGATCGCCCAGCTGCGTGTGGATCTGGTAGGCGAAGTCGACCGGAGTGGCGCCTCGCGGGAAGACACGAACGTCCCCCTTGGGAGTGAAGACGTAGACCTCGTCCTGGAAGAGATCCACCTTGACCCCCTCGAGAAACTCAGCGGGATCCTTCAGCTCCTTCTGCCACTCCATGAGCTGCCGCAGCCACGAGAAGCGATGAGCGTCCTGGTCGGCGATGCCGCCGCCGCGCTCCTTGTATTTCCAGTGCGCGGCGATACCCCGCTCGGCGACACGGTGCATCTCGTGGGTGCGTATCTGGATTTCGATGCGCTCGCGTCCCGGTCCGATGACCGTCGTATGCAGCGACTGGTACATGTTGGGCTTTGGAAGGGCGACGTAATCCTTGAAGCGCCCGGGCAACGGCGTCCATTGCGAGTGGATGACTCCGAGCGCCGCGTAACAGTCGCTGAGGCTTTCCACGAGAACGCGGAACGCGATGAGGTCGTGCACGGAGTCCAGCCCGGACTCTATGGCCTTCATCTTGCGGTAGACGCTGTAGAGGTGCTTCGCCCGCCCGTTGACCTCGGCGGCGAAGCCCTGCTCCGCCAGGCGGCTCGAGAGGGTCTTGCAGACCTCGGCGATGTACCTGTCGCGCTCTCGCTTGCTCTTCGAGAGCTGCGTGACAAGCTCCGAGTAGGCTTCCGGTTCGAGGTACTTGAAGCTCAGGTCTTCGAGCTCGCTCTTGAAGGCCTGGATGCCGAGGCGGTTCGACAGCGGCGCGTAGATCTCGAGCGTCTCGCGCGCGATGCGCTCCTGCGCGTCCGGCGCCATGTGCTCGAGCGTCCGCATGTTGTCGAGGCGGTCGCAGAGCTTGATGAGAAGGACGCGGATGTCCCGCGCCATGGCGACCACCATCTTGCGGAAGTTCTCGGCCTGGCGATCTTCCTTCGACGTGAAGTTGATCTTCGACAGCTTCGTGACGCCGTCGACGAGCTCCGCGACCTCGACGCCGAACTCCTTGGTAAGCTCGTCGCCGGTCGCGAGCGTGTCCTCGATCACGTCGTGCAGAAGGCCAGCGCAGACGCTCGCGCCGTCGAGGCGCAGGTCCGCGATGATCCCCGCGACGCTCACCGGGTGGACGATGTACGGTTGGCCCGACTTGCGGGTCTGCCCGGCGTGCATCCGGGTGCTGTAGTCGTAGGCCCTCTGGATGAGGTCGGGGTCGACCGAGGGCTGGTAGGCCCGGATGCGTTCGATGAGCTGTTCGGCCTGGAGCATGGTGGCGTCGGCGTGCGTGCGCGACCCAGCAAAAACAAGTAACACTCAAGGTAAGGTCCGGCAATCTAGCCTCCCCCCCGGGGCCCTCCTTTACCCATGCTTACGGAAGCACTTGATGTCCCGTCGGGGCCCACGCCGGCGCCTGAGCTCGGACGGCAGCGCTCTCGACGGGCGGGGATCTACGTGCACTTCCCATGGTGCCTCGCGAAGTGCCCCTATTGCGACTTCGTCAGCTACGTCAGCCCGGGCGCCATCGACCACCGGGGTTACGCCGACGCCGTCCTTCGCGAACTCGACGAGCGCGCGCCGCTCCTCGAGGGCCGGCAAGTCGAAAGCGTCTTCTTCGGCGGCGGCACGCCCAGCCTCTGGGATGCAAAGGAGCTCGGGCGGGTGCTCGCAGGGGTACGGGGCGCGTTTGCGGCCGGACTCGGGGACAGCGTCGAAGTGACGGTCGAGTGCAACCCCACGTCGCTCGACGAGAACGTGGCGGGTGCCCTCGCTTGCGCCGGAGTGAATCGGGTCTCGATCGGGGTGCAGTCGCTGAACGACGAGCGCCTGCGGTTTCTCGGGCGGCTCCACGACGCCCGCGGCGCGGTCGAGGCGGTGCGGGGAGCCGTTCGCGCCGGCGTGCCCCGCATCTCGGCCGATCTCATCTTCGGGCTCCCCGGTCAGCTTCCTTCCGAGGCACGTGACGAAGCCGTAGCCCTCGCGGACCTCGGGCTGTCGCACGTGTCGTGTTACCAGCTCACGATCGAGGCAGGGACACGCTTCGGGGAGCTCGCGAGGCGCGGTCGCCTGCCCCTCGCGGACGACGGAGCCGTCGCGGAGGCGTTCGTCGTCATCGGGGAGGCGATGTCATCACGAGGGCTGGGCCACTACGAGGTGTCGAACTACGCACGTCCCGGCCAGGAGGCGCGCCACAACCTCGGCTACTGGCGGGGCGACGAGTACCTCGGGCTGGGCTGCGGCGCCTACGGCTTCGCTCGAACGCATGGACCGGACGAGCCCGCGCGCGGCGTCCGCTGGCGCAACGCGGTCGTTCCCGAGCGATACCTCGACGGCGACGCGCTCGCGCAGGAGAGTCGCGAGACCCTCGACGGGCAGACGCTGCTGCGCGAGCGGATCATG
>Ga0182018_10000377_pt1 | contig 58801 bp, 56 predicted proteins | sample 812P2MmetaG_FD_120490 | JGI IMG/M metagenome (GOLD analysis project Ga0182018, IMG submission 120490) | Permafrost microbial communities from Stordalen Mire, Sweden - 812P2M metaG | ecosystem: Environmental > Terrestrial > Soil > Wetlands > Permafrost | place: Sweden: Stordalen | collected... | reverse complement strand
CTCCTCCTTGTGGTGCTTCTCGTACCACCATCCGTCGCGGGCATGGATCGTCGGGATGACCTGGAAATTGTACTCCGGCGGCGGGTTCGGAAGGCTCCACTCGAGGGTGCGCGCGTCCCATGGGTCCTTGATGGTGCGGACACCCTTGTAGTAGGTGTACACCATGGTCGACAGATAGATCGCGAGACCGACGGCGAGGATGAAGGCCCCGATGGTCGAGACCATGTTGCCGAGGTTCCAGCCCATGTTGCCGTCGTAGGTGAACGTGCGGCGGGGCATGCCCTCCAGCCCGAGGAAATGCATCGGGAAGAAGGTCACGTTGAATCCGATGAACACGAACCAGAAGGACATCTTGCCCCAGAATTCGCTCACCCGGCGGCCGAACATGAGCGGGAACCAGTAGTGGATGCCGGCCAGGAGCGCGAAGAGCGAGCCGCCGATGAGCACGTAGTGGAAGTGGGCGACGACGAAGTAGCTGCCGTGCTGCTGGAGGTCCGCAGGCGCCGCGGCGTGCATGATGCCTGAAAATCCGCCCAGCATGAACATCCACAGGAAGCCGAGAGCGAACATCATCGGGGTCCGCATGCTGATGTGCCCGCCCCAGAGGGTGCCGATCCAGTTGAAGATCTTCACGCCGGTCGGGACGGCGATCGCCATGGTCATCAGGGCGAAGGCTGCGGTGGCGACGGTGCCCATGCCGGTCGTGAACATGTGATGGCTCCAGACCCCGAAGCCTAGGAAACCGATGGAGGCGCCCGAGAACACGACGATCGGGTAGCCGAAGAGGGGTTTGCGCGAGAAGGTGGGGAGCACCTCGGAAATGATCCCCATGGCGGGAAGGATGAGGATGTACACCTCGGGGTGCCCGAAAATCCAGAACAGGTGCTGCCACAGGATGGGCATGCCGCCGTTCGAGACTTCAAAGAAGTTGGTGCCGAAGAGCCGGTCCATCATGATCTCGACGAGGGCGATCGTGATCGCGGGAAAGGAGAGGATGATCAGGAACGAGGTGAAGAGCGTCATCCAGGTGAACACCGGAAGCCGCATCATGGTCATCCCCGGGGCGCGCAGGTTGATGATCGTGACGATGAAATTGAGCGCCGCGGCGATCGACGCCACGCCGAGGAGCTGCAGTCCCATGACCCACATGTCGATCGCGTGGGTGGGGCTGTAGGCGCGGGTCGTGAGCGGGGCGTACCCGAACCAGCCGGCATCGGGCGCGCCGTCCTTTATGAACCACCCTACATTGAGGATGATCGCGCCGACCGCGAAGGTCCAAAACGAGAACGCGTTCAGCCTCGGGAAGGCGACGTCGCGCGCCCCGATCTGGAGCGGCATGATGAAGTTGAAGAACGCCGCCCCGAGCGGCATGACGACGAGGAAGATCATCGTCGTCGCGTGCATCGTGAACATCTCGCTGTACTGCGCCGAGGTGAGGAACGTGTTGTTCGGGACCGCGAGCTGGATCCGGATCAGGAGCGCCTCGATGCCGCCGACGATCAGGAAGAGGATGGCCGAGCCGCCGTAGAGGAATCCGATCCTCTTGTGGTCGACCGTCGTCAGCCAGCTGACGAGCCCGGTTTTCGCCGTCGGCCTCCAGAGAACAAAGGGTTTCGTTGCGTGCTCCTCCTTCGTGAGGAAGTCGGACTTGACCAGTGCGTGTTCCATGGTGCGGATTACTTTAGACTCTGCAGGTACGCGATGAGGGCATTCTCGTCGTCCTCGGTCAGCTTGATGTTGTTCTGAAGGTACCCCTCGATCCACATCCTGTTCCCCGGCTTCACGTCATTTGGGGCGTGGATCCAGCGGTGGAGCTCGTCGCGGTTGTTTTCGAGGAGCCCCCCCGCGATGGTCGTGCGCGCGCCGACATGCGTGAGTTCCGGGCCCTTCACCCCGTTCCCGGCGTCGCCCCGGACGGTGTGGCACTGGATGCAAGTCTTCGCCGTAAAGAGGTCGCGACCCTTCGCGATCAGGGCGGGATCCTCATCCTTTTCGGGCTGCTGCTGGGCGCGCCAGGCGTCGAGCGGCGAGAGGTCGAACTTGTGGGTATAACCGCCCTCGTTCTGCCGGAACGTCTTGAACGCGGCAAACTGGGCCTTGGGCGGGCTGGCCTCCGCCGCGTTCGCGGGGATGGGGACTTTGCGGGCGGGCGCCATCTGGTTGTTGAGCCAATCGTTGAACTCCCTCGGACCGAGCGCAATCACCCGGAACCGCATCAGGGCGTGGGACTCCCCGCAGAATTCAGCGCATTGCCCCCAGAAATAGCCGGGTTTGTCCGCCTCGATCCAGAGGAGATTCGCCCTGTTGGGCATCATGTCGACCTTCCCGGCAAGCTTGGGGATCCAGAAACTGTGGATGACGTCGACCGTCCTCAGGTTGATGTGGACGGGCCGTCCCGCCGGGATCACGAGCTCGTTGCCGGTGGTCAGGGGGGCATTGACGATCTTGCCGTTCGAGTCGAGGGTCTGGGCGGTCTCGTTCGGGTACTCGAACTTGAACCACCACTGGTACCCCGTCGCCGTGATCTCGTAGGCGTTCGCCTTGTCGGCCTCGGGCACGTCGTAGGTGTACCAGATGTCGCGCAGGGTTGGTATCGCTATGATTACCAAGGAGAAGACCGATGCGGCGATCAAGCTCACCTCGACGAGCGGGTTGCCATGTCCCTGCGGGGGGGGCTCCGCGTGCTCGTCGGCCTCGCTGCGCGCCCTGAACTTGAACATGGCGTAGGCGAGCGCGCCACCGACGAAGATGAAGATGACCAGGGTCACCCAGCACGTGAGATAAAAGAGGTCCAGCTGCCTCCGGGCGACCGGGCCGGCGGGCTCGAAGCTCGACTGCGGGCCGTCAAACCACACGCAGCCGGATAGCGTCAGCATTCCCACAAGGGCCGCGACTGTGCGGACGCCCTGGGAAAAGCGGGTGGAAAAGGTGGAAAAACGCATGTGTGCTGTCGAAAAAGAATGCCGCCCTGCGGCGACCGCCAGACTCCCGAGAAGAGTCGGCGAACATCGGGGCATTTCAAGCCATATTCCGATACAATTTGACCCGCGGCGCCCTGCGGCAACACGCACTTCCCCCCAACTTCATTTATTAACACGGCTCGGGCGGGTATTAGCGGCGCGCCCAAGCTCCGGAAAGGGACCTGATGAGTCGAGGTTTCCAATTGCGCCGGCGGCCGATCGGCCCGATCGTGGCCTCTTCATGAAAACCCGCCTCCTCGCCGTTTTTGGCCTCATTGCCCTCATCACTTCAGGCTGCGGCCAGAAGGACTCCTCCGCCACGGCGGCCGCATCAGCTCCCGCCGGCCCCCGCGAGATCGATATCACGGCCGGCGACACCATGAAGTACGACACCACGGAGATCGACGCGAAGCCGGGCGAGGAACTCAAGGTGGTGCTCACGAATGTGGGTTCGCAGCCGGTTGAGGTCATGGGGCACAACTGGGTGCTCCTCAAGCCGGACGCCGATGTCGCGGCCTTCGACGCGGCGGCCCTGAACGCGAAGGACACCGGCTACATTCCCGACGCCCTCAAGGACGAGATCGTCGCCCATATTCCCCTTCAGGGGCCCCGCAAATCGGGCGAGGTGGACTTCAACGCGCCCACGACGCCGGGGGTGTATCCCTTCCTTTGCACCTTCCCCGCCCACTACCAGACGGGGATGAAGGGCACGTTGACGGTGAAGTGACCCCCAAGGGATGCTGTCCCGCAAGTGCGGAGTTCGACCTGAACGGGTGGGGGCGCTGATGCCGCGAATCGGACGATATTTTGAGGGAGAATGAGCCTCGAGGAAACCTACCTGATCAGCACCGCGCCCGCGCTTCTCAACCTGGATTTCGTCTGTGCCGCGCTCGCCCAGTCCTATTGGGCCCAGAAGCGCACCCGTCCGGCGATCGAGGAATCCATCCGGAATTCGCTGTGCTTCGGGCTCTACGAAAAGAAGAGCAAGAGGCAGGTGGGATTCGCGCGGATCGTCACGGACAGCGCGACCGTGTCCTGGCTGTGCGACGTCTTTGTCGATGAGGGCGAGAGGGGGAAGGGCCTCGGGAAGTTGCTGATGGCCCACGTGGTCGCCCATCCCTGCGTGATGCGGACGATGTGCCTTCTCGGCACCCGCGACGCGCACGGACTGTACGAGAAATTCGGCTTCGTGCGCGGCGAGCTGATGAAGCGAATGCCGGAGCCCGGGGAGCCGACCTGAGGCCCGTCAGCGCTTCGGCCACCAAATGTACAGGAAGAGGTAGACCAGGACGCCGGTCACCGACACGTAGTACCAGATCGGGAACGTGACGCGCGCCCAGGCGCGATGGCGTTCGAAGTTTCCCCTGAGCGCGAAGATGAACGTCCGCGGGACGAGGAAGGCGATCAGCACGGCGAGCGGGATGTGCGTCCAGAGGATCGTGAAATAGACGATGCGGATGAACCCGGTTCCGCCGAAGGGCGTGTGCAACCCTCGCATCAGCACGTGATAGGTCACATAGAACACGAGGAAAAGGGCGGATGCGACCGCCGCGGAAAGCATGCACGCGCGGTGCGCGTTGCGGTCGCCCCTCTTTATGAAGATGAATCCTGCGGTGATGAGCACGGTCGCGATCCCGTTAAGCGTCGCTTCAATCGGTGGCAGGTCGTGGACGGTCATGGTGTTTTGACCCAGATCCTGTCGGCGACGAGGAAGCCGAGGACAAGGGGCAGGTAGGCCAGGGAAAAGAGGAAGAGCTTTCGAGCCCCGGCATCCCGAGCCGCAGGGCGCAGAAACATGGCGGCCCGCCAGAGGAACCATCCGCCGATCGCTCCCGCAGCGGCGCCGTACCAGAGGCTGGCGAGTCCGAGGTACGCGGGCAAGAGGCTCACGGCAACGAGGATGAGCGTCGCGACAAAGGACCACCTCGCGACCTTTCTCCCGGATTCGTCGCGCACCGGGAGCATGGGGAAGTTCACCGCGGAATAGTCGCGGCGGTAGGTCCAGGCGATGGCCATGAAGTGCGGGATCTGCCAGAAGAAGAGGACGCCGAAGAGGATCCAGCCCAGGGCCGAGACGCTTCCCTCGGCGGCGGACCAGCCGATCAACGGCGGGAATGCGCCCGCGAGGGCGCCGATCTCCGTGCTCCACCGGCTCGAGCGCTTGGCGGGGGTGTACCAACCCAGGTACGCCGCTATCGTCAGCAGCGTGAAGAGGGCGGCGAGCCGGCCGACTCCGGCGAAGATAAGCATCAGCGCAGCGATGCACATGAGCCATCCAAGGACGAAAGCGGATCCTCCCGCTATCTTGCCGGTGGGGATAGGCCGGAGCGCCGTGCGGCCCATGCGCGCGTCGGTGTCGCTCTCCATCCACTGGTTGAGCGAGGCAACGCCCCCGGCGGCCAGCGAGGTGCCGAGCGCCAGGAGCCCGATCTTCACGGGATCGAACGCGGGCCTCGCCGCCAGATAGCCGACGAGAGCCGTCAGGACCGACAGCAGGCTCAGCCGGGGTTTGGTGAGCTCAAGGTAGTCCCCGAACCGCGCGGGCCTGGAAGCGGCGTCGGTCATCGCGGGGACGGGCGCTCGATCGCGTCGCGGTGCGCGAGCCAGGTGAGCCAGAAGGCGGTCGCGAGCGTCAGCGCCCCGACGAGCACATGCCCCGTGGTGACGATGACCTCCCGCTGGGTCCGGATGATCAGGGCCCCGAGCAGGATCTGGAAGGCAACCAGGCTCACCAGCATCGAGGCCCCGCTGCGCATCGCGAGCGACGCCCCGCGGTCGCGCCAGATGGCGACGGCGAACACCGCGACGGCGACCGCGATCACGCACGCCATCACGCGGTGCGCAAATTGGATTCCTACCCGAAAATCCCAGTGCGCGGGGAAAAGGCCTCCCTCGGGCGTCGACCAGGGGAAGGTGGGAATGGCCAGCCCGGCAAAGCTGTGGCGCATCACGGCGGCGATTCCCAGCTGGACAAAGAGCAGCGCGACACAGGCGACGCCCGCGTGACGGAGCCCGTCGCCGACCGGCACCGGCCTCGAGATCCACCCGCGTGTCGTGGACACGGCCAGCGCGATCAGCGCGCACGCAAGCGCCTGCGCGAGGCAGGCGTGCAGCATCGCAAAGATCCGGCCGAGACTCGTATCTAATGATTCGATACGAATATGGTCCAGGAGGACGCGCAGCCCGCCCACGACCGCCTGGGCGATCACCAGGCCGACCGCGCAATAGGCCAGCTTGCGCAGCCAGCCCCGCGACTCCTTGCGCCAGATCCAGACCGCCAGCACAGCCGTAAGGATCGTCATGGCGCCCGCGCTCAGCCGGTGAGAATGCTCCGCGAACATGTCCAGGTGGGTCAACCAGCCGCTGGGGTTGAGCGAGCCGTTCGACAGCGGCCAGTCCGGGAACGCCATCCCGGCGCCGATGGTGGTCGTGAAGGCACCCAGTGAGACCAGGACAAACACCCAGCCCGCGGCGAGAGCCGCGAAGGCGGCAAGCGCCGGCTTGTAGCCGGGGTTGCGTGGGATGTCGTGTGTCGTTGCCATCAGCCGCGGAAATGGTGAGGAGAAGGTACCATCCTGCCTGCCTCAAACGCTTTGACAATTTTTTCCTCCGACGGATTGGTGTTACCATGCGAACTAATGCCGCCCGTCACCTGGTCGCATGCGCCGCAGGGGCTGCCCTCCTTGCGCTGTCGGGCTGCGGAAAGAGCGGGGCGGGTTCCGCGGCCGCTGGGGGCGGCGCGGAAACGGCGGTCCCGGGCGGCGAGCGCCGATTTTCGCTGAGGGGCGAGGTCCTCTCGGCGGACCTGAAGAGGAAGGTCCTCGTCGTCCGGCATGGCGAGGTCGCCGGGTACATGCCCGCGATGACCATGGAGTTCCCGGTGTCGGCGGGCGACGCCGCCGCCGCGAGGGCGGGCGAGCGGATCCGGGCCGACCTCGTCGTCGGGCGCGACGGGAACGCCCGTCTCGAAGGCATCTGGCCGGACGACCAGGCTTCGGTCGACTCGGTCGACGCAGGCGCGCGGATGCTCCAAGAGGACACATTTGAGAAGGGCGCATCCGCCTACCGCGAAGTGGGGGACGCCGCCCCCCATTTTGTGCTCTACGACCAGGACGGGCGCGTCGTCGACAGCGCCCGGTTCCACGGCCAGCAGGTCATGCTCAATTTCATCTACTCGCGGTGTCCGCTCGCCAACATGTGCCCGGCCTCCACGATGAAGATGGTCGCAAGCCAGAAGCTCGCGAGGGAGTCTGGCGTGGCGAACATCGAATTCGTGTCGATCACGCTCGATCCCTCCTACGACACCCCCGGGGTCCTCAAGCAGTACGCCGCCGACCGCGGGATCGACACCGGCAATTTCTCGTTCCTGACGGGCCCTGGGGCCGCGATCCGCGACCTGCTGACCCAGTTTGGCGTGATAGCGGAATTCAAGGACGGCATCCTGAACCACACGCTCGCGACGCTGCTCATCGACGAGAAGGGCCGCGTGTCGTGGCGGGCGGACGGGAGCGACTGGGAGCCGAAGCAATTCGTGGAGCGCATGCACCGATGACCGCCCCCGTCGAGGCCCCGAGGCTGGACGGAGCTCAGTGGGGGCGGATCGCCGTCATCACGTTTGCGGCCGCCGCCCTTTTCCTCGTGGTCCGCAGGCTCCCGACGGGGACCAACCTGAGCCACATGGACTTCCGCATTCAGGGTGGAAACGTGATCGAGTTCTGCGATCCGGCCAACCCGCAGTTCCTGCCCGTCGTGGCGGTCCGCTCTCCGGTGACGCTCGCGGTGTCGACATCCGTCCCCCCGCAAGCGGGCGCTGAGGTCGCCGCGACGCTGGTCCTCACGACCTTCAGCGGCAAGCCGATCGCGCCCGAGGACCTGCAGGTGGTCCAGACGCGGCGGATCCACCTGCTGATAGTCGATCCCTCACTGGACGACTACCAGCATGTCCATCCCGAGGCGGGCCGCGCGCCGGGCCAGTGGACGTTCCGGTTCCGGCCGCGTTTCGGCGGCTCCTACCGGATCTTTGCCGATTTTACGCCGGTGGCGACGAACCGCGGTCTATATTCCGAGACGGAAATGAGCGTGGGCGGCGCGCCGAATCCCGAGGCGGCCGGGACCCAGGCGCCGTCGTGGACGGCGGGCGAGAACGGTTACCGTTTTACCCTAACGCCCGACCCGATTCCGATGCACGCGGGCCAGGCATCGGCCCTCAGGCTCGAGGTGACCCGGGCCGACGGAGGGGCCGTCCCCATGGAGCCCGTCATGGGCGCGTTCGCGCACCTTGTGGCCTTTGACACGCAGCGGAGCGGATTCGCTCACATCCATCCCTCGGCGGCCGACGCGACCCATGCTCCCGATCCTCTGAAGCCCACCTTCAATTTCCGGCTGACGATCCCCCAGGCGGGCCGGTATGTGATCTGGAGCCAGGTCAAACTGGCCGGGGCGGAGACGTTTGCTCCCTTCTGGTTCGAGGTCGAAAAATAGGCCGGATCAGAACTTGAGGTGTTTGACGGTGAGTCCCTGGTTGATCAGCTGGTTAAGGGAATCGACGCCAATCTTGACATGGATCCCGACAAAGGAGTCGTCCACCTTTGCGTCGCTCTGGATCGTCTTCACGCCCTCGGGAACCATCGGCTGGTCGGATACCAGGAGGAGCGCCCCGGTCGGGATCTCGTTGGCAAAGCCGACCATGAAGATCGTCGCCGTCTCCATGTCCACCGCCATCACCCGGATCTTCTTTAGGTATTTCTTGAATTCGTCGTGGTGCTCCCAGACGCGCCGGTTGGTCGTGTAAACCGTTCCCGTCCAATAATCCAGAGCCTGGTCCCGGATCGTGGTCGAGATCGCCTTTTGGAGGGCAAACGCGGGCAGGGCGGGCACCTCCGGCGGAAAGTAGTCGTTGCTCGTCCCCTCGCCGCGGATCGCGGCGATCGGCAGAATGAGGTCGCCGACCTCAGCCCGGTGCTTGATGCCGCCGCATTTGCCGAGGAAGAGGACCGCCTTCGGCTTGATGGCGCTCAGGAGGTCCATGATGGTCGCCGCATTCGCGCTCCCCATCCCGAAATTGATGATCGTGATCCGGCCGGCCGTCGCGGTCGGCATGGGCTTGTCGCGCCCGTGCACGGGGACCTTGTGCGCCTTGGCGAACAGGTCCACGTAGCGCTGGAAGTTGGTGAGGAGGATGTATTCCCCGAAGCGCTTCAGGGGCACGCCGGTGTAGCGCGGAAGCCAGTTCTCGACGATGTCGCGTCGCGTCTTCAGGGGGCTCGAGGACATCAGGCGTTGGCGAGGGCGTTGCGGGTATTGAGGTGCTCCTCGCCGGTGTACTTGAGCGACTGCTCGTCGGCATGGTAGCTTGAGCGGACCAGAGGCCCGCTCTCGACGACACCAAAGCCGATTGAGAGGCCGAACTCCTTCCAATGCCGGAATTCCTCCGGCGTCACCCAGCGGTCGACCGGGAGGTGCTGTTTCGTCGGTTGGAGGTATTGGCCGATGGTGAGGATGTCCATGCCATCGGCCGCCAGGTCGCGGAGCGTCTTCTCAATTTCCTCCCTCAATTCGCCGAGGCCGAGCATGATCCCCGTCTTGACGGTGAAGCCCCGGCCCTTCGCATGGCGGAGGACGCCGCGCGACCGATCGTAGCGGGCCTGAACGCGGACCGGCTTTTGCAGGCGCTCGACCGTCTCCACGTTGTGGTTGAAGATGTCGGGCTTGGCGTCGAGGACGGTGTCGATGTCGGCCGTACGCCCCTTGAAGTCGGGAACCAGCACCTCGATGGCGGTAGCCGGATTTCGGTTGCGGATCGCCCGGATGGTCGCTGCCCACACCGCGGCTCCCCCGTCGGCGAGCTCGTCCCGGGCCACGCTCGTGATGACGCAGTGGCGCAGGCCCATCGTGGCGACCGCCTCTGCGACGCGCGCAGGCTCGCCCAGGTCGAGCTCGGTGGGGCGGCCCGTCTGAACCGCGCAAAAATTGCAGGACCGGGTGCAGATGTTGCCCAGGATCATCACCGTGGCCGTGCCCCGCGACCAGCATTCGCCGAGGTTCGGGCACTGCGCGCTCTGGCAGACGGTGTGGAGCTTGTGCACGTCGACCAGGCTGCGCACGGCCGAGTACCCCGGGCCCGACGGGAGCCGGGCCCTCAGCCAGGCGGGTTTGCGCATCGTGTCCATGGGCGGCTTTGTTTCCGGGTTGATACCTTAAAATGGATACGAACGCTCGCGAATCACAAGCAAGGAACCGGCGGAAGTTTCCGTTTGCCCCGGCTGTCGCCCTGCGGCACGATGACCCGCTCACATGAGCGAAATCCCGGCCGACATCACCCACGACCAGCACGCTGTGCGGCGGCAGAAGCTCGCCGAGCTGCGGGCCGCCGGGATCGACCCCTTCAGGGCCGAGTTCGAGACGACCCATTTTTCAGGGGACGCGCTCAAGGCGCATGTGGACGGCCAGGACAACGCGGTCGCAGCGTCCGTCGCCGGCCGCCTGGTCACGATCCGGGACATGGGCAAGAGCCAGTTTGTCAAGATCCTGGACCAGCAGGGCGAGATACAGCTTTACCTGAAGAAGGACGTGGTCGGCGACGAGGCGTACGCCGCCTTCAAGAAGCTCGACCTCGGCGACATCATCGGGGCGAAGGGGACGCTGTTCAAGACCAAGACCGGCGAGGTGACGGTCCGGGTCGAGACCTATGTGCTCCTCGCCAAGGCGCTGCGTCCGCTGCCCGAGAAGTGGCACGGCCTCGCCGACCCCGAGCAGGTCTATCGCCAGCGCTACCTTGACCTGGTCGTCAACCGGGAATCGCGGCAGCGACTGCTCCTGCGCTCGAGGATCGTCTCGTCGATCCGCCGTTTCCTGGAGTCGAGACAGTTCATCGAGGTCGAGACCCCCGTCCTCCAGTCGGTTGCGGGCGGCGCGGCCGCCAAGCCGTTCACCACCCGCCACAACGCGCTCGGCGTCGATTTTTTCCTCCGCATCTCGCTCGAGCTGTACCTGAAGCGGATGCTGGTCGGGGGCTTCGACCGCGTCTATGAGATCGGCCGCATCTTCCGCAACGAGGGAATCTCGAGAAAGCACAATCCCGAATTCACGATGCTCGAGGTCTACCAGGCCTACAGCAACCACCGAGGCATGATGGTCCTGATCCGGGAAATGCTGACGACCGTGTGCCGCGAGGTGCTCGGCACCGACAAGGTTCTCCATCCCGCCAGCGGCCAGACGATCGATTTTGGCGGCGCGTGGCGCGAGGTGACCTACAAGGACCTGATCCGCACTGAGACGGGCGACCCGGACTGGTTCGGCAAGTCCAAGGCCGAGCACGTCGCCGCGGCGGCCAAGATGGGCCTCAAGGTCGAGGCGGCGTGGGAGGACTTTGAGGTCACCAACGAGCTCTTCTCGAAGCGGATCGAGCCCAACCTGATCCAGCCGACATTCGTCCTGAACCTGCCGAGGGAGCTCAACCCGCTCGCGAAGATCAACCGGGAGGACCCGACCACGCTCGACGTCTTCGAGCTGTGCATCGGGGGCATGGAGGTGGCTCCGGCATACTCCGAGCAGAACGACCCCGACGTCCAGCGGGAGATGTTCGAAAAGCAGGCGGGCGGCGAGCCCCAGAGCATCGACCACGATTTTCTCTTTGCGCTTGAGCACGGAATGCCGCCGGCGGGCGGCATGGGCGTCGGCATCGACCGGCTCTGCATGCTCCTGACGGCCGCCGAGAGCATCCGCGACGTCGTTCTCTACCCGCAGTTGCGCCCCTCGGAGACCAAGCCTGCGGACGGCGCCTGATCCCGTGCCCTGGTACCTCCACCTCGCCCTGCGGCAGCTTTTCCCGACGGGGCGGAGGTTCCCGTTCTTCACCCTGATCTCGACGCTCGGGGTGACGCTCGGCGTCGCGCTGCTGATCATCGTCATGGGCGTCATGGGCGGCTTTGCCTATGAGACGAAGCACAAGATCGTCGATACCGAGGGCGACATTCAGATCAAGGCTCGCGGGGCGATCGCGGATTTCCCGGCGGTCGTGAAGCGGGTCGAGTCGGTGGCCGGGGTGGCGGCGGCGACCCCCTACGCGAGCGACACCGTCATGATCAAGTTTGGCGATAAGGCCGCCTATCCCCAGCTCCGCGGCATCGACCTGGATAGCGTCGGGCAGGTCACCCCGCTCGACCGCTATATGATCGTCGGTTCCCTCGACGACTTGGACGACGATTCCATCGTCCTCAGCGCCCAGCTGGCGCAAAGCATCGGCGCGAACGTCGGCGACACGATCGAGGTCTATTCGCCGCTGACCATCCAGCGGATGGGTGAGGACGAGGTGTTCCTGCCGAGGCAGGTCCGGGTGGTGGGGATGCTGGAGATCGGCAAGCAGCAGCTCGACAGCAGCACGGTCTACGGGACCCTCCGGCTCGCCCAGGACCTCTACGGGCTCGGTTCGACGGTCCACGGCATCAACGTCCGCCTGAAGCCGGGCGTGAACGAGGACGACGGCGCGGCCCGGATCAACGCCGTCTTGCCGGAGGACATCCGGGCCTTCTCATGGGAGGACAGCTTCTCGGATTTCCTCTGGGTCCTCAGCCTCGAGCGCAACATGATCTTTTTCCTCCTCCTCTTCATCGTGATCGTGGCCGCGTTTTCGGTCATGAGCTCGCTTCTCATCTCGGTCGTTCGAAAAACCCGGGAGATCGGGCTCCTCGGGGCGCTGGGGGGCCGGCCGGTCCAGGTCGCCGCGTGCTTTTGCGCGCAGGGATTCTTCATCGGGGTGCTCGGGACGGCCGCAGGGCTCGCGCTCGGGTTCACGGCGCTCGCGTTCCGCAACGACGTGGTCCTCTGGATCACCAAAGTGACGCAGCGCCAGGAGGTCATGAGGCGGTTTTACGAGTTCAGCGAGCTCCCCTCACATACCACCGGCTCCACCGTCGCCCTGATCGTGGTCATGACAATCGTGATCTCGACCCTGGCCGGGCTCCTTCCCGCTTGGAAGGCCGCGCGCCTCAAACCCGTGGAGGCGCTCCGCAGTGAATGATCCCGTGCTCAGCGCCCGGGGGCTTCGGAAAAGCTTCCGCAGCGGCGACGCGATGCTGGAGGTCCTTCGCGGCGTCGACCTCGACGTCGCCGCGGGCGAGAGCGTCAGCATCCGCGGCGAGTCGGGATCGGGCAAGTCGACGCTCCTCAATCTCCTCGCGGGTCTCGACGCGCCGGACGAGGGCACGGTCGCGTGGGACGGCTCGAGCGACACCGGCGCCAGGCGCCGGTCCGGCTACCTCGGCATGGTCTTCCAATCGTTCTACCTGGTCCCTGAGCTCGATGCCTGCTCCAATGTGCTCCTCGCGCGCCGCATCCTCGGGGGGATCGACGCGGCCGCGCGGTCCAGGGCGCTCGAGCTCCTGGACCAGGTGGGCCTCGCCGGCCGCGCCCACCATCTTCCCTCGCAGCTTTCGGGCGGCGAAAGGCAGCGGGTGGCCCTCGCCCGCTCGCTCATCAACCACCCGAGGCTCATTGTCGCAGACGAGCCCACCGGAAACCTGGATGAACGCACCGGCAACGCCGTCGTCGACCTTCTTCTCGGCCTCTGCACGTCGGCAACCACCGCGCTGATCCTGGTCACCCACAACGCGGCCCACGCCGCCAAGACCCGGCGCAGCCTCGTCCTCACCGCCGGGACGCTGGGCGGATCCTGATCCCCCGAGGGTTTGCATCTCGCCCCTGGATCGCCGCCCGCTACGATGTGACGCCATGCCCGCCCCCAAACTACGCTGCGGCGTTGCCGGAGTAGGTTCCCTCGGCCAGCACCACGCGCGGATCTACGCCTCGCTTCCTGGGGCCCAGCTGGTCGGACTCTGCGAAACGTCTGCGGCGCGCGCCGCCGAGATCTCCGCCAAGTTCGGATGCCGCATATTCGGCTCGCTGGAGGAGCTCGGAGCGGCCTGCGACGCCGTCTCGGTGGTCGTGCCCACGGACCAGCACGCCGAGGTCGCGCTCCGGCTCCTCGCCTCGGGCTGCCACGTTCTGATCGAAAAGCCGCTGTGCGCCTCCCTCGAGGAGGCCGAGCGGGTGGTGGCCGCCGCCCGCTTGAAGGGCCGCCTGGTGCAGGTGGGCCATGTCGAGCACTTCAACCCGGTCATGGGCTTCCTCGAGAAGGAGGCGGACCGGCCTCAGTACATCATGGCCGAGAGGCTGGCGCCCTATCAGATCCGAGGAACGGAGGTCGGGGTCGTCCTCGACCTCATGATCCACGACATCGGCATCGTCCTTGCCCTCGTCAAGTCCCCGATAGCCAAGATCGACAGCGTGGGAATCAGCGTCCTCTCGAAGACCGAGGACATCGCCAACGCCCGAATCGAGTTTGAAAACGGATGCGTCGCCAACCTGAACGCGAGCCGGATGAGCCTCAAGAAGGCCCGGGAAATCCGGATCTTCCAGGACAACGCCTACCTCTCGCTGGATTTCATGAACCAGTCGGGGCACCTCGTCCGCAAGAGCGACATCATCGCCTACGGGATCAAGATGAAGATCGGCCTCGTCAAGGCGGGCGACGCCAGCTCGGTCCCGGTCCACGAGATCCCGATCGAGAAAGGCGAGCCGCTTGCGCTCGAGCTCGCCCATTTTGTCGAGAGCGTTGCCCGCTCGAGGCAGCCGAAGGTCGGCGCCGCGCTGGGCAAGAGCGCGCTCGAGGTCGCCATCGCGATCACCGAGCAGATCCGCAAAAGATGACGGGCGCCCTCCCTTTCCGGCTGCCGGCGCCCGCCGCCGGCAAGATCGACCTTCTCGTGATCGCCGGCGAGCACTCGGGGGACGAGCACGCGGCCCGTATGGTGGCGGCCGTGCGCCTCCTGCGCCCGGGCGTTCGGATCGCGGCCCTCGGCGGACCCCGCCTGGCCGGCGCGGGAGCGCAGCTGCTCCACGACCTTACGGGATCGTCCGTGGTCGGTCTCGTCGAGGTCTTGCGCAACCTTTCCTTTTTCCGCGCGCTCTTCGAGGCGACGCTTCGGTGGATCGCAGACTACCGCCCGTCGGCGGTCTGCTTTGTCGATTATCCCGGGCTCAATCTCCGGCTCGCTGAGGCCCTTCGTCTCCGGGGCCTGAGCTCGAAAGGGGGCGGCAATATCCGGTCCCTCTATTACATCAGTCCCCAGATCTGGGCGTGGAAGGCCGACCGTCGGTTCGAGCTCGCGCGCAACCTCGATGCGCTTGCGGTCATCTTCCCGTTTGAGACGGAGTGCTATGCGGACACCGGTCTCCCCGTGGAATTTGTGGGCCATCCGTTTGTCGCGCCGGATTACGCTCCCCCCGTTCGCTACGATCCCGACGGGCCCGTGCTGCTCCTCCCCGGCAGCCGTCGCCAGTCCGTGGGACGGATATTCCCCGCGCTCCTCGCCGGCTACCGCCAGTTTGCGAAGGATAGGCCGGGACGCGGCGCGGTGGTCCTGTACCCAAGCGCCAGCATCCGCACGCAGCTGGAGTCCCTGTCGCCTCCGGCGGACGTGAGGCTCGAGCCGACCGGCTCCCCGGTCGCCGCAAGCGCCGTCCTGACCAGCAGCGGCACGATGTCCATGCAATGCGCCCTGGCGGGACTGCCGGGGGCGATCGCCTACCGAACGAATCCGCTCACGTACGTGATGGCCCGCTGGCTGGTCCGCGTGCCCTTCATCGGGATCGCGAACCTCCTGTTGGGGGAGCCGGTCTATCCCGAGTTCATCCAGAATGCGGCGTCGCCCGACGCCCTGGCCCGGGAACTCGAGTCCTGCATCGCGGATCCAGCCCGGCGCGCGCGCACCGCGGCCCAGTCCGCGCGATTGAAGGCGCTGCTGGCCCGCCCGGCCGGCGAGAACGAGGCCGGGTGGCTGGCCCGGAACCTGCCGTAGCCGCGGGTCAGGGCGAGGCGGTTTGCCCGGCGGGGCCCGGGTTCCGGCGCGCCGGGGCGCCATCTGCGTGGGCCGCCTCGGCAAGGTAGGGCTGCACGTGCCTCCAGAGCCCGTCGGCGCGCTGGGAAAGAATGTCCCTGCAGCGGGCGGTTTCCGCCTCACGGGCGGACCGGTTCTGTTCCGCGATCGTCGCCAGGTCGTCCAGGTTGTAGAGGAAAACGTTCTGCAGATTGGCCGCGGCGGCCTCGACGTCGCGGGGCAGCGCGAGGTCGACGAGGAGCAGGGGGCGCGCCGGCCGCTTTTTCATCGCGGCGACGACGGTGGCCGTGTTCAGCACGGCCGCGGGCGCCGCTGTCGAGCAGACCACCACATCGTAGTCCGAGAGGCGTGCCTCGCGCTCATCGAAGGGCATCGACGTGGCGCCGAGAGCGGAGGCGATCTCGGCCGCCCGGTCGAGCCTGCGGCCGGCGACCGCAAGATTGGCGGCTCCCCGGTTCCGGAAGGCGCGCGCAGTCCCTTCGCCTATTTCCCCGGTGCCGAGGATGAGGACGCGCGCGTCCGCGAGGCTGCCGAAGATGTTCGACGCGAGGTCGACGGCAACGTTGGCGACGCTCACCTGGCCGGATGAGATGCCCGTGTGGGTGCGGACGTACTTTGCGGCCTGGAACGCCTTCTGGAAGACGCGGTTCAGGACGGCGCCGGTGGAGCGCAGGGACTGCGCCGTCGCGTACGCCTCCTTCACCTGGCCAAAGATTTCGTTCTCGCCGAGAAGCTGGGAATCGAGGCCGCTGGCCACCTCAAAGAGGTGCAGGGCGGCATCGCGGTCGGTGAGCCGGAAGCGGATCCGCTCAAATTCCGCGACGTTGAAGCGCTGCCTCGCGCAGAACGCGGCCTGCACGGCATCCGCGGCGGCCCCGTCGGCCGCGACCCCGTAAAACTCAATGCGGTTGCATGTGTTCAGAACGGCAAATTCCCGGAGGCCGCACACGCTCGCGAGGTCGGCCCGAAGCCCCTCCTCCGAGACGAGGGCCAGCCTCTCGCGGACCTCAAGCGGCGCCTGGTGGTGGGACGCCCCGATGACGAAGAAGGATCGCTCGCTCATGGCGCGATGTGCTCCGAGGTCTGCACGGCTCCCGGGTGGCGGCTCCCGTCCACCGCCTCGAGCGAAAGGAGCGCCGCCGCGAACAGGACGAGGCAGGCCCAGGCGAAGCGCCTGGCGAGGAGGCGCCCTCCGACGCGGAGACCGAAGGCGACCGCGGAGGCGATCCAGACGGCCACGGTCGCGGCGAGCTTGACGTGGCCCACGGTCGCCGTGTCCCTGAGCCAGTACACCGAGCCAAACGCCATGGCCAGGGTCAGCAGGACCACGCCCGTTCCGAGAAGGCGCACCTCGATGTGATCGAGGTCGAGAATCGACGGGAGGAAGGAAAACCATCCGCCCAGGTGCTTTGACTTGATGGAAAAGTGGCGCAGGAGGAACAGCGCGGACGTGAGCGCGAGCAAACCGAAGACGCCGTAGCTGAAGATGGCCAAGGAGGCGTGAAGTTCGATCCACGGGTTGCCCCCGAATATGTGGGTGCGCCTCACGGCGTCCCACGCCGGGATGGAGAGGGACAGCAGCGTGAGGGTGGCACCCAGGCACGACGTGAAATAGCCGAGGACGCTCGAGCGGAACGTCACGCCGATGACGAGGTAAAGGGTGATGGCCGACCACGCCGTGAACTGGAAGATCTCAAACCGGTTGCCGAGCGGGCATCCTCCCGTGGCATGGCCGCGGACCCCGAGCCCGATGAACTGCAGGATATAGCCGGCGAGGATCGTTGCGTAGATGAGGACGCCCGAGGTCCGGCCCCCGCGCAGGAGCGAGACGGTGCCCAGCACGAGGCCGGCCACGTAGAATCCTGCGGCGCACCAAAGCCATTGCCGGTCGGACAGGTCTGCGAACATGGGAGGATCACTTTGCCCCATGCCGCGCGCCCCGGCAAGCCGCTAACCGCGCCTGCGCCACGCCGCGACGAACATCCCGTTCGCATCCAGCTCCTGGGGGAGGAGCGCGACCCGGGAGGCGCCCGGGGCGATCTCGAGGGGCGCCGGCTCGAAATCGGGATGGGCCGCTTCGAATCCGTCCGCGATCACGTGCGTTTCGCTCCGGGTGAGGGTGCAGACGGAATACACCAATCGGCCCCCGGGCTTCACCGAGGGTGCGGCTCGCTCCAGCAGCATGGCCTGCACGGCCGTAAGCTCGCGCACGTCGTTGATCGACGTGGTCCAGCGCGCATGAGGGTTGCGCTGCCACGTGCCGATGCCGCTGCACGGCGCGTCGACGAGGACGCCGTCGCATTTCGTCCGGAAGGGAGCTGGCCCGGTGCCCGTCCAGACCGCCGACCGATAGTTGAACATCGCGGACCGCGAAGCGCGCCGCTTGAGGACGGACAGGCGCCTGACGGACCGGTCCGTCGCCCAGATCAAGCCCTTGTTCCTCATCAGGTCGGAAAGATGGAGGGTTTTTCCCCCCTCACCGGCGCAGGCGTCCCACCAGGTCTCGCCCGGCTGCGGCGCGCAGGCGTGGCCCACGAGCTGCGAGGAAAGATCCTGGATCTCGAAGGAACCCGACTGGAAGCCCGGGGCCTTGTGGAGGTCCTCGGTGCCGCGGTACCCAAGCGCGGTGAGATCCGGCGGCGATCGCACCGACTTGGGGAGGATGGGCCGCTCGCACGAGCCCAGGCTCCGTGCGACCTCGGCGGTCGCGCCGGATTTTGTGCGGATCCAGAGCACGGGCTCGCTTTGGAGCCGGCGCAGGTAATCCACGGGAAGTTCCATTTCCTCCCCGAGCCATCCGGGAACGGACCGCGCGGCCAACGCCTCGCGCTTCACGCTCGAGGGGTCGCGCTCAAACCGAGCCTGGAAGTCGAGCGCCCTGAGGACCCGCTTCTGCGCCGACTCCTCCTTCTCGAGCCAGTTGAGCCAGCGGAAATACGCGAACACCGCGCGGCTCACCGAGCGTTTCCCGACGGCGCCGAGGCTGCGACTTGCCGACAGGTACTCGCGCAGCGCCGCGTCGGCGGGGATGCCAGTCCGGATCGAGTCCAGAACGCGTGCCGCGTGATTCTCTAGCGTTTCGCCCATCGGGTGTCCGGCTTCAGCTCGAGGCGCCGAGTTTCGATGGAGATTCCCGCGACGCAGGCCTGGGAGCGCAGGTCCTGGAACACGGGCGCCGTCAGGCGCCAGGAGAGCGAGGCGCTCGCCTCGGCGATCGGCGCGACGCCGCCCTCCATGAGCAGGGCAAATTCGATCTTCGTGTCCCCAGGCTCGCGCACCACGGTCTCCCGCAATCTCCGGAGGAAGGATTCGAGCCCGGGATGATCCGGACTCAAGAGCCAGGTCACCTTGCGCACCGTTCGGGCGACCGCCGCGTCGAGGCCGTAGCCCTCCTTGACGTTGATTCGAGGGCCGTCCGCCCCGCGTATGAGGTTGCCCTGCACCAGGATCGGGGCATTTTCGGCCAGGATCGATCCATAGCTCGCATAGGCGTCGGCAAACATGTTGAGGGCGATCGTCGACTTTCGGGTCGCCAGCGTGAACGCCGCCCAGGGCCGGTTGTCCTTCTTCGCGAATTTCCGGACGATATTGCCCACGATTCCGCACAGGCGAAATTCGCCCCGGTCGGGCAGGCCTGAAAGCTCGTCCGCCGGCGCGGTGTCCACGGCCTCCCACAGTCCCGCGTAGCTGTTCATCGGATGGCCCGAGACGTAGAATCCCAGAAGCTCTTTCTCGAACGACAGCCGCTCGTGCGGGGTGAAGTCGGGCGAAGCGTCGGCCTCATGCGTCCCGATCCCGTTTTTTTTCTCCTCCGGAGCGCCGGCGAGCATCCCGAGGAACGTGTCCTGTCCGGCGGCCCGGTCGCGTGCGCGCGATGTGCTGGCCGCCATGGCCGCGTCGATTCCCGCGTGGATCCTGCGCCGGCTAGCGCGGCTGAAATCGAACGCGCCGGTCTTCACGAGGTGCTCGAGGACGCGCTTGTTGACGGCCCTCCCGTCGACGCGCGCCGCGAAATCGTCAAAGTCGGCGAACGCTCCGTTGGCCTCGCGCTCGGCGATGATCCGCTGGGCCGCCAGCTCCCCGACGCCCTTGATTCCGGCGAGCCCGAACCGTATCTTTCCTCCGACCGGCGTGAACATCTCGCGCGACTCGTTGACGTCGGGGCCGAGGACGCCGAGCCCCATGGCCTCGCACTCCGCCACGAAATGGGCGACCTTGTCGGCATTGCCGAGCTCGGAGCTCAGCATCGCCGCCATGAACTCCACCGGGTGGTGGGCCTTCAGGTAGGCCGTCTGGTAGCTCAGGAGGGCGTAGGCCGCCGAGTGCGACTTGTTGAACCCATAGCCGGCGAACTTGTTGAGGATGTCGAAGATCGCGTCGGACGTCTTTTCGTCCAGACCGTGGAGCCGCTTGGCTCCCTCGACGAATTTTCCGCGCTCCATGGCCATCGCCCCGGGATCCTTCTTCCCCATCGCCCTGCGGAGCATGTCGGCGCCGCCCAGGGTGTAGCCCGCGATCACCTTCGCGGCCTCCATGACCTGCTCCTGGTAGACCATCACGCCGTAGGTCTCGCGGCAGATCTCCTCGAGGAGTGGGTGGGGAAAGCGCACCGTCGACGGGTCCTTCTTTCCGCGGACATAGTCGGGTATCCACTCCATCGGACCGGGCCGGAACAGCGCGATGAGCGCGATGATCTCGTCGATCGAGGACACCTGGAGCTGCCGGCATAGGTTCTGCATTCCGCCCGATTCCAGCTGGAACACCCCCGTGGTCCTGCCGGTGTTGAGCAGGGCGAAGGTCCTCGCGTCTTCGATCGGGATCTTCTCGATGTCAAACGCGGGGTCGACCGTTCGGTGGATGTTGTCCACGGCGTCCGCGATCACGGTGAGCGTCTTCAGGCCGAGGAAGTCCATCTTCAGGAGACCCAGCTGTCCCACCGCGTTCATGTCGAACTGCACGGTGACGTCGCCCTCCTGGAGTGTCAGCGGAACGAAATCCTCGAGCGGCCGGTCGGTGATGATGATGCCCGCCGCGTGCTTGCCGGTGTTGCGGACCATTCCCTCCAGCACGCGGGCCTGCTCAAGGATCCGGTTTGCGGCGGGGTTCTTCGCCACCTCGTCGCGCAACTCGGCGGACTTGGCGAGGGCCTGCTCGAGCGTGATGTTGAGGTCGTCCGGGATCATCTTTGCCAACCGGTCGGCCTCGGCGTAGGGAAGGTTGTGCACCCGGGAAACGTCGCGGATCACCATCTTTGCGCCCAGGGTCCCGTAGGTGATGATGTTCGCGACGCACGCGTCGCCGTACTTGAGCCTCACGTAGTCGATCACCTCGCCCCGGCGGCGCATGCAGAAGTCGATGTCGAAGTCCGGTGGCGAGACGCGCTCGGGATTGAGGAACCGCTCGAAGAGCAGCTTGAACCGGAGGGGATCGAGATTGGTGATCCCGAGAAGGTAGGCCACAAGGCAGCCCGCGCCGGAGCCGCGGCCCGGGCCCACGGGAATCCCCTTCGTCTTCGCCCAGTGGATGAAGTCCCAGACGACGAGAAAGTAGTCGATGAAACCCGTCGACGCGATGACCCCGAGCTCGAAATCGAGGCGCTCGACCAGCGTGCGCGCCTGCAGGGGGTCCGGGGCGGCGTCGGGCGCGGCGAAGTCCACCCCGTAGCGCTCCTTCAGGCCCTCGACGCACATCCGCCTGAGGAACCCAAGCCTATCGGTGCCGACTTCCTGCGGCAGCGGGTACTTGGGGTAACGCTCGCTTCCCTTTGGGAACGGGATCGTCAGGTCGCACATCTCGGCGACCGCCTCGGTATTGATCACGGCGTCGGGCACCTCGATGAAAAGCCGCTCCATCTCGGCGCGCGATTTGAGGTAGAACTGCTGCCCCTCGAAGCGCATCCTCTTCTCATCCTCGATCTTCGCCCCCGTCTGGATGCAGAGCATCGCGTCGTGGGGCCCCGCATCGGAGGAATTCACATAGTGGACGTCATTTGAACAGATGACCTTGAGGCCAAATTCCTGGGCGATCTTGAGGAGTCCTGGGATGATCTTGCGCTGCTCGGCGATCCCGTGGTCCTGAATCTCGACGAAGAAGTTCTCCCGGCCAAATATGTCGACAAACCGCGCGGTGGCCTTGCGGGCCTGCTCCCATCGGTCATAAAGGAGGTGCTGCGGGACCAGGGAGGCGAGGCAGCCGGTGAAGCCGATCAGTCCCTTCGCGTGGAGGGCGAGGGTGTCCAGGTCGGTGCGCGGCTTGTAATAGAAGCCCTTCAGGTGCGCATCGCTGACCAGCTTGAGGAGGTTTTGGTAACCCTCGATGTTGCGCGCGAGGAGACCCAGGTGGAAGATGCTCCGGCCCTCGTCGCTGCGACCCTGTTTTTCCAGCCGGGAACCTTCCGATAGATAGAGTTCGCAGCCGATCAGAGGCTTGATCCCCTTGCTCTTTGCAACGGTGTAGAAATCAATGGCTCCAAACAGGTTGCCGTGATCCGTGAGGGCGAGGGCCGTCATTCCCAGCTCGCCCGCCCGGTCGGTCAGCCGGTCGATCCGGCACGCGCCGTCCAGCAGGCTGTAATCCGAATGAACATGGAGATGGACAAAATTCTGGGCAGCGGAAGGCACTTGAGAGGAAATCAAGATCAGCGAGGGCGATCCGCAAGCTGCAACAGGAGGAAAGCATCCCTACCCATCCCTTGGTAGTGGGTCAGTTTGGTTTATTTTCTTACGAAGTCGGGCCGCCCTCAAATAAAATACTGGTCGTAGAGGAGCTATCGCCGGTCGTTGCGGTATCGCCGCCACACGCATCAACACCCAGTCCAAACTCCGTCCTAAGCCGAGATTTAAGTATGCTGCCGGGACGCCCCATTACAATATCGATTGGATGGATATACCCATCGGACGATACCAGCTCATTTCGAGAATGAGCGTCGGCTGCAATTACATTGAATTGCGGGTGATAGAAAAACCCCCCGCTGTCATATAACCTCGATTCAAAGAATCCTATTTCAGCGAAATATGTCCTAATTTGTTCGTCGGTTGCGGGCGGCCGAATTCGATCCGCGTCAATCCAAGGCTGTGAGGTAATAATCTCCATGTGGCCTTCGGAGCCGGCGGCGCCAACGAGCGCAATAGCATCACCAAAAAACCAATTTTGGTAGATCAACCTCCGCAGATATTCAAACGGGGTGGCATGCGCTCCCTCATGCGCAACCGACCATCCAAAATTATTCGAGCGAGTTACTTTTATCGCACGACGATGTTCTAGGTCGAAATAAACCTCGTGCTCGGCACCATTACCAAAATGGTGAAATTGCCTGCAATACCTCTCACTTAATATTTCGCCGCGATCGTGGAGGTATTCGTAAAGCGAGTCCCGCTGCGAGATGATTGGTCGTGCGACAGCTTCTCCACGAGCCGAAATTGCTCCTGGGCGTCTTTTAATGTAATTGGCCGCTGCGATAAGCGAGCCTGACGCTCCTTCTTCGCGCGTTCTCTCAGCCATTGTGGAAGAGGGGACATGGCCGCAGTATCGGCGCATGGAGGACTCCGGTCAAGTTGAGAGGTTTACTCATGCCGCATACCTTTCGCACTAGGTGCTATCCATCAAAGTCTTCCACAGCCCAAATCCGATTGATCGACAATCGAAAACGCATTCTGTGCGGCATCCTTACGCGATATCTTTTTGTTCGTGGATATCTTTTTTATTCTTCGGCTTCTTCATCGTTGCAACGTTGCAACTGTTGTTTGGCCCAGCAACGGCAATTTGAGGCACAGCTTGCGAGAACTATGCTTCAACGCGGTTTCGCTCTGCCTGGCGCTTTTGACGTGGGACCCGCGGTTCGGTCTTATCTTGAATCTTGATCCAGTTCGGGGTCGCGCCGCCTACACTCAAAGAACGCCGTCCACTGATTGCATGCCTTTGGCAGCCTATTGGGGCTTTGGGCTTTTTTCGGCCCCTCTTGAGCAAGAAGAGGCCTCCAAGGGCCTTAAATCGCTCCGTAACAGGCTTCCAAGCTTCGTTTTATCATACCGCCAAAACAACCCATTCATGGCAGCCTAACAAATCTCAATTCAAACTGACCCACTACCCATCCCTTTTAACCGTTGACGGAGCCGCCTCGGCATGGCCTATTAGCCGGCTTTTCCCAAGAGCATCATCCGCAGCCTATGTCCATCGAGATCAAGATCCGCAAGAACGAGCCCATCGACCGGGCACTGCGCCGCATGAAGAAGAAGCTCGACCGCGAAAACATCATCAAAGGGACCCGCGCCAAGCGGTATTATGAGAAGCCCTGTGAGAAGCGCCGCCGCAAGGAGAAGGTCATGGCCTTCACCGCGATGCTGCGCCGCCGCTACGACAGCTGAGGTTTTCCTTGACCGACCCGAGCCGCGCCGACCCCCATCGGGCGCGGTTTTTTTGTCGTGTAAATGGGGCGGCGTCCTGATCGTCGGGGCGACGTGAATCCCGCCCCCGCGCTATCGACAAGCTGGTGTTCGCGGCGCCACCGGGACGGCTACGCGATGCTCCGAGAAATGGCCGACCACGGCTTCAACCGGGTCGAACTGAGCCATGGGATACGGATTACGCTTGTCCCGGGGATCCTCAAGGCGGTGGAGGAGGGGATCGTCGCCGTGGGATCGATCCACAATTTCTGCCCGCTTCCGATGGGCGTCCTTCAGCCGGCCCCCAATCTATTCCAACCGTCCTCCCCAAGCGTACGCGAGAGGGATCAGTGGCTGCGCCAGACCAAGCGGTCGATAGATTTTGCCTCGCAAGTCGGTGCATCGGTCCTGGTCTGCCATCTCGGGAGCGTCCGGTTTTCCTGGCTGGAGCCCGATCGACACATGAAGGCCTACCGGGATGCCCATCCGGACGCCGTCAAGTTGGGCGACAGGGCCTACAAGGCGCTGGTCGAGAAGGCCCTGCTCAAGCTGAGGAAACGAATGCCTCCCTATTGGCAGAGGACCCAGGACTGCGTGCGCAGCGTGCTCGACTATGCCGCCGAGAAAAAAATCCGGCTGGCCCTCGAGAACCGCGAGAGCTTCGAGGAGCTCCCGGTCGACGCGGATTTCCCCGAATTCCTGGCCTCGATTCCCCCGCCGGCGGCCGCCGGATATTGGCACGACACGGGCCATGCCCACCTGAAGGAGAACATGGGGGTCATCGACCATCGGAGCCAGCTGGAGGCCAACGCCCACCGGTTGATCGGATTCCACCTCCATGACGTGGACTCGGAGGACAATGACCATCAGCCGATTGGCTCGGGAGGGATCGACTTTGGGATGGTGAGCCGCTTTTGGCGCCCCGAGCATCTCTTCGTCATCGAGCTCAGCCCCCGGGTGACCGTGGAGGGCATGCAATCATCGAAGGCGCGCGTCGAGGCGCTGCTGGCCAGGATTGCCTCCTAGGGGCGGCGGCCCAAGAATGGCCACGGCAATGAACAAGGGCGAAACGTTCAGGGAGTACTTCCGGCGCGCGAGGCACGACCCGGCGGTGCGGGCGCATCTCCTGGAGAATGCGAGGTATTCACGTTCGTTTTTTGGATGGATGACCTTCGTCTTTGGGGTCCTGGCCCTCGGTATGACGGGTTACCAGCTGCTCCATGACGGCGTGTGGATGACCCGAACGTCCGTCCTTTTCACATTCGGTTTCACGATCAATTGGCTCATTTACGACAAGTTCGGCGATCGAGTCGCCATGTACGCCTCGATGGACGAGGTGCCGGGTCCGACTCCCATACCCGCAGTACCTCCTGCATCGCGGGAGCCGCCCCAACGTTAGCGGATCAGATCATCACCATGAATTACATCACCTGGGCTTTGGTTGGCATGGTGGGTTACTCGTTTACGACTTTGTTGGTGAAGTTAGCGACTCGCGGCGGCCATTTCTCGAGCTTCCTCGTTCTTTCCGTCGCCTGTGTGATCACCCTGGTCAGCGCCTTCTGCGTCACCTTCGTCCGGGGCGATTTTCAACAAATCGAAGCGAAGGATTTCCTGACGACAAGCGCATGGTACACCTATGCGACCGGGATTGCCCTCACCGTGGCCGTGATGTCGCTTTTTCGCGCGCTGTCGCTCGGGCCGGCGAGCGTTGTAGTTCCCATATACGGGATGTTTATTGTCGGCGGCGCGGTTCTCGGGATCATCTTTTTGCATGAGCCTCTCACGACCCGCAAAATCTTCGGCATTGGCCTAGCCGTCGGGAGCATTTTTCTTCTGGCCAAGAGGTCCTAGCGCCAGTCAATTGACTCGTTGATAAAGCGTGAGCGGATGCCCCCGTGCCGAGCGCCTTTCGCCCTGGGGCCTGATTTGCGGCATGCGAAAAAAGGCGTCTCGATGGGCGGTGAATCGCTTGATGCCTAAGGAGCGTCCCACGCGAATTTCGGCGCCCAAATTAGCTGGCGGCCAGTTTCAAGCTTCCCCATGGCGGCGTTGATATTGCTGACGGCGGCCTTGGGGTGCCTGATCGCAGCCTTCTTCTTTCGAGAAGCCCCAACTGAACAGGAATTGGAGGAAAATGGGCGTTTGAAGGAAATCCTATGGCTCCCGAGCATCGTGATCATGATCATCGCCGCGTTTCACACGCTTAAACGCCTTCACAATGGGCCGCCGCCGAGGCTTTCCGCATTCATGGTCCTGATCTTCGCCAGTTTGGGGTTTATCGTCCTGGGCGGCGTTGCACTTATTGGTTTTGGGGCGAAACCCTCGTTGGCTCCGACGCCGGTTGTCGCCAGGCCTTAGTGGCAATCTCATTCGACATCTAACCATCCATGCCGCTATTGCCCTCTGATCCCCGATCGGTCGTTCAACGGCAGTTCGACGCGTACAATGCGCACGATGTCGACGCGCTCGTGGACACCTACGCGGACGATGCCGAACAATTTGCACTTCCCAGCAAGCTCCTTGCATCCGGGTCCGCGCAACTGCGGGACCGATACGCGGCGCGATTCAGGGATGACAAGCCCCACTCGGCACTCGTGTCGCGCACCGTGTTGGGCAACATGGTCGTCGATCACGAAGAGGTGACCAATAGAAGCGCCCAAGGCATCGTCAAGGCGTCGGTCGTGGCCATCTACGAAGTGCAGTATGGCAAGATATCCCGGGCCTGGTTCATTTCGGCGCTTATCAGCTGACAAAGATCGCGTGACGGGTCCGCAGGGTTATGAGCACATCGGGTATCAACATGCCATTTAGGTTGACGCTACGGTTTTGGGTGACTCTTCGGCGAGAGAAGCGTGAACCGACGTCGAGGAAGGGGACGCCCGGGGAGATCGGCTGGGCGGCAAACCTCGTGGCGCCCCTCCTGGGAGGCGGCCAAACGGCTTGCCCTCAAGGCAGATATCTTACCTAACCTTCCCGGGCGCCGTATAAAATATGTAGTCTCTCCGCCATGCCTGAGAAACCTGCAAAAGATGCGAGGACGCCTCGAAAGCTGGCCCCTGTTTGGAGGGCCCTGATCGAGGTTTGCTTCATCGTCTTCCTCTATTATTCGAATCTCTTGATGGGGGAATATGAACGTTCGGGACAAGGACGAACCAAAGGGCTGTTATGGGCTGTGCACGACACCTTAACAGAAACCAATTTCACCGTCGCCGTCGCAACGGCGCTTATCGGCTACCTCGTCTTTGAATTCCTCAGGAAAAGGATCTAGCTTAAATCGTGATCAGCAATCGCATCCAGTGTCTCCCGCCCCCTGTCAAACAACCTGGGGTCCGCTTCATGACCGATGTGCAAGCCGGGCCAGCAGTTGTCGCTGATTTTCGAAACAGAATATTGAATCTTGGCTCTCGCACCGCGGTAGTGTCATAGTGTCCGTGGCCGCACGCGGAGCAAAGCAGCTTTACGTCTCGTCCGGCAAAGCTGAACCCGCGGCCTATTTCACCGAGACCATCCAGCCGAATCACTCACCGGATCCGAACCCAGGATAGGCACGTCTATAACAGGCCAGGATCCGCGCCAGCACAAGTAGCGTATCATTGAACTAAAGTCTGAAATTAACCCCCTTTCACGCTTATGAAAAATAGAGGACTCGATGCATTGGTTGATCTCGCTATCGGAGGCGCAGGCGGCTGCGCGTTCGCGCTCTCGGCTTCGTTTGGCTGGCTGACAAAAGATCAGGGGGTCGAGCACGTCTTAAGTCTTCACTCGGCAATCCTGGTTATTGTGGGCGCAGGCCTCCTGGTCGCGAGTTTCGCCATTCGGCGCGCCGCGCAAAGGATCGCGTTACTCGAGGACCAAATAATTTCCCTCACAAAGGACCGTGCCTAGTCCGAATCCGGGCCAACAATGCCATGGCCGGATATTCCGGTACCCCCCTCTGGAAAAAACTTGGATACAAGTCTGGAGTCGCCTCCCTTGTTGAAGGCGCCCCGAAACATTAGGTCTCATTGCTGGCTTTGCCGGCAGACCTAAAAGTTACGTGGGTCAGGAAGCCCGTGCCGGGCATGGAATTTGTTCATATCTTCGAGCGAAGTGCGTCCCGCCTCCAATCGAAACTCTCCTCTCGCAGAAGGGGCATCGCCCCAGACGGGATCACCTGGTTCCTGGCCCAAAAAGAGTTCACACATTGCGACCGACATCACGGAAGATGTAATCCGCCGTTTCGCCCTGCCCATCGGTCTTGTCGATATAAAGGTCTGTGCGGTCGATGAAGTTTGGTCGGGTTTGAAGTTGATGATACGGAAAGAGTTAAGGTCAGGTGACCGAACGTGACCTCAGCCCGCACAGTGCATTCATCCTCAAGGTTGAGCGCTCAATCGGCATCTCTGGAAGCCGGGGCCTGACGACCCGCGTGCGCAGCCTTCGGCCGTTGCCTGGAGGAAAGCACCTGGGTCATCCACCGGCGGTGGGGCCCGGAAAGAGCAATGGATTCCAGATCGCCAATTCGGATCCAGGCGAGGCCGGGGCCGCCCCTTCTCTTGGGCGCCTTCGCCGAGTGGATCGACTCAATGATCCGGAAGCGTGTGATCCCGCGCGTTCGCTTGAGGACGAGCGGCCCGAGAGCTGCGTCCGCTGGATCCAGCCCGGCCTGCTCGGCCGTGGGGAGCTCATGGAGCCCGGCAAGCCGCCGGGAGCCGGAGGCGTTGCAATGGAGCAGGATCGCCCCGGCACGCTCGCACCATACCCGGACCACGGAACGCTGCTCGAAACGCTTCGGCGCCAGCGAGGGATAGGCTTCCGGATCGCCGGCCGTTCCAGCGGCGCAGAACGTTCTAACCGGGCAAACCAGGCATGAGGGATTCCGTTTCGTGCAGAGGGTCGCCCCGAGTTCCATCATCGCCTGGTTGTGGTCGCCGGGTGCCAGCGGATTGAGGAGCTCCTGCGCGAGCGGCCCAAATGCCTTCGAAGCCGACGCACTGTCCCGATAGGGGGTGGCGTCGCGGGTCAGCCGAGCTAGGACGCGAACGACGTTCCCATCCACGCAGGCGCAAGCCTCGCCGAACGCGATGCTGGCGATGGCCGCCGCTGTGTAGGGGCCCACTCCGGGAAGCTCCTCCCAACCGAGCGCGGACGCGGGAAGTCCGGCCGAACGCGTGACCGCCTTGCCGAGGCTGTGAAGGTTGCGGGCGCGGGAATAATAGCCGAGGCCCTCCCAAACCCTGAGAATGGCGGATTCGGAGGCCGCGGCGAGGGAGGCAAAATCCGGGAACGCGGCCATCCAGCGGGCAAAGTAGGGTAGGACGGTCGCCACCTGCGTCTGCTGGAGCATGAATTCGCTGACGACCGTCGCATAGGGCGACGGCGACTCCCGCCAGGGCAAACGCCGGCGGTGCGCCCGGTACCAGGCCAGGAGGGCCGCCTGGAACGCGGTGCGCCGTGCCCCCTTCGGGCCCGGGACCGAAGATTTGCGTGTCATTGGCGGAAATTTTGAGACTATGGCTTCCTCATGCCCAAGCGCGGCCAGTCCGACGAGGAAAAACCCAAGAAGCTCAGCACCTACTCGCTCAAGCTCGATGCCGCCCAGATGGAGAAGCTGCGCTCCATCCTGAGCGGGCGCGGCTGGGAGGCGTTCGAGGTGGCCTATGCGCGGTTTGCATTCAAGGGCCGCGACTGCAACGTCACGGCCTACGAAAGCGGCAAGGTTGTCGTGGCCGGAAAGGGCACCGAGGAATTCGTGACCATGACGCTCGAACCGGACGTGACGATGACGGCGAAACTCGGGTACGACGAGGTCCTCCATCCCGACTGGTTTGAGCTCCACGCGGGCCTGGACGAAAGCGGCAAGGGCGATCTCTTCGGCCCGGTGGTCGCGGCCACCGTGATCGCGGAAAAGACGGCGATCGAGGGCTGGATCAAGGCGGGCGTCAAGGACTCGAAGAAGATCGTCGACACCCAGATCATCAAGCTCGACAAGCTGATCCGCGAGACTCACGGGGTCGCCGTCGCCACCTGCCTGTGCGGGATGCCGAAGTACAACCTCCTCATGGGCCGGCCGCGCGCGAACCTGAACCGGCTGCTCGCCTGGCAGCACGCCACCGCGCTCGTGCAGGCCCTCTCCAGGAAAAAGGCCCCTCGGGGCCTGCTCGACCAGTTCAGCAAGCAGCCGCTGGTCCAGCGGGAGCTCACCAAGATGGGGGTTAAGGACTTTGACCTCGCGATGCGGACCAAGGCGGAAGAGGACCCGGTCGTCGCGGCGGCCTCCGTGGTCGCGCGCGCCGAGTACGTTCGCCAGATGCATTCGCTTTCGAGGGACTTCGGCGGCCCGCTGCAGAAGGGCGCCGGGCCGATCGTAAAGGAACAGGCCGCCCAGATCGTCGCGCGGTTCGGCGCCCGCGCGCTGGGGAATTTCGCGAAGCTCCATTTTCGGACGGCCTACGAGGTCGTCGCGGCCGCGGGCAAGCTTGACGAGCTTCCGCTTCCGGTGCCGAGGGAGAAGATGGAGTGGGGCGGGTGAGCCCCGCGAACGCCCGATGCCGAAGCGTCGCCAGCTCCGCAGTTTTGACCTGAAGAAGATCGAGGGCTTCGAAAGCCTTATTGGCGTGGACGAGGTCGGCCGCGGCGCCCTCGCCGGTCCGGTCGTCGCGGGCGCCGTGCTCGTGAGCCGCACCTTCCTGGAAGGCCGCTGGGCCGCCGCCAAGTCCGGCCGCGTGAATGATTCGAAGTTGCTGACCAGCGAGGAGAGGGAGGAGCTCTGGGGCGAGTTCGAGTCGCTCTCGGCGCAGGGCCAGATCCACGCGCATTTCGGATCCGCGAGCGTCGAGGAGATCGAGCAGTACAACATCCTTGGGGCGACGAAGCTTGCGATGCGCCGGGCGATGGAGGGAATCTATCCGGTGGCCGCCTTCCGCAGAAACGAGGAGCCGGACCTCTTCTCCTCGATCGAGGAGCGGGACGCGTTCATCCCGGTGGTCTCCTGTCGCGTGGTGGTGGATGGGCTCCCCCTCCGCGGGTTTCCCTACCCGCACACCGCCGTGGTGAACGGCGACGCGCGGTCCCTGTGCATCGCGATGGCCTCCATCATCGCCAAGGTGGCCCGGGACCGGATAATGGCCGAGTTGGATGCAAGGCACCCGGGCTACGGCTTCTCGAAGCACAAGGGCTACGGGACCGACGACCACCGCGAAGCCGTGATCCGGCTGGGGCGCTCCCCCATCCATCGTGAGATGTTCCTGAGGAAGCTGCTCGCCCAAAGGACGGATCCGGACCAAATGGATTTTCTTCCCGGCCGTTGACCCCTGCGGTCGCCCCGGCCACAACGGGCTCAGATGTCAGGCAAGAAACACACGTCGCTCGACCGCGTCCTCGGCCGGCTCGACACCCTCGATCCCGTCAACCTGGCGAACCTGGTCCAGCGGCTCGCCCGGGAGCGCTCTCTCTTTGAGCAGATCTTCAACACGCTCCAGGAGGGGGTGCTCGTCATCGCGATGGACGGGGTCATCGAATATGCGAATGAGGCGGCGCACCGCATTATCGGGCTGAGCGGGGACGCCCTGGCGGGCCAGACGCTTTGGCGCCTCGTGCCCGGGCTCAGGCCCTCGTTGGGCGACGAGGCCGGCGCCGCGAACGTCGTGGCGCGGGAGTTCGAGCTTTCCTATCCAGAGCCGCGCACGGTCCGCCTGTACATGGTCCCTTTCCGCTCCGACGAGCGGGGCGGGGAGCGCCGCCATGCGGTGATCCTCGCGGACGTCACCCACGACAAGCTGACCCATGCGCAGCGGATCGAGGACGAGCGGACGTCCTCGATCCTCCTCCTGGCGGCCGGGGTCGCGCACGAACTCGGCAATCCCCTCAACTCGCTCACGATCCACCTGCAATTGATCGACCGAAAGCTGAAAAAACTGAGGAGGTCGCCCGAGGCGGAGTCGATTTCGGAATCGGTCGACGTATGCCGCGAGGAGGTCGCGCGCCTCGACGGGATCATTGCCCATTTTCTCGAGGCGATCCGCCCGAGGCCCCCCGACCTCGCGGAGACCCATCTCGCGGAGGTGCTCGCCGACGTGCTCAAGGTCCAGAAGCGCGAGTTCGCCGACCGCGGCATCGCTGTCGAGGCCGAGGCGTCGGCTTCGCTTCCGACGGTCATGGCCGACCGGGGGCAGTTGAAGCAGGTGTTCTTCAACATCACGAAGAACGCAATGGAGGCGATGCAGCCAGGCGGCCGTCTCAAGATCAAATCACGCTCGGACGACGACTCCGTCTACCTCCTCATTGGCGACAGCGGCTCCGGGATCCGCCAGGAGGACCTGCCCCGTCTCTTCCAGCCGTATCACACGACCAAGCCCGGCGGGCACGGGCTCGGCCTGATGATCGTCCAGCGGATCATGCGCGCGCACGGCGGGCAGGTGGGCCTCGAGAGCCGCGAGGGCCTCGGGACGGTGGTCACGCTCCAGTTCCCGCGCAAGGACCGGCGGGTGCGGATGCTGGGCAGCGGCTGACGCTAAGGGCCGCCCGACTTCGGCGTGCCGTCGGCCTTGAGCACGCTCGTGACGACGATGGTGTGGGTCTCGTACGTCTTGGCGACGACCAGCGTGACCTTGAACTCGATCTGGTCCGACGTCACCCCGAGTTGCGACACCATCGCGGTCGGCTCCCCGGTGAGGCCCGGCGGGATCGTGAGCGTGTCGGGCTCGACCACAAAATTACCGAGATCCGACTCGAAATCCTCGATCCCGATCGTCAGCGGATCGTTTCCGGGGTTCGTGAGGATCAGATGGAGGGTGACGGGGGGAAGCCGGCTGCCGAGGGCCAGCTTGTATTCGCTGTTCTCATAGTCGCGTTGGGCCTGCCTGTCATCCTGGTACGACGGCGTCGCGGGACCGCCATGCTTGCCGGGCTCCCCAAAACCATGGCCTATACCGCGGCTGACGGTGACCTGGGCCAGCACCCGGCCGCTGAAGAAGCTGCCCGTGCCCTCCATGGCGACCTGCTTCTCGCCGGACACGACGGCTTTCGTCAATTCGTCCTCCGGACGCTTCGAGACGCAGCCTGTTTCCACCAGCGTCCAGGCCAGGAGGGCCGCGCCCAAGGACAGTGCTAAACGGTTCAAGGGCAAAGTACTTTCAGGCATGGTTGAGTGGGAGTTGCGGCTCTCGCCGGCAAAGACAGACGGGCAAGTCCTTCAAAGGTTGCATCGCGCAGGCTCTTGAGCCAATTGAAAAAGCGCATCTTTCCGGCCCGAACCACGTCAAGTCGGCCATAGAGCAATGTCAAACGCATGGATGAAAGTTCACCGAGCACGCTCGGCGACCGGGTACGCCAAGCTCAGCGCGGCGACGAAGTCGCGATGCGCGAGCTCATTGTTGCCTACCAACACCGCGTCGCAGGATTCGCCTATGCCATCACGGGACGGAGCGACTCCATCGAGGATCTTGTCCAGATGGTCTTCATCAAGATGGCCCGTGCGATCGACCGCCTCAAGGCTCCGGAGCAGTTTGAATCCTGGCTGTTCCGCCTTGCCCGGAACACCTGCATCGATCATCTGCGCCGCCAGAAACTGCGAAGGATCTTCCTCCCCTTTGCGCCCGAGCACGAGAACCTGCCCGAACCGGCCGGTGCCGTGGACTCCGAGGAACTCGATGCGCTACGCCATGCGCTCGCTCAGCTCCGGCCCAAAGACCGCGCCCTCCTCGCTCTGGTCCAGGAGGGGCGAAGCCACGCGGAAATCGCCGAAAGCTTTAGGACGAGCGTCGCGGCCGTGAAGGCCCGCCTTCACCGCGCCCGCGAACAATTACGCCAACACTACCAAAGCGATGAAGACTGAAAACGAAGCATGGATGCGCCTGCGTGAACACGCCGCAGGGCTGATTTCAACCGGATTCCCCGAGAGGGTCATGCGCGCGGCGCGCGCGCGCCCGTCGCCGCTCTTCGTGGCGCAGTTTGCCATGTGCGCCGCCACCGCCGCCCTCTGCGTGGCCGCCGTCGCGTTCTTTCAATCGCGCTCATCGCCGGACGAGGACGCTCGCAACCTCGCCGGCTGGAGCGAGATCGCGGCGCAGGCCAATGACGTCGATCAGGCCCTATGAGGGATCGCATCCTCGCCGCGCTGCTGACCCTGTTCGTCTTTGCGACCGGCTTCGTCGCGGGGATTTGGGCGGAGCGGCACCGTCCGTTTCCGGCGCCTCCCGGCGCCTATATGGGGGAATTTGGCGCCAGGGGCGGTCCGAACGGACACCTCGCGCAGCCGGTCAACCGGGCCGAGCTCCTCGAGCGGATCAGCAAGATCCGTCCGCAGATGGAGGCCTTCCAGGCGCGGATCAATGAAATCTACGACCAGTTCGACCGCGACATGGCGACGGTCCTTTCGCCGGACCAGCAGGCCCTCTACGAGAAGAAATTCCGTTCCCATCGGGGGTTCGGCGGCCCGAACGCTGGAGCGGCCGAAAACGGCAAGCCATTGTCCGACGAGGAGATCGAGCAGCTGCTTCAGAGGCCGTTCCGCACGCTCGCCTATTTTATTGTGCTCCCGATGACACTGGAGCGGATGAACAACGACCTGAAGCTCGACGAAGCGCAGCGCGACAAAGTCAGGGATTTTCTCCGCGCGCGCCGGGAGAAGTTTATCGAGCTTGTGGACAGTGCGCCCCCGCCGAGCCTCATGCTGAGCCGGCTGGCGCCCATGGCGCAGCGCCTGGCGGAGCCCACCCCCCCGTCCAAGGACGGGGCCGCTCACTAGCCTCAGCGAGGCTTGACCGCCCCGGCGGCTCGCTTGGAATGGTGGTATGGTCCCCAGCGTGCTCATCGTTGATGACGAAAAACATACTCGCGAGGGGCTGCAGCAGGCCCTCGCGGAGAACTACGATGTGAGCGTGGCGGCCAGTGCCGACGAGGCGTTCAACCTCATGGACGCCCAGGCGTTCGACGTCATCCTTACCGACTTAAGGATGCCGGGGAAATCCGGCCTCAAGGTGATCGACCGGGCCCTCGCCCTTGCGAACAAGCCCGCGGTCCTCATGATGACCGCCTACGGAAACATCGACACCGCCGTCGAGGCGATGAAGCGGGGGGCTGTGGATTTCCTCACGAAACCCGTCAACATCGAGCGGCTCGACGTGCTGATCCGCCGGGCGCTGAAGACGAAGACCCTCGAAGTGGAGGTTCAGCAGCTGCATGAGCGCCTGGACGAGAAATTCGACCTGGCCGGGATAATCGGAACCTCCCCGCTTCTCAAGAACGTGATCGAGCAGGTGAAGAAGGTCGCGCCGTCCAAGGCCACGATCCTCATCGAGGGGGAGTCGGGAACCGGCAAGGAACTGATCGCGCAGGCGATCCACCAATTGAGCCCGCGCTCGCGCGGCCCCTTCATTGCGGTGCACTGCGCGGCGCTTTCGGAGAGCCTTCTCGAGAGCGAGCTCTTCGGCCACGAGCGGGGCTCATTCACCGGCGCCACCGAGCGGCGGATCGGCCGATTCGAGTCGGCGGACGGGGGCACGCTTTTCCTGGACGAAATCGGGGAGGTTTCCGCGTCGATCCAGGTAAAGCTCCTGCGGTTCCTCGAGACCAAGGCGATTGACCGGGTGGGGGGCACGAAAACGATCGACCTGGATGTTCGCCTTGTGACGGCGACCAACCGGGGCCTCGAGCGGCTCGTGCGCGAGGGAAAGTTCCGCGAGGACCTGTTTTTCCGCCTGGACGTGGTCCGGTTCGTCATGCCTGCGCTGCGGGAGCGCTCGGAGGACGTGCCGGCCCTTCTCGCCCATTTCATCAAGGTCTTCTCCGAGGAGAACGGCGTGCCCCCCATCGAGATTGAGCCGGGCGCGATGAGGACGCTCCAGGCCTATTCCTGGCCCGGGAACATCCGCGAGCTGCGCAATTTCTGCGAGAACGCGGTCGTCCTGCGCAAGGGGGACAAACTGTCGGAATTTGACCTGGATCCGCGCTTCCGGGGATCGCCCTCGTCCGGCACGTCTGCGGGCGGCCCTCCGGACGCGGGCGGCGCAGGAGCCGGGCCCACGCTTTCGGTCGAGCAGAACGAAAAGCGGATTCTCAGGGAGGCGCTCATCAAGTCGCGGGGCAACCGCACCAAGGCCGCGGGATTGATGGGAATCAGCAGGCGGACGCTGCACCGAAAGTTGGCCCAGTGGCCCGAGCTCGACGTGGTCGATAAATGACCGTCCGGCCCCGCACGACGCAGGAGCTGATCCACTGGCTTGAAATGGGCCCGGGAGCCCGATGGATCCTGACGGCGGCCCTCCTTGTTTGCGGAATTGCCCTGTCCGGCCTGGTCGCTTGGCGGCAGTTTCACGGGGCGGCGACCGAGATGACGCTTGCCCAGGCCGATCTGGGACGCCAGATCGCTGCCGGTGACGGATTTACAACGCACGTCAACTACCCCCAGGCCGCCGCGTTCCTGGAAACGCGGGGCGTCCATTTTGATGAGGCCCATCCCTATCCGGAGGTTTACCAGGCGCCGATGTACGCCCTGGTGATCGCCGGCGCGCTGCGCGTGCTTCCGCACGGCGCGCGCGAGGCGCTCTTCGCCGCGGCGCCTCCGCCGCCCCTGGGATTTGCGGCCGATTATTTTCTCCTGGGGCTGAACCTGGTGCTGTTCTGGTTTGCGATCTGGCTCGTGTGGGACCTCGGCCGGCGCCTCTTCGGCGCCGCGGCCGGCGCGCTGGCGGCGGCGGCGCTCTTTGTCTCCCTGCCGGTGTGGCAGCAGGTGGTCGCGGTGAATGGCACGGCGCTCATGATGGTTCTCGCGCTCGGGACCTTCCACGCGTGGTGGCGGGTGGAATCCGCGGACGGATTCAGAAAGGCGGCCGCTGCGCTCGGCATCCTGGGGGCCCTCTGCGGCGCCCTTTTTCTCTGCGAATATTCCGCCGGCATCCTGGTCGGGGTGGCGATCTGGGGCGTCGCGCGGCGGTTCCCCGCGGCCCGGTGGCGAGCCGTCGGCCTCGTGGTGGGCGGGTTTGCGCTCGTTGCGGGGCCCTGGATGGGCCGCAACATGGCCGTGACGGGATTTCCCGTTGGACTCGCGATCCAGAATGTCGCGCTGAAGACGGGCGACGCCCTGGCCGAACCCTCGGCAGCCCGCGCGGCGCTGTCGGCGAGTCTTCCCTCCATCGACCTGAACAAGCTCGCCAACAAGGCCCTCACTTCCGTCCAGGAGGACTTGCGAACCCGCGTGTGGTCGGGCGGCGCAATGTGGTTCGTCGCCTTCTTCGCCGCCGGCTGGCTTTACGTGTTCCGGTCGGAGCCCGTGAACCGGCTTCGCTGGCTCTTTGCGCTCTCCCTTCTCACTCTTGCGGGTTCCCAGGCGGTCTTCAATTCAGGCGAAAGCGAAAGGCAGGCCGCGGTGTGGCTTTCGCCGCTCATCATCGTGTTTGGCGCGGGATTCTTCTTCGTGCTTCTCGGCAGCCACCCCATCCTTTCGGCGTGGCCGCGAATGTGCGCGGCGTCCCTCCTCCTGCTCCAGGCGCTGCCTCTGGTCCACGACGCGCTCGATCCCCACTGGCTCCATTTCCAATATCCTCCCTATTTTCCCCAACTCCTGCAGGGGATGCGGCGCCAGCTCGAATCGGCCGACGCATCCGGGCGCTACGGACTGATGGCGGATGTCCCCGCAGGACTGGCGTGGTACGGCGGGTCGCGGGCCTGGGCGCAGCCCGCGACGCTGCGGGACTTCTATGCGGTTCAGGTCGAACAGCCCACCGGCGAGCTGCTGCTCACGCCCAAGACGCTCGACCGCCCGTTTTTTTCCGATTTGAACGCACGGCCAAGGACGCAGGGTTTCCTGTCGGGATTCACCCCGCGGATTGGCGAATGGGGGGAGGTGTACGGGGGACTCCTGACCGGGGCGTTTCCCCGCGATTTCCCGCTGTCATCGCCCCAGAAACTTGCTGAAAATCTGTACGTTCTCGTGAACCCGTCGCTGCCAGCGGCGCGTCCCCGGTGACGATGCGCCGTCACCCAAAGAATTGGCCTTGCCAGTGGTTAGCAAATTGCCAGCTTTGCGGTCATTATCCGGATTCCTAAATGAGGGTATCGCGAATTATCTTTGCGGGTGCATCCCTGGGGTTGTGTGCGGCTCTGCGAGCCGTGTATGCGCCGATCCCCGTGCAGCAGCAGGGCCGGGACGTGACGATATCCCTCGAGACGGGAGTCACTTACAACACGAACATATTCGGCGCGGCCACCGATCCCATCAGCAGCCTAGTCTATGAGGTTTCGCCGGATATCACATTCAATTCGTCGCTCTCGGAACAGTCCTTTCTCACCGCCTCATTCCATCCCACCCTCGACTATTTCGACAACCGGCCCGGCGATAAGACGATCTACAGCCAGGCCATTGACGCGAAGCTCGCCCACGCGTTCTCGAAGACGTCGGTCTTTGACATTTCGGATGCGTTCTCCAGCGACCACAATCCCGAGGCGCTCCTGAACGGCGTTCCGGTCAATTCCGACCAGTCATTGGACAGCAACGAATTCGACACCCGGTACACGTTTTCGCCGATCGAGAAGCTCGGCATGGCCGTCAAGGCCCGCAGTATCTACTATGACTACACCGACCCCGTCCTGGGCGACGAACTGAATCGCTTCGAGAACCTGTACGGACTCGAGTTCGACTACTCCGTGCTCCCGGAGCTCAAGGCCGCTGGGGAGTACCGGCACCAGGACATTGATTACACGACGGATCCGCAGGACAACAACAAGCATTCCGACTTCCTGATGGCGGGCTTCGACTACGCGGCCGGTCCCCAGATGACGGCGACGTTGCGGTTGGGCGCGGAGTACCGACGCCGCGCCGGACTTTCCGACGAGACGAGCCCGTATGTGGAATTCTCGGCCAAGTACAATTACGCCAAAGGATCGTTTGTCAGCGCCGGCTACGTCTATAACTTCGAGGAAACGTCTGACCCCGTCCATTTCTCCGATGAAAAGACGAACCGGCTTTTCGTGAACATCCAGCATGCGTTCAGCGCCTTGATCGTTGGATCGGCCTCTGTGGACTACGAGCCCGCGAAGCTGATCGGCCGCCCCGGCCAGGTGGACGTCGAGGAGGACACAACCCACGCGGGCGTGGCGCTCAGCTACCTGCCGACCAAGAACTGGACCGTTTCCGCGTCCTATGACTATGACTTCGTCGATTCCCAACTCTCCTACCGCGGAATGAACCGATCCCGCTACGGCCTGAGCGGCACCGTGGTGTTCTGACCCCGCGAACCCCGGGGCCGCACAGGCCCCAGGGAAACCCCTCCAAAAGCAGCGACCATGGCATCGTCCCCCGGCAAGGAAAACGCATCGCTCACGGACCTGTTCAAGGTCTTAAGGATACGCTTCCCCCTGATCGCGCTTATCCTCGGCCTCGTGCTCGTGACGACCCTGGTGGTCACCGCCTTCCTGCCGCGGTGGTACCTAGCGACCACGAAGGTGCGGGTGGAGAAGCCCGAGGGAGAGGTGAAGCTTTTCCAGGCGGCGGGCAACGGTGCCTACGATCCCTATTTCCTGCAGGATCAGTTCAAGATCATGCAGTCGGAAAAGATCCTATATCCGGTGATCGAGAAGCTGGGCCTGAACAGCCGCCTCGCGGCCTCGGCGGGCGCGGAGGGAGCCACCCTCACCCCGGACGTCACGTTCCAGTACCTCGTGAACAAGATGCTCCGGGTCGAGTCCCAGAGAAGCTCCTCGCTGATCGAGATCAACGTCTACGCGCAGGACCCGGCGCTTGCCGCGGACATCGCCAATGAGATCGCGAAGGTCTACTCCGAGGACCGGATCTCGCTTGCCACCTCCCAGCAGCGCGAGGGGGTCGCCGAACTCCAGAAGGAGCTTGCCGATCAGGAGGGCGTGGTCTCGAAGCAGCGCGACGCCGTCGAGAAGCTGCGGAAGGACCTGAACATTTCCGGCGTCGACCTCAACGTGAAGTATTCCGACATGGAGATCGAGACGCTGAGGCAGATGCAGAATTCGCTCATCGCGCTTCGGGTCGACGCGATCGGCCGGAAAACGCGATGGGAGCGCTTCGCGAGCATCCCCCTCGAGGACCGCATGGGCCTCGTGAACTCCGAGCTCATCCCGGACCAGAACATCCAGAATCTCCTGCAGGCCTACCTCATCGCCGACCAGAAGGTCACCCAGCTCAAGGCGCGCCTCGGCGAGGCTCATCCCGACCTCGTCGCTTCGATCGAGAACCGCGCGAAGATCAAGGAGCAGCTCGAGGCGCTCCTGCGCGGGTACGAGAGCGGCCTCGAGATCGCGTACAAGGAGGCGCAGGCGCGGGTCGAGGAGCTCGAGAACCAGCTCGCGAAGGCCAAGGTCGACCAGATCCTTTCGGCCCGCGACCGCATGCGCCCGTTTGAGGAGGCCGCGCAGAAGCTCGATGACGAGACGCGGTTGTACACCACCCTCAAGCTCACGCTCCGCCAGCGCGAGATCGACTACCAGGTGCCGATGCAGACGATCGAGATCCTGAACGCGGCCGAACCCGCCCGGCGGTTCAGCCGCCCAAGCTGGCTCCTGAACATCGTGAGTGCCCTCGTCTTCGGGTCCGTCCTCGGCGTCGGCGTCGCGCTCACGCTTGAATATTTCGACACGAGCCTGCGCGACGTCGCCGACATCGAGAATCGCCTGAAGATCCCCGTGATCGGCGTGATCCCGCACCAGCACGACCCGATGGGCCCGCGCCGGGACGAGCCCGAGCAGGCGGAGCCCTACCGGGTGCTCCACACGAACCTGAACCTTGCGCTGGAGGCGGGCAAACCCGCGGTCCTCGTCATTTTCTCGGCCGGGCCCGCGGAGGGCAAAAGCACCACGATCTGCAGGCTGGCGCAGATGATGGGAGCCTATGGGGAGCGCGTGCTCCTTGTGGACGGAGATTTGCGCAGGCCGGCGCAGCACCACCTTGCGGGCTGCCCGAAGGAGCCTGGATTGAGCGATGTCCTCGCGGGAAAATCCGATCTGGATTCAGCCCTTCGCAAGTCCATTGCCCCCGGCCTCGATCTCCTGACGAGCGGAGGGATGCCTGGATTCACCCTCAGTCTCCTGTATGCGAACCGGCTCAGGGAGCTGGTGGCGTCGCTTCGGGGCCGCTACGATCGCATCCTGATCGATTCGCCGCCCATCATCGGAGTGAGCGATTCAAGCCTTCTCGCCGGCGTCGCTGACGCGGCGCTCCTCCTCATCCAGCACAGGCGCAATCCGGCGAGCATGGTTGTTCGGGCGCAGCAGACCATCGTTGCCCTGAAGATCCCCGTCCTTGGGGTGGTTCTTACCCAGGTTCCAAAGGGTTCCGGCGAGGACTATGGCTATTACACGCAGGCCTATTCGTATTACTCGAAAGGCGGGGAGGGGCGGAATGCCCAGCAGCGGATCCGTGGGAAACCCGGATCCGAGCCGGACAGCCTCCACCTCAAATGATGTTGACGGCGCGGGACGTGGCGAATCTGATCCGACCCCTGATTTGCGGGCGTAGCTCAGTTGGTAGAGCACCACCTTGCCAAGGTGGACGTCGAGAGTTCGAGTCTCTTCGCCCGCTCCATTTCTGAAAGAGCGTCCACGCCTGAAACGGGACGCTTTTTTATGCCTGGATAATCACCTGCAAACCAGCGGCTTGCCCAGTCAGGGTCCCTCGGCCCCGCTAGGTCAAAGCCCGAGCAACGAGCCGATCAGGTTTCGCTGGATTTCAGACGTGCCGGAGTAAATCCGGCTGCCCATGGCGTCGCGCATTTCGCGCTCGATCTCGTGATCGGTCATATAGCCGTAGCCCCCGTGAATCTGCATCGCGTCCTCGCAGCTTTTTACCCAGCACTCACTGATATGGAGCTTCGCGAGGGCCGCCTCCATGACGGCCGTGCGACCGACGGATCGCTGGTAGGCGCTTTGATAGAGCATGCCGCGGGCGGTCTCCAGCCGAAGCTTCATGTCCACGATCTTGCTGGCGATCAGCTGAAATTTTCCAATCGACTGCCCGAATTGCTTGCGTTGCCTCGCATAGCGAATGCAGGTCTCGAGAAGCCGCTGCATGGATCCGACGGCGCTCGCGAGAATACAGCCGCGCTCCCACGTCATGGAATGGGTGAACAGACTGGCCCCTGCGCCTTCGTTGCCCAGCCGGTTTTCCTCCGGGACCTCGCAGTTTTCGAAACGCAACTCTGCCATCGGGCTCGTCCGGAGGCCCATTTTTTCCAGGGTGCGGACGACGGCAAATCCCTTGGACGCCTTCTCGACGATGAAGGCGGAGATGCCCGCGGCACCCTTTGATGGGTCGGTGACCGCCAATGCGACCAGAACATCGGCCACCGATCCGTTGGTGATGAAAATCTTCCGTCCATTGAGGACGTAGTGCCCGTCGCGCTTTTCGGCGGTCGTCTGCATGCCGTACGCGTCCGACCCGCTCCCCGGCTCGCTCATGGCGTTGCCGCCGATCAATTCACCGTTGCAGAGGCCGGGCAGGTATTTCCGCTTCTGCGCCTCGTTCCCAAACGAGACCAGGGGCGCGCACGCGGTCCACATGTGGGCATTCAGGGAAAAGACGAGGCCGTTGTCCCGGCAGGCGTAGCCCAGGCGTTCCAGCGCTCCGACGGTGGAAAGCGGGTCCAATCCCCGGCCGCCGTAATCTGACGGCACCGCCAGCCCCTGGATGCCCATCGCGCCGCATTTCTTCCAGCCCTCCCGGTTGAAGACCCCGGCTCGGTCGTTGTCGACCAGGTTCTGGTTGAGCTCCGCAGCCGCGAACTTCCCGATCGTATCGAAAAGTTCCCGCTGCCCCGGTGACCACGAGAAATCCATAGCGCTTTGAAAATGGCGCGCCTACGGGCCGGACAAGGCAGCGGCGGGCTCCTGGGCCTCCTCCAGCACCTTGGGATCCCAACCCATTTCGTCGAACCATCGGCCGCCAATGTGGCGGTTCAAGGGGAAAGCCTGATTCATGACGCCGCCAAACAGCACCGTGCTGTTTCGCCGGACGATCTCATCGCCGAGCAGATCGAGCTCCCTTGAGCGCTCCCGCGCGTCGGTGATGCAATCCACCTCGTGGACGACGGGGATAAACTCCAATGCGTCATCGATCTTGGCATTGTAGTCGCGGACGCAAAAACGCGGCAGCACCCCCAGCTCGGCCTTGACCTCCATCAGCTGGCGCACGGCGCGGAATCCCACGTCGACAAATTGCTTCCTGCTCAGCCATCTCGTCTCGTAGTTGATGCGGTTCAGGACCGAGGCGCGTTCCATGCCCCGGCGGTGCTCCTCGACGCTGCGGTGAAAGATCCGGTAGCCGTGCTCATCGGGAAACTCGAAGAAGGTCGAGGCCGGGTCCAGAAACGGGATCATCGGGCAGATCATCGGGTTGACCCTCTTTCCCTTGAATTTCTCCAGGAGGCGCCGGCAGTAGTCGAGGGATCCCATGACCGACTCGGGGCCCTGCTGGGGCATGCCGATGAAGTACCAGACGTCGATTTGGTAGATGCCGATATCCAGGGCGCGCGAAATCCAGGCCTCGAGCTCGTCATTGGTGTAGACGCCCCGCCCCGAGAGCTTCGCGACCGTGAGGTCGTGGCTCTCGGGTGAAAGCGTGATGCAGGTGCGGCGGTTCGCCTTCACCATCTGCCGGAGCACGTCGTCCGGTGTCAGGAAGTATTGCTCGTAGCTGATGGACTTCAGCTTCGATTGGCCGACCAGATCGAGGAATCGCCGCATGCCCTGCGGGGATTCATTGTAGGAGCCGACGGAATAAAAGTGATAATGCTCCACGCCCGGGATTCGGCTGATCGTCTGGAACTCGAAGTCGATCTCAGCAGGCGGCTTGCGCGCCATGGTTTTCTTCTTCTGGAATATTCGCTTGAACGCCTCGCGGGAGCCGCCGCACCACCCGCAATTGTAAGCACATCCCGCGTTCTGGGTAGAGAGGATTTCAAGGATCGGCAGCGATTTGCTGGCGGTCGCATCCTCAGGCTGCCGCGACCAGTCTATGCCGCAGGCAAAGGTATCCGGCTTGTGGGAAAATTCATTGTCGCGAATGGTCCCGTCGGACTCCTTCCAGAGGAGATTTGCGACGCCCTGCGGCGAGTCGCCCGTCTTCATGGATTTGAGAAGCTGGTCGACCGTCTCGTGCGTGTCGTAGCCCCGCATCACCATGTCGATAAAGGGGTAGCGGATCAGTTCCTGGGCGTAATAGGTGGAGGAGATCCCGCCAAAAATGATCGAGATGTCGGGGCGCACCTCATGAATCCGCTTCGCGACCCCCAGGCTGCCTTGCACGTGAACCATCCAGTGCAGGTCAATGCCGACCAGACGCGTGTCCAGGGCGTTGACCATGTCGTCAAAGTTCAACAGCGGATAGCGCAGGAGAACGGTGCAGAGGTTGATGATCCGGACGTCGTGTCCCCGGTCGCCGAGGAATCGCTGCAGCGTCTTGAATCCGACGGGGAAATACTCATAGAGGGGCGTGATTGGAACGTCGCCGCTGGTGCCAAGGAACGGAAAATAGATGTCCCTGCGGTTGCGGAAATCGAAGACGGCCGGTGCGTGAAGAAGGAACATATCCGCGCGTAGGGGCGGCAAGGACCGGCGCTGCGGTGTAGATACCATGATGGATTCCTACGATCGATGGGCGCTATCTGATTTCATTGAGCCGATGGAGGTCGATTTTTCCGGTCGAGGTTCTAGGGAGATTATCGTGAAATGCAAATTCATCGGGAATCATATATAGAGGTAAATGTTTGGAGCAAAAAGTCTTAAGCAATATGAGGGACATGCGATCCCCTTCGCGGATGCTGAGGTGGGCCTTGATTTTCATGCCGGCTTCTTCGTCGAGCAGCGCCACGACGGCCGCCTCGCGAATCGAGGCGTGGCGGTGGAGGCAGGTTTCAATTTCGCCCAGCTCAACCCGGTGGCCGCGCTTCTTGACCATGCGGTCCCGCCGGCCGAGGTAACGGTGGTTGCCGTCCGTCTCCTCGAGCACGATGTCACCGGTCTTGTACCAGCGCTGCCCGGCGGGGGTTTCGCGGAGGAAGGCGTTCGCCGTCTGCTCCAGCAGATTCCAATAGCCCAGCATGACGTTGTCCCCGGCGATGCAGAGTTCGCCTTCCGCGCCCGAAGCGACGACGCGACCGTCGCCATCGACGACCCGGCTTGCCAGGTTTTCACACGTTCGGCCGATGGGAAAGGGATCGACCCGGTTGTCGGGGATCACGGCCGGGATCTCAAAATAGGTGCACACATTCGTTTCGGTCGGGCCGTATAGATTGAAGTAGCGCGGCTTTGGAACCTGCGCCTTGAAAGACCGCAGGTGCACAATCGGGAAGATTTCCCCGGCGAAAAACACCATGCGCAGGCTCGCGTAATCGTGTTCGGAAATCCTTCCAAACTGAGCCAGGAGGCGGAGGACCGAAGGGACGGAATACCAGATCGTGATCCTGTGCTCGGTGATCAGTTTCGAGACCGCGAGCGGTTCCTTCCCCGCCTCCTCCGGAACCAGGACGAGACTCGCGCCGCTCGAAAGGGAGAGGTAAATGTCCAGAATCGAAAGATCGAAATGAAACGGTGCGTGCGACGAAAACACGTCATCGGGTCGTGGCTCGAAGACCCGTGTGCACCAGTCGACAAAGGACACGGCGTTGCGATGGGAGAGCATCACCCCCTTCGGCCTTCCGGTTGAACCCGAGGTATAGAGAATGTAGGCTAGGTCGTCCGCCTCCGAATCCACGGTCGCCGCTGAAGGCACTTCTGAAAGAAGATCGAGGCCGTCCAGCGCCGCGGCGAGGTGGGCGCCGCCCCCCACGGACTCTAGGACAATCATCAGGGGCGCCTCCCGGCCGAGCTTGGCCAGCTCGTCGCGATAGGCGGCCTCGAAGCGTCGCTCAATGATGACCGCCTTGGCGTCGCAGTCGCCGTGGATGTAGGCGTTGCGCGACGCGGGCGCCGTCGGGTCGACCGGAACATAGGCGGAACCGGCCTTCAATATGCCGAAGATGGATGCGACGCTTTCCGCGCTCTTGCGCAGGTAGATCCCGACGCGGCTCCCTCGCCCGAGATTCATCGACAGCAGCCGGTCGCGCAGGCGGTCGGATAGGCGGCCCAGGGTCGCATAGTCCATGCGTCCCGCCCCGCTGCCCTCCACCACGGCCGGTTGGGACCCGCGCGTCCGCACAGGCGCCCCGATGAGGTGATGCAGGGACATGCTTCGCCCGAATCGTGTTTCCCGTAAGGCCGGTCAGCCCTTCGCCGAACCATTCTTGGACCTTACGAGCCGGGCGATGCACTCGATCGTGTCGAGGTGCTCGGCATCGGTCTCGTGCGCAGCCATCTCAATGCCGAACGTTTGCTCGAGAAACGCAACCAGGCGGAGTGTGGCGATCGAATCGAGGATGCCGTTGGAAATGAGTGGGGTGGTGTTCGTCAGCTGACCGGGGTCCTCCCCGGAAAGAAATTCGCTCAGAATAAAACTTTTAATCGAGCCCTCGATGTCGGATGGATTGCTCATGGAGAAGTCTCTCAATCCGGGGATTTTTTGACAAGCGATTCGCTCGCAAAATTCGCACTGATGCGCTCTGCTATGTCGAAGAGGTCGATCCGTGGATCTGCGGTCAGCCGGTCGTACAAAGCGTTGGCTATGATGGCGTGGGCCCTCGCGTTTGAATGACGACCGATATCGCGCAACATCAGCTCGTTGGGGTCGTGGCCTGCATAGATATCCGACAAATCGATCGTGATGAAGCCCGCGTCGGCGCCAATTTGAAGCAGGCTTGCCACCCTGGCCCGGTCCAGGGGAAGATCGTGCGGCACGGGGAGAAAAATGCATACCGGCAGGGCGTTGATTGACCGGCATTCTCTCACGATTTGCCGGTAACAATAGGAAAGCACCTCCGAATCGTGGGATCGCAGGCGCTGCACCGCGAAAGGCTCGAGCGTGCGATGGGTCACGCCGGCCCGCGCCAGCAATGGGGATGGAAAATCCGAGGGAAGCGCAATGTTCCTGTGCAGGTCCCACACGACGTCGCGGGTCGCCCATTCAAAGTCGTTGGTGAAGGCGACAAAGAAAACGATGTCCGGATGGAAAGCGGATACCCGGTGCTCGAGGGTCCATATCTGCCCGACGGGCCCCTGGCCGCTGACGGCAAAATTCAGGATTTCAAAGGCACCTTTGCTGTGGTGTTCGCTGTTCAGTCGACTTTCCAGGATCGGAACGAACATGTCCTTCGCCTGCAATCCGTAGCCCATGACATGCGAGGATCCGAGAACGGCGATCCTAAGCGTTGCGGGTGGTTTCGCCAGATCGCGGTCGCGGTCGCGCATGCCCCAGCGATTCGTCTCAAGGAGTATGCCGTCCTTTACGAGGTGGGCATTGGGCACGAGTTCGTGGACATTGGCGTCGTTTACGACGTTGATGCTGTTGAATGCGAACGATGTCTTTAGGGTCGTCATGGCCTCCCAGAACTTGCCGCTGCCTTCGTCGACGGAGGTCAGGTTTTCATAATAGCCTCGGCCTTGTCCGGGCGCCTCCTCATCCGCAAGGGTCTGCAGCAATCCGTTTGCGATGGGAAAATTATGAAACTCGCTGGGATCGCGGCGAAAACGCGCGGAGAGATAGGTCGCCATCAGTATTATCGAAAGTGCGACGGCGCATTTCAAGGCGTCGCGGGGCAATCCAGCGGTTCGTGCAAATAATCCGGACATCGACTTTTCGGTGCGCCCGCCTTCCCGGACCGGCATGATTTCGAAAAGGACGGTTGCGGCCATCACGCAGGCCACGGTCGCGCAGCCCCAGGCAAGCGTGTTCAAGTCCGCGAGGCTCCAGATGTGAAACCAAAGTTTCAAGTTAGGGGTGCTCCAAAGCGACCAAAGGACCGTGATGAGGGAGAATGTCAGCGCCGTTCGAAGGGTGACGCCAACCGCCTCCTTTGGGGAATAGCTGCCCCGTGCCAATTTCCGCTTCCTGTTCCGCTTCAACTCCCATAGCGAATTGACCAATACCAACAATCCCAATGTCGCCCAGAACAGGGCGTCGGTCCAAGTCCACGAGACGGTGCCCTTGATCCACCAGGTCTGATAGATATGAAGGGCCCATGTGACGACAAAGCACCAGAGTGTTGCGATCACCAGCGCTGGGACCTGGCCGAGATTCTTCAGCCTAAAGAACGTCGGATAGTAGAAAACCTTCATGATGAAGGCGCGCCAGTAAATGTTCACCCGGCGCCAATAGTCGGTAAAGCTGGAGGCGAGGAAAAACCGATGATTGGTCTCGGGGAGGTTGAAGCCGAACAGCAGCAGCATGCCGATAAACAAATGGAAGCTGCCGGAGACCTTCAGATAAAGAAACACATTGGCTACGACGAATTGAATGAGGTCCGTGCCATCGCTTATCGCGGATGCATCCAACGCAAAAAGCTGATGCACGAGGCGATACACGAGGAGTTGGATCACACCGCGAGTCATCCACCGTGCACCCCGCTGATAAATCACCAGCGCATCTTCGTTATAGTATGTCTGGCAAAAGGTGCGGAAATCGATCACCGGGAAAAGCAGCGCGCAGAAATTGGGCGTCAGGAAAAAATAGGCCAATGATTGGGCCTTGGTCGGGCAGCGCGCGGACGTTGAGACATCATACAGGTAGACGATGATTCGGAACATGAAGAGCGCCGCGAGCACCGGCCAGACAACCGCCAGAACCCTACCGTCCCATTGTTCCGAGCGGAATTCCGCAGCGACCAACCCGATGCAGAGCAGCAAAACCCCGCGCTTCCAAAAACGGATGGGGAGGTGGCAGATCCCGATAAGAAGAACTCCGATGCAAAACGTGACACCAAACCGGGCGATCCCGAGCGCCGGTTCCGGGGTTCCCGAGTCGGCGCTCCCACCTAGCGCGACGACCATGCTGACGATGGAAAAAAGGAGGAAGAAATTTAAGCGGAACTTCGCCGGAAGCAGGTGGTTCACGACAAATCCGAACGCCGCGAGATATACGATCCGGTGGAAGCCAAGTGTCTCGATGCTCGCATTACGCAGCACGAACGAGATGAGAACCACCTGGGCAAAAATGACCGCCAGTCCCGGCCATTCGGCAAAACGCGCCTTGAGCGCGGCCTTTTCGGCGCCGGAACGTGCGAGATTTTCAGGGCTGCTCATGGCCGAAGACCTGGGTTAGCTATGTCGAAGCTCGGAATTGCGGCGAATTCTTGATTTCGCTCCGGATTGGGAAAGGGGGCATCGGTAACAATACCGTTACCGGAAAGGATGGATATCCCTATGATTTGATATTAGTCTGCCAGCCGGTTACAAATGTTTCGGGGCGAGATTGGCTCCAATGCCCACCCAAAAAAAATTGCTGGTTGATTGGTTTCAAATCTAGAAACGAGATTCCAATGGCTCGTGTGCAATCCTTCTGGTTTGGCGAGACACTACCGCCCTGCCAAAAACTATGTATTAAGTCATTCCTGGACCACGGCCATCAATACGATTTATATAGCTATAGCGTCCCACGTGTGCCCAAGGGGGTTCGTGTTCTTGACGCTGCCGAGATCTTGCCGAGCACTGAGGTATTTTACTATCCGAACGGGCCCGAAAAGGGCAGCCCGGCCTGTTTTTCAAATATATTCCGTTACAGGCTTCTGATGATGCTAGGGGGCTGGTGGGTCGATACTGATATCGTGTGCCTTTCGCCGAAGCTTCCCGAAAGCGAAATTTTTCTAGAACGGGAGGACGAAGCTACCATGGGCAGCGCAGTCATTAAATTTCCCAAGGGGCATGGACTCGCCAACGCGCTTTACGACAAGTGCCGAGAGGCAGGCAAGGATCTGAAGTGGGGACAAACCGGGCCTGCGCTTTTGTCCCTGCTGTCGAAACAGATGGGCTTCTGGGACCGGTCAGAGATACAAAAATGCGCCTTTCCGATCCACTACAGGGATCTCTTTCTGCCGGTCACGAAACGCGGTCGCGACGCTACATACGAACGCACGCGATCTGCGGCTTTTCTTCATCTTTGGAATGAGATGATTCGGCGCAGTGGCTCCTCGGCACTGAACAATCCCCCAAATGGTTCGTTTCTTGCCGAACTTTACAAAAAACACGGAGTGCAGCGCAGCTTTTGGCCGTTGGTCGACCGCTACAAGCTGAAGCCCACATTCATAAAGGAGAAACTGAAACGCATCATGCATGGCGCGTGAGCGTTGAAGGCCCATTGCGACGGCAAAGCGCGGATACGGAGGAAGGTTCGTCGCACGGTAGCACTTGGAGCGGATTTCCGGCGCGATGAAGGGAATTCGATCCGGATCTCGACTTGATGCCCGAGGCGTCACCCTGAGCCGGGGTGGGAGCCGGCCTACGAAAGGGCAAAAAGCCGCTGTCAACCGGCGGAATTATTGTGCACGCTGCAGGTTCCGTGAAGGCATCCGATTTTTTCGCACTCCCCGAATCCCTCGCCGCGTTCCGCTCATTTTTCGACGCCGACTCAGCGCCTTGGGAATGGCTGAGGCAAATCGGGGCGGCGCTCGCCGCGCAGCGTTTGGACTCGAAGCCCCCGAACACGAGGCCGGGGGTCCACCTGGAAGGGCCCGTGCACATCGAACCCGGCGTCGATCTTCCCGCTTACGCGACGATCATTGGGCCCGCCTGGATCGGCGCGGGGACCCAGATCCGGCAGGGAGCGTTGATCCGCGGAAACGTGATTGCCGGCGAGGGGTGCGTCCTCGGAAACGCCTCTGAATTCAAGAACTGCCTCTTGATGGACGGAGTGCAGGCGCCGCATTACAACTATGTGGGCGACTCCATCCTCGGAAACCGGGCCCACCTTGGCGCCGGTGCGATCTGCTCGAACCTGCGGCTGGACCGCAAGGCCGTGGTCGTCCACCTGGCCTCGGGGGCCGTGGACACGGGGCTCAAGAAATTTGGCGCCATTCTCGGGGACGAGGCGGAGGTCGGATGCAACGCCGTCCTCAATCCGGGGACCTGCCTCGGCCGCAAGTCGCTTGTGATGCCGGCGATCGCGTTCGGGGGCGTGCTTGCCCCGGCCACCATCGCCAGGGTAAGGCAACAGGTCACCTTCGTTCCCCGCAAATTCTGAGATGCGCACGCTGACAGGCATCACTCCGTCGGGCGCGCTTCACATCGGCAACTACTTTGGCGCGATGAGGCCCGCCATCGAGGCCCAGGCGCAGGGCGACTGCTACTATTTCATCGCGGACTACCACTCGATGACCTCGGTGACCGATCCGGGGGAGCGGCTTGAGCACACGCGCGGAATTGCGATCGACTGGCTCGCCTGTGGGCTCGACCCGAAGCGGTGCGTCTTTTGGCGCCAGAGCGACGTGCCCGAGGTGTGCGAGCTGACCTGGATGCTCGGCAGCCTGACCCCCATGGGCCTCCTCGAGCGCGCCCACAGCTTCAAGGACAAGGTGGCGAAGGGCATCTCCCCGAATTTCGGGCTCTTCGCCTACCCGGTGCTGATGGCCGCGGACATCCTGCTTTACGACACGAATGCCGTGCCCGTGGGACAGGACCAGAGGCAGCACCTGGAAATGACCCGCGACATCGCGATCAAGTTCAACCAGACCTACGGCGACACGTTTGTCGTGCCGGAGGCGGTGATTCGCTCCGAGGTTGCCGTGGTACCCGGTGTGGACGGGCAAAAGATGAGCAAGAGCTACGGCAACACGCTTGAGATATTCGGCGACGAGAAGGTGCTTCGCAAAAAAGTGATGTCGATTGTGATGGACAGCCGGACTCCCGCGGAGCCCAAGCCCGACGCGGAGAAGAACCTTGGCATCCAGCTGCTCAAGCTCCTTGCGCCGTCCGACGTGGCGGCCGACTACGAGGCGCGCCTGCGCGCCGGGGGGCTGGGTTATGGGGACCTGAAGAAGGGGCTCTTCGAGCACTATTGGAGCTTCTTCGCGTCGGCCCGCGCCCGCCGCGCCGAGCTCCTTGCGGACGACGCCTACGTGAACGAGGTCCTTGAGGGCGGGGCGGCGCGCGCCCGTGCGGTCGCCTCCGTCGTGATCGAGCGGGCCCGCAAGGCGGCGGGCCTGCGGTGATATCACACGACCTGGACCCGCGGAGGCCCGATCCGGCCGATCGCTTCCATGATCCGCGCGGCGGTCCGCGCATAGCGCTCCTTGCCGTCGTCCGGATGGTCGTAGTCGGCCGGGGCGAGGGCAGGACCATAGGAAACGCAGACGGGTGAGCCCAGGCGGATCCTCCCGTCCTTTCCGAAGGCCTCAAACGATCCGAACAACCGGGCGGGCACGACCGGCACCCTGGCCTTGCATGCGATCAGCCCGACGCCAGGCCTGGGCGGCTGCAGTTCCCCGTTCGGCGACCGCGTACCCTCGGGAAAGACGATGACCACCTTGTTTTCGGCGAGGGCCTGGAGCACGCGTTTGATGGCGTCGAGGCTCGGACCGCCGTCGCGGTCGACGGGAATGGTGCCGACGGCATCCAGCCACCACGCGGCGACCCCGGGCTTCCAAAGTGTTTTTCGCGCGAAAAAGCTTACCTGGCGCCCCAGAAATTGACCGACGATCGGCGGATCGAGGTGGCTGGCATGGTTGGCCGCGACGATGTAGCCGCCGGTCGCCGGGAGGTTTTCTAGGCCGGCGGAATCGCCCCTGAAAAACATCTGGTAGACGAGCTGGCTGATCATGAGAAAGAAGCCGTAGACCGGCTCGATTTCGGCATTGGGGCGAACGGGACTCATTGCGCCTTGAGTTTCGGGGAGATGAGGGAGGCCATCCGGTCCACGACGTCCGCAATCGCCAGACGCGTGGTGTCGATCGCCACCGCCCCCTCGGGGCGCGAGAACGGCGACGCCTTCCTGGAGGCGTCCAGACGGTCGCGTTCGGTCACCTGGTCCTGCTGACCCTGCTTTTCCCGTCGACGCTCGCGCTCCGAGGCGTCCGCATGAAGGAAGAAGCGGAAATCGGCGTCGGGGAAGATGGCCGATCCGATGTCGCGCCCCTCCATGACGAGGCCCCCAAAGCCCTCCTTCCGCGCCGCCTCGGCCTGCCCGCGCTGATAGGCGAGCAGGGCCGCGCGGATTTCCGGTATCGCCGCGAAATGGGAAACGGCTTCGTTCACCTCCCGGCCGCGGATTTCGTCACCGGGCACGCGCCCGGAAATCTCGATTTGCGCCGAGCGACCGCTGATTCGGGTTTTCAAGGAAAGCTCCGCGAGCACCGCCTTGACCGAGCCCACATCCGCGGAGGACGCCCCGCGCCGCAGCATCTCCGCCGTCACGGCCCGATAATAGGAGCCGGTGTCAGCGTGGAGCAGGTTGAAGCGTTCGCTCAGCAGGCGGGAGGTGGACGATTTTCCCGAGGCCGCGCCTCCGTCAATCGCGACGATAATGAAAGGTTTGCCAGCCATCGGGATTCAGGCACCGGAGGATTTGTCACGAACCTCGTCGAGCAGGCCAAAAAACCCGGGGAAGGTCTTCGCGCAGCAGGCGGGGTTTGAAACGGTCAGCCACGGGCTTCCGTCGCCCCGGAGATCGTGGCAGCCGAGGACGCCGAAGCTCATGGCGAAGCGGTGGTCGCCGTGCGTTTCGACGGTCACGCCGGGCGTGAGCGGTCGGGGATGGATTTCGATCGAGTCGTCGGTCTCCAGGACGTGCTGGCCGAGGCGCCGCAATTCCTCTGCCATCCCGGAGACCCGGTCGGATTCCTGCCTTCGCGTATGGGCGATCCCGGTAATCCGCGTCGGCCCCTCGAGCAGCGGGGCAATCGCCGCGAGGGTGAGGAAGGTGTCCGAGAATCCGGCGAAATCGTGGTCGACTCCGAGCAGCCGGACCTGGGGGGTCACGGCAACCGAAATACCATCGCCCCCGCGTGTTACCGTCGCCCCGCACCGCTGGAGGACCTCGAGGAACCGCAGGTCGCCCTGAAGGCTGTCGGCCGGGCCGACGAGCCCGTCAAGGCGGAGGGACCCGCCCGCGACCAGCGGCAGGGCTGCGAAATATCCGGCGGCGGTTGCATCGGGTTCGATGCGGTACCTCTTGGGCGAACGGTAGGGGGCCGGGTGCACCGCGATCGGACTGTCGACCGCCTCCTCCCGTTCGACCGGGATCCCGAACTGGGCCATCTGGCGAAGGGTCATCGTGACGAAAGGCATCCGGACGCCCCGGGCCGGGGTGACTTTCACCGACTTTTCCGCAAGCGGCGCGACCATCAACACCGCCGAAAGCATCTGGCTGCTGTCGCGCGCATCGACTCCGATGGATCCGCCCCGAAGTCCCGAGGCGTGAATCTCGATCGGGAGAAATCCCTCCTCTCGCAGGCATGTGATGCCGGCGCCAAGGGCGCGGAGCGCATCGATCAACCCTTTCATCGGTCGCGTGCGCATCTGCGGCACGCCGTCGATCCGAAACACCCCGCGTTTCGCGGACGCGCAGAGCGCCGTGAGGAACCGGGCCGCCGTCCCTGCGAGGCCCGTGAAGAGCTCCGCTTCCGTTGCGGGAATCGTGCCCGCGCGACCCTCGACGCGGATCTCCTGCGACCCCTCATCCTCCTCCACGTGGAAGCCCAGGCGCCGGAGGGCTTCCGCCATGATTTCAGTGTCCTCGCTGAAAAGCGCGCCCGTCAGGACGACGGGACCTTCGCAGAGGGCTGCGAGCAGCATCGCCCGATTGGTCAGGCTTTTTGAGCCGGGAAGGCCGACGCTTCCGCGAACGGGGCGGGCGAAGGGCCTCACCGCAAGGAAATCGGGCAGGGGATCAATCACGGCGACGGTCGGAACTGCTCGCGGTAGGCCCGACCGCGCTCAAGCCGCGCCGCCACCTCGATGAAATCGCGGTTGGCGAGCGCCGCCTGGAGCCCCTGCAATTCGTCCTGAAAATGCCGGAGCGCGCGCAGGACCTCGTCGCGATTCTCCTCAAGGATGGTTCTCCACAGCTTCGGATCGGACGCCGCGATTCGCGTCGTGTCCCGCAGTCCTCCGCCGGCGAAGTTGCGCCAGGACGGATCGCGTGCGGCCAGAAAGGAGCACAAGGAGGAGGCGAGCAACTGGGGCAGGTGGCTGATATGGGCGACGATTTCGTCGTGCCGGTCGGGATCGAGGGTCACGACCTCTGCGCCGAGGTCGTTCCAGAAGCGGACGACCTTCGCGACGGCGCGGTCGTCGGTCCCGCTGACCGGCGTGACGAAGCAGGTCGTGCCCTCAAAGAGGTTGTCCCTTCCATGTTCCCATCCCGTCTTCTCCGAGCCCGCCATGGGATGAGCCCCCACAAAATGGGATCTCCCATGAAGGGCTTGGTGCCCGAGCCGGGAAATCTCGCCCTTGACGCTTCCGACATCACAGACGATTGCGCCGGGCTTCAAGTGGGGGGCGATCTGGCGCACCAGGGGCAGGATTCGGTCCACGGGCGCGGCAATGACCACCAGGTCCGCGCCCTTTACGGCTTCCTCCGGCGATGCGGCCGTGGCGCTGCACCAGGGCTGCGCGTCCAGCGCGAGCCTGGTCTCAGCGCGCCTCGCCCAGATCACGATCCTGCGCGCAGCCCCCCGGGCATGCGCCGCGCGAGCGACGGAGCCCCCGATCAGCCCGGGGGCTAGGATGGTCAACTGCTCCAGCATAGCCGCAAGGACGCAAAATCCCACCCTTCTGTCGAGCCGTTCGTGGGGTTGCGTTTTTGCGCATGCTGGGGTTGCCTTGCGACTTCTGAAATGGATTCCGAAACCCCCGAGGGCTCAAAGCCGCATCCAGAGGCGCACCGAGCGCTCGTGATCATCCTGATTGTCATGGCCGTTTTCATCATCACGCCCTTTGTCGTCTACCTGCTCGCCGGCCATGGCGCGCCGCCGCGGCCATGAACAAGACCCTCCTTCCTATCCGGGTCGTTTTCATCCTCCTGTGCACCGCTGGTGGCTGGTTGGTCTGCTACACGGTCAGGGAATGGGACGCCTATCGTCTGACCGCGTCCTCGATCGGATTCTGCATTGGCGCCCTGGTCGTGCTGGTCGACGTGATGCTCAAGGGTTTTTCGCTCCGAGGGCTCTCGGCGCTGACGTTCGGAATCGCGGTCGGCTCGATCATCGCGAGCCTGGTGGCGACCTCCCCTTTGCTCGCCGAAGGCGATCCCGAGGTGATCTTTCTCGTCCGGCTGGGGCTTTTCCTCATCTGCCCCTATCTCAGCACGGTGATCGCCCTGCGCGGAAAGGATGAATTCAACCTGGTCATTCCCTATGTCCGCTTCGTCCCCCACGAGGTCGACGTCCCGCTGGTCGTCGTCGATACGAGCGTCCTCATCGACGGACGGATCGCCCGGGTGTGCGAGACCGGCTTTCTGAGCGCCGCGCTCGTCATCCCGCGGTTTGTCCTGAACGAGCTCCACGTAATCGCGGACTCGCCCGATCCGCTCCGGCAGGCTCGCGGACGCCGGGGCCTCGACGTCCTGAACGCTCTCAGGGGAATCAAGAACCTCGATATCCGGATTATCGAGAGTGAGGTGGCCAAGAAGGAGGACGCGGATGCGAAGCTCGTCTTTATCGCCCAATCCATGAGGGCCAAGCTGCTCACGACCGACTATAACCTCGCGAAGATGGCGGAATTTCAGGGAGTTCCCTGGCTCAACCTGAACAAGCTTTCGAAGTCGCTCCGGCCTGAGCTGATGATAGGGGAACGGATGGAGATCGAGCTCGTGAAGCCCGGCAAGGAGGAGAGCCAGGCAATCGGTTATCTAGCCGACGGGTCGATGGTTGTGGTGACAGACGCCCGCCAGCATATCGGTCAGCACGTCGGCGTGGAAATCGTCAGCCTGCTGCCGACCGGAGCCGGCAAGATGATTTTTGCGCGGATGGCGGCCGATTCCGACCACGGCCGCCTGAGCTAGCACCGTCGGCCGCGAGTTTGGTGTCGACTTGCAGGGTCGAGTTTTTAGATAACTTCCTTTCCCCTCGGGGCAGTAGCTCAGTTGATAGAGCGCGTCGTTCGCAACGACGAGGTCGTCGGTTTGATCCCGATCTGCTCCACCATTCCGCATTTAGCACGAACCAAGTGGACGGGCGTCCATGATTTCACGCCCTGGGACTCGGACCTAATGCAGGGCCGGCCGCTCCGACACTTCCGTTGGTTGTTGCATAATGACATCGAGCGCGATCACGAAGCCGAAAACGACCGTAAAGAAGTCGATCGTCAACGTCGTGATGTAGGCTGCGGCGCTATATTGGAAGCCTTCCAGAACGTAGCCAAGCATCGCCAGTGTCACGGCGGAGCCGAGTACAACGAAGACCGCGAATATTGCGGGCGGCGGTCCTTTGCCGACCGCCTTGCGGCGTCGGCGCGGATAGGTGACCTGAAGAGACAGCATCGGTAGCGCGAAAAGCACAGCAGAGCCTCGCCAAATCCACTTTTCCTGAATGTCGTAGAGCGTAAATAGCGCCGGCATCAGCGCTCCCGCCGTCAATACGAAAATGTACGTCATGACCGTTTTTGCGATGTATCTGTCAAGCTGTGACAACCTCGCTCCAGCGGCCGGTCGGAGGGCCATCAAGAGCGACGAGAACCCCGCGAACGTGATCATCAGGCCAGCCAATGTGTACAAAAATGTTTCACCTTTGAATTCCATGTTTTTGCTCCGTTTTTCAATCAATGACCTCAAAGGCTGGTTAATTACGCTACAAGAGAGGCCTCGATTGGGTAGTGGTTTCGAGTTTTCTGACGATAGGATTTCTGATTGGCGAGCCGGTTTCGGAGGCACTGCGCACATTGCTGGCGGAGACGGCGTGCGACTATTTTTTCTCGGCGGCCAGTATGAGTCTGGAGCGGGGTGACGTAGTCGATGCCGGAGTGGTGGTGGTCACGGTTATAGTTGCCGAGGGACCTAAAGGTGAAATCTTGCACGCAGAATTCAAGATTTCAGGAGATGGCAAAGATGAATGTTTTTATTCGCTAAGAGCCGCGATGGAAGCGGTGTCCGACTCAATTAAGGACGCCACAGTGAAGGCAACCGGCGCATCGAACCGCCCATTGCAATTGTGAGTTGTTCATACTCAAACCCTAGCAGGGATCATCTCGAAATCGAGTTGTTTATGCTGTCTTTTCTGTTAGGACAGAATTCAATGAATGCATTATCACCGGCTCGCCAGAAGTTCGTCCTCCATTGGGGAGAGATGGGCACCCGTTGGGGGATCAACCGCACGATGGCGCAAATCCATGCGCTCCTGTATCTTTCGGATCGGCCGCTGTCGGCCGAGGAGCTTGCAACGACGCTTGAGGTGGCTCGATCAAACGTCAGCAACAGCCTTAGGGAGCTTCAAAACTGGAAGATCGTGAGGCTCGTTCACCTCGCAGGCGACAAACGGGACCACTATGAGTCACTTCACGATGTCTGGGAGATGTTCAGGCTCATTCTAAACGAACGGGTGACGCGTGAGATTGATCCCACACGTGAACTGCTTCAGCGTTGCCTGACGGACGAGTCGCCAGAGGGCGCGTTGGACGGGACATCGCGCCACAGGCTCCAGGCCTTGGCGGACTTTTTTGAGATTACCTCGGCATGGTATGCCCAGGTCAGCAAATGGCCTCAACCGGCCCTCGTTCGTTTCCTAAGACTTGGAAACAAGGCCCTAAAGCTAATCGGGATTCATCCATGAAT
>Ga0182018_10000376_pt1 | contig 58967 bp, 41 predicted proteins | sample 812P2MmetaG_FD_120490 | JGI IMG/M metagenome (GOLD analysis project Ga0182018, IMG submission 120490) | Permafrost microbial communities from Stordalen Mire, Sweden - 812P2M metaG | ecosystem: Environmental > Terrestrial > Soil > Wetlands > Permafrost | place: Sweden: Stordalen | collected... | reverse complement strand
GCGCCTCGGCGGGAGATCTCGTCGTCCGCAGCGCCGGACAAACCAGCGAATCGTGGGCCTGCGACATCGGCGTCCTCATCGCCGAGAACCTGCACCCGGTGGCCAACCCGGCCGTCGACAGCTTCGGCAACATCTACACCACCTTCAGCGGGTCCCGCGGCCAAAAAGTCCCGGTAGCGGTCTACAAAATCGATCTCAACCTCGCCATGAAGCCGTTCATCGCCGAGCTGATGAACGCCACCGCACTGGCATTCGACGACCGCGGCACGCTCTACATCAGCAGCCGCTACGATGGCTTCGTCCACCAGGCGACGCCGGCGGGCAGCATGTCGGTCTACGTGGAGGGCATGGGCGTAGCCACCGGCCTGGCATTCGACGGCCAGCACAATCTCTACGTCGGCGATCGCAGCGGCACCATTTTCAAAATCGGTCCCGACCGCCAGATCTTTGTCTTCGCCACCCTCGAACCCTCCATGGCGGCCTATCACCTCGCCTTCGGTCCCGATGGCTACTTGTACGTCACCGGCCCGACCACTTCCAGCTTCGATTGCGTCCACCGCATCTCCGACCACGGCGAAGTGGAGGTCTTCTACCGCGGGTTGGGACGTCCGCAAGGGATGGCATTCGATGAAGACGGCAACCTGTACCTCGCCGCTTCCATCGGCGGCCGCCGCGGAGTCGTTCGCATCGGGCAGGATCGCAAGGCCGAGCTCTTTCTCTCCGGCCCCGGCATCGTGGGGCTGGCATTCACGCCATCGCGCGCCATGATCGTGGCCACTACCAATGCGCTTCACCGCGTGGATGTCGGGATCAAGGGCCGGCCGCTCTTCTGATGGACGCCGAAATCATCGCAGTCGGCTCGGAGCTGCTCACCCCCGAGCGCCTGGACACCAATTCGCTCTATCTCACCGCCGAATTAAACAAGCTGGGCGTGGAAGTGGTCACCAAATGCGTCATCGGTGACGATCTCAACCGTTTAGCGGATGCCGTCGCGCGCGCTTTGGACCGCTCCGGCATCGTGATTCTTTCCGGTGGCTTGGGACCCACCGAAGACGACCTCACTCGCGAAGCGGTGGCGCAGGCGACGGGCCGCGAGTTGGTATTTCATCCCGAAATCGCCGAAGCCCTCGAGCGGCGCTTCGCCGCCATGAAACGCAAGATGTCGGAGATCAATAAGCGTCAGGCCTTCGTGATCGCGGGCGCCGAGATTCTGCCCAACGACCGCGGCACCGCGCCCGGCCAGTGGGTCAGTACCAACCGCGCCGTGGCCATGCTCCTTCCCGGACCGCCGCATGAATTGAAAGCCATGTTCGAGCAGCAGTGCCTGCCGCGCCTCATTCGCATTGCCCCCAAGCAGGCCATTCGTACTGCCTTCCTGCGCGTCACCGGCATGCCCGAATCCGACCTCGACGCGCTCATTTCACCGGTCTACAAAAAATATCCCAACGTCGCCACCACGATTCTCGCGGCCAACGGAGACTTACAGGTTCACCTGCGCGCCCGCTGCGATACCGAACCGGAAGCGGAAGCGCTTCTGGCCGAAGTGGTACCGCCCATCGAGAGCCTGCTCGGCGATCGCCTCTATTCGCGTAACGGCGATCCGCTGGAGGTCCTGGTAGGCGGCCTCTTGCGCCAGTGCAACGCCACGCTTGCGGTGGCTGAGAGCTGCACGGGGGGAATGCTGGGCGCGCGATTGACCGCCGTTCCCGGCAGTTCCCAGTATTTTGCCGGCGGCTTCATCACGTACAGCAATCGGCTCAAGCACGAACTGCTCGGCGTGCCGGCGGAGACGCTCGACAGCTTCGGCGCGGTCAGTCCGGAGACCGCGGAAGCCATGGCGGCCGGCGCCCGCGAGCGCGCCGGGTCCACCTACGCTGTCTCGATCACTGGAGTCGCCGGACCGGATGGCGGCAGCCCTGAAAAGCCCGTCGGGCTGGTATACATCGGGATTGCGGGACCGGAGGGTACCGCCGTCGCGCAACGCCGATTTATCGGAGATCGCGAGCGGATCCGCGTGTTCACCACGCAAGCCGCCCTCGATCTGCTCCGCCGCAGGCTGCAAGGCCTGGCCTGACGTGGCGCAGGCACTCGTGCCTGCAGCGCCGAGACTAGAGATTCATCTCGGCGGGACGGGTCGAGAAGAGTCTCGACCCAGCAGGCTGAAGCCCGCGCCACCCTCGGCGAGGTCCTGCAAGCGTGCCAACTCCGCCCGCGTATTGCGACGGAAGCGGGCCAGGCCAATGAGAAAGACCGGCGTGACTACCCCGAAGACCATCGCCGGCCCGGGCACGCGGCGCGCGGGATCGCGATAGAGCCACGTCAAACAGAAAGCCATCTCCGCGAAATAGAGGCCCACGCCGAATCGCGCCGCCGTCAGTTTGCCGCGGCAGCGGCGGATCGACAGATCGATGAAATCCGCCGTTGTCACCGCCGCCGGCCCCCAGGCGCCGCGTCGAGAGATCACGGCGAAGGCCCACGCTGCCGCCAGGAAGATCCAGACCGCGGCCGCTAGTACCAGCATTTCCGCGCGCGGTTCGAGTATCGCCCAAACGATCGACCCTCCGCCGATGGTCACCGTTACCAACCCTTCGAGCGCCAGCATGATCCGCATATTGCGCGTGTCGCGCGCCACCTTGCGGCGCAGGTCCGCGGGCACTTCCGCATCGGCCTGCCACTGCTCACGCCAGCTTTCCAATTCCAGATCGGGCATCACCGCTTCACCTCCATCGACTCGCGTAGCATCTGCCGGGCGCGGCTCAAACGCGCTCCCACGTTACTTTCCGACAGCCCGAGCACCTGAGCGATCTCGCCATAATCCAGGCCTTCGAGCATGAGCGTTACCACCTGCCGGTAGAGCAGCGGCAGCGCGTGGACAGCGCGGCGCAGCCGTTCGTTCTGCTGCTCGCGCGCGAAGCCGGCTTCCGGATTGGGCGCCGAGTCGGGAATGTCGATCTCTTCCGCGGCCGCCTGCGGGCGCCGCCGCGTCACGTGTGTGACGGCGCGATTGTGAGCGATGCGGAAGATGAATGTCCGCTCCGAGCACTCGCCGCGGAATTGCGGCAGGCCGCGCCAGATCGAGAGCGCGATCTCCTGAACCAGATCGTCGCGATCGGCCCGAGTATTGGTGTAGCTGGCGGCTAGGCGTGTGAGTGCGGGACCGTTTTCAGCCAGCAATCGGTCGAAAGTTCGTTCGAGTTCCACCCGTTCGGCAGCCGCCAAATCGATCTCCTGAAGAGTACGCTCAGCCGCCGTAGACCACATCGTCCTGCTCCAGGCGATCGGCGGCGGCCAGCAGGGCCATGCCGGCAAGAATCGCCGTGCCAAAGCCGAGGAAGAGCATCGATAGCGGGTCTAATGGCGCGCCTCGCATGCCGGCTTCGAGTTGCAATTGATGGCCGGCGACCGGCAGGTACTTGCACCAGCCATGCCCGGCCACGGGAGAGAATACCATAAACATCCCCACCATCATCGGCAGAAATACCAGCATGGAAAGATAGGTGTGGGCCTCTTTGAGGCCGCGGCACAGGGTGGAGATCCAGATCTCCAACGCGGCGGCCAACAGGCAGAGTGGAATCAGGCAGAGCGCGAGCACGGGCGGAGGCAGCCTGTGGAACAGCAGCGCGAACCCCGCCAGATTGAGCGCCAGCCCCGCGCCGGAGAATGCAGCCACCGCCAGCCATTTTCCGAGCAGCAAATCCAGGCGTGTGATGGGATGCATCAACAGCGGGACCAGCGACCGCCGCTCGCGCTCGCCGGCGATAGAATCCATCGCCACGTTCATGCCGCCGACGAATGCCGAGACAAGCGTGAAGACCGACATCATGGCGACCAGCACCGGCTGGCTGTCGTGCCCCGCGAAGGACTCATGTACTGCGAGCGAGACCATGCCGACCACGCCCGGCCCCATCAAAGAATACAGCGCGGCGGAGACAATCGCGCGGCGGTCGCGCCAGCCGTCGATCCATTCCTTTATTGCGACGATCGCGATTTGGTTCAGCATGCTGCTACCTCCTCCGCGCCGGTGAAGGCGACGAACGCATTTTCCAGGCTGGCGACGCCGGCGAGCTCGCACAGTTCGCGCGGCGTGCCTTCCGCCACCACGCGGCCGCCCGCCAGAATCACCACGCGATCGCAGAGCGCTTGCACCTCTTCCAGGACGTGGCTCGAAAACAGGATGCACGCGCCGGCGTCGCGCGTGCGCTGCAAAAGTACGCGCAGGGCACGGACCGACGGAATGTCGAGTCCGCTGGTGGGTTCATCCAGCAGCAGGTTGCGCGGCGAATGAATGAGTGCGCGGCCGAGCGCGGTCTTCATGCGCTCGCCATGCGAGAATCCGCCGGTGCGCCGGTCGGCAATCGACTGCATTCCCAGGAAGGCGATGGTTTCCTCTACGCGCTCGCGCAGCTGCGGCAACGGAATACCGTTGAGCCGCCCGGAAAAGGTGAATGTCTCGCGCGGCGTGAGACGCGCGTAGACTCCGGCGTGATCGAGCAGACCGCCGACGCGCCGCTGCAAGATGAGCGGATCGCCGGCCGAGGAAATACCGTCCACCAGCACCTGGCCGGAGTCCGGTTTCAATACTCCGCAGATGGTGCGGAGGGTTGTGGATTTTCCGGCGCCATTGGCGCCGAGAAGGCCGGTAATGGCACCGTCGGGCGCACGGAACGAGACGTCCCGGAGCGCGGTGACGGCGCCGAATTGTTTTTTGAGGTTGCGGACTTCGATCATCTTGACCGTATAGTCCGGGGCGCGCGGATTTCCTTACAAAGAAGCGGAATCTTTCCGCGAACGCTTGAGCAGCAGATGGGCGTCGGTGGAGGGTAACGGGCCCATAGGACCGGGAGGACCGCCGAAACGGTCGCTGAGGTTCTCCGCCGCTTCCTTAATGTCCTTCCAAAAGACAATCAGGAACGCGGTCAGGATAAGGGCCCAAAAGATATCTTGAGCGGGCATGGCTACGGGTAGTGTATCCCGGCCGGGGCTGTTCCGCAACCGCGAGGGAGCGGTGCTTTGTGCGTCCGAAATAATCAACGAGATTTGAGACGCACACACCTGGGGTAAACAGATAGCAGTAAAATCGATTAGGAGCCTTACCGGATTGCTGGCCGTGCCGCAGCCGATGTGGAACTAAGCGTAATGTTGATGTTTTGCAAATCCCCTTCCGGACGATAACTGCTTGACGAGGTACTCACCGCATCGTACAAGACGAAATCCGATGTACAGACTCCAGAAATGGAACCACCGGAAACTGTTAGTCTGAGCAGACCCTGGATCGTGCCATCCTGAATGGAGGTTAGATCCACTAGCGTTGCTTGCCCGGGAGATCCTTCGAAGATACTGGACGGAGACTTGAAGTAGGCCCCGAAGGACGCGATCCCGTTATAGGTAGTTGGAGCCGACACGACGCTCCCCAGGAGATTAGTCCCGTTGAACAGCTCTGTCGTTAACACCGGGGATCCGGTCAGGGTGAAAGCATCGTTGTCAAAAAACACGAGGAAATCGGACGTGTTCGGGACCGACGTGAATGTCGCCTGCAATACGTCCCCGGGAGCCAGGGCAGGCGGTGCCGCACTCCCGGCGGGTGGCGTTACCGTCAGGTAAGTACCGGCCTCGCTCCCGCCATAAATAGCCGAAACAAAAAATGCCTGGCTACAGGTCACGGTCCCGGCTGAAAGCGTGAATGTCGCCGAGGCAACTCCTGCCGGAACAATGACCTGGTACGGAGGCGCGGATAGCGCGGTCGAACCATCGTAATAGAGCCCGACAGCCGCGCCGCCCGAGGGCGCCGCCGCCGAGAGCGTTATAGTTCCCGTCACCATCCCTCCGCCTGCCACTGAATTGGATGACAGCGTCAGGCTCTGAACTCCCGGTAACTGCAGAGAGATGACGACACCCGATGGCGTTGACGCACCAGCCACTGTTGCGACGAGCGAGACGTCCCCCGTGCCGAGGTCCGCAGGAACAACGAAATTGATCTGGTAAAGACCTGCGCCCGCTAGTCCCGCAAATTGCGGCGTGACGATGACGTTGTTGATTAGAAGGCTTACCGGATTGGTAGTTGGCGCCGCGCCTGAGAACGCCTGTCCAGCCAGCACCACCGGGCTGGTTGGCCCAAGCCCCACGGCGAAAAGCTCAACCGTGTCCCCGGCCTTCGCGGCCACCGTGGCGTAGCCCAGCGAACTCCCGGTGGGGCCGAGGATATCGTAGGTTCCTCCACCATAAGCACCCAGACTATTCGACCTGGGAATGATCGCGGCCACGTGTTTAGTGTCAAGCAGGCAGAACGAGGGAGCGAATTGAGCCAGCGTTACCGTCGACGTGGATGTTCCGTAAGCGGTTGTTACGACTACGGGGACAGGGCCGCGAGCGCTGTCGTCTGGCGCCTGCAAGTTGATCTGGGTAGGGCTGACGTAGGAAAGATAGGCTGCTCTCCCGTCGATCGTCACGGTTGTGCCGCCGAGCGAGGTTCGGAAATCTCCGCTCCATATCACCGTCGAACCGGCGAGGCTGGTGCCATAGATCGAGACCCATTCGCCGGGCTGGATGGTTTCGGTGATGCTGAAAATGGGGGCTACCGCGCTGAAAACGGGCGTGCTCGGAACTATTACCGACACGGGATCTGAGAGACCACCGGCGTTCCCCGGCGTATAAACCGCTATCAGGTCTCCATTTGCGTTCCGGCTTAAGCTGGGCGGAACGGTTGCACTCAATTGCGTGTCGCTGACGAAGTTGCTGTCTAGCGGCGAGCCATTCATCCAGGCGACGGAATTCGAAACGAAATTTACGCCGCTGACGGTGAGCAAAGCTCCCGGGCCGGGAACGGCAGGCGCAACCGAAACGCTACTCACCCTGGGCGCGGTTGTCGGCACGGCAAGATCCCACGCGCCGCGCCCGACTGTTCCCGATCGCAAGGTCCGGGAGGCATGATGCAGCGTAACGCTGCTGACATTGATGAACGGAAAGCCGGAGGCGAGCGGATACCATGATGCCCCTCCGTCTGAGCTTCGAAACACCGAGGAGTCCGTCGAAAGATAGAGCGTGTCAGGAATGTCAGGGTCGATAACGAGGCCAGTCAGGTTCCCCGTTACATTGACCAGGCTCTTCGATTGCCATGTTACCGCTCCATCAAGGCTTTCAAACAGGCCGTTCGGGCATATGAGATAGATCTGTTTCGGATTTGCCGGGTCTATCGCGATTCCTGTCACCTCGAATATGGCGAACGTGGGGGTGTTTGGGGGGCCTTGCGACACCCAGGTGGATGCTGATCCCGACAATGCGTTCGTCGTGAGAGATACATTGCCCGCCTGGTCAGCGGCGACGACGGTATTAGAATCTGAGGGGGCCACAGCTACGGCAGCGACGGATGCTTGAAATGCCGGTCCGATCTGGTGCCAGGAATTCGCCCCATCGAGGCTTTGGAATAGTGTCGAACCACTTTCGGTTTGAGGAAGCTCGTACAGATAGAGAACATTCGGCGACGCCGGATCCATCGTGAAAAACGGATACGCAAGGCCGTTCGGAATGATCACGTGCGCCCAAGTTCCGGGAGCGCCGCCCATCGCCGATCCGAAAAAACCGCCATTGCAGGTTGCATAAACAATGTTTGACGAGGTTGAATTAATGGCCGTTGCGAAGCCGTCACCGCAGACACCTGCGTATGTCCAGCCCAGGAAGCCGCCATATTGAAGGGTGCCGTTGTCCTGTGTTCCGCCGAATGCTCTTGCGATGTTGGTTGGATCTATCCCAATGCCAGGATAGAATTCGGCGGTTCCGAAGCCGGCGTTAAGGTTCACCCAGCTGTTAGAAGACGCCGTGTTCATGGTCCACACGCCCCCGTCATTCGATTCATACGCAAGGGTACCGTCCGGCGAAAAGATCATAGCGTGGTTGTCTACATGTAGCGCTGTGCCCCCGGCCGGCTGCCACGTTTGGCCGCCATCTGTTGAGCCGTACAGGAGCACTGCCCCGGCGAAAACCATGTTTGGATTCGAAGGAGCGACAGCCACGAGGCCTGGCGGGCGTGGGTCCTGAAGGTCCGAAGGGAAGGCGGTCAGGGTGGTCCACGTGGTCCCCTGGTCGGTGGTCTTGAAAAGCTGCAAAACCGCCGTGGGGGAGACATAAGACTCGACTAACACGTAAACCGTCTTAGGCGCGGAAGGGGCTGCTGCAAACAATACGTATGCGTAGCCCGACCCCGAAGGTAAGGAGCTCGAGCCGGAGCCAGGCGAGCTGGCCCATGTGACGCCGGAGTCCGATGAGGTTTGGAATACGGCATTGTACTGACTGTAGTCAGGGGTCTCCGTGACTCCGCTGGCATATGCGAAGCTGGCGTCGGCGCCGTTGAATCCGATCTGGTAAAAGCTCAACGCCGCGGATGGACCTTCAACTTCCGTCCAGGCGTTGCCGCCATCAGTGGACCGGTATATGGCAGCGTATGAACCGTTAGGTGAATAGCAACTTTCCGCGATCAGCCACGTGCCGCTTACCGATGGGTGAATTGCGAAGGCATCCCCGTAATAGCAGCTGGAAGTTACCGGCGGAAGTTCGGTCCAGGTGATACCAGCATCCGCTGATCTGTAGATTGAGCCGGCATCCAAGACGTAGAGCGTATTTGCCAGGACCGGATCCACTGCGATCGATTGAATTTGAACCAGAGGGCCGGAATCCGAAAGCGCCTGCCAGGTATTACCGCAATCCGCCGTCTTCCAGAGTTTTCCGACATAAGTGCCTGCGTACACAACGCAGGTATTGTGTGGGTCCATGGCCAAGGTTAGTATAGATCCAGCGCACGGGCCGGCGTTGCAGAAGCCACCGACAATGGGCTGCGGCCCAATGAACGTCCATTGGAATGGATTGCTGGATGTGCTGGCGGGTGCGGTGGCGGGAAGCGCGGTCCCGAGCCGAGTCTGCATCTGTTGCAAATTGGCTGTGGAGCGTTTTCGCGCCTGGAACCACGCCCGGCGGGCTTGGGGATCGTCTGGCGGATCCCACGGTGCGCGGCGTTCCGCGGCTTCATGCTCGCCGCGGCCGCTATCCGCGATGGTTCGGGCTAGAGGGCTCGCAGGGGTGGGCGCCGTTGTTCGACGGTCTGCGCAGGAAAATGACAAGAGAAGTCCCGAGAGCAAAAGCGGTAACCGACATTCTTGCCTCCAGCGCATGGTAACGGGCGGCCCTGTGTACGCCTGATCGGAGCCGATACCCTCCTGAGCTTGCAACGACGGATTGTACCACTTGAAGATCTTACACGCCAGCTGCTGTTAGCTGCCGAAATGGGGCTGCGTCGCGAGCTTCCCGATATCCGAATCTATGTAAACTCGAAAAGTGCCGCACACTCAGCTATAAGGCGGACTCCCCGAAACCAAAATCAGCGGAGCGACCTCCGGAGAGACGGGAATCAGGATCGGCTGGCATAAATTGAACGGCTTACGCTCGGCATCCATCGATGATCCGTGGATTTCAACAGGGAAACTACTACTACGTCAATACGTGTCTTCCCTGCGCAAGCCGCAATAGCCGAGCAGGACCACCGTCCCCAGGATGTCGTACCGAAATCGCCACCGCCCGAGGGCAAGCCGATACTGACCTTCGCCCTCTCGCATGTCCTCCAGTTTCTTGATGTGGTGTACCCGGGATCGGTTGTACGGATCCGTGGCAAGAATGCGCAGTGCTGACCGGTGGTGGTTGAAAAACTCCTGATGCCGGCGTTGCAGCGCCTTTGCGAGACGGTCGTACCGCGAACTGGTGCGAACCGTGAAAGCAGGTGGTGCCGGGGTCATGCCTTCGGGCGCCGTCGAGGGACTGGTTTTCCGCCGCCGGCCTGTCCTTCGGCGATCTTTACCAGTTCCCGCTGGAGCATATCGGCGGGCCGGGTCTTGCCAACAAGAAATTCCTGGCGCCCTTGCCGTATCGTTGCCCGGATCTTGGGGTCCCGGATTTCCCGCTCATCCTCGATTTCGTCCGGGGTAAGTTTCGGGATGATTGTGATCGTCCGGCCGGAGACCTTGAATTCAACCTGGTCCCCTGGCCGATACCCGGCCTTGCGGCGGATGCTCTCCGGCACCGTGAGTTCAATATTACGCTTCAGGGTTACAGTCATGAAAGATTGTGAATCTGGTCATAGTGTACCGCCGCAAGCGCCCAAGCTCTCGATCGGAAGATACAATCCGCGGCGCAGCAACCCTACTTCGCCGTGCCGTCTCCGTGAACCTGCTTGGTCTGCGTCCAGCTGCCCGAAAGCACCCCGTTGGGATTGGTGTTGGGATCGTTGGTCTGATAGTAATTGCCAGTTCCGTCGGTCCACGTCTGCGCATAGGCGTTCGAAATCTTGACGGTCCCGCCTGCGCCCGTCACGGTCTGCCGGTCGAGCGCGTAGTCGCACCAGTCCTGCGCGATGGCGTGGCGCGAGTTGGCGGCTTCGGCGGCGCGCGCCATGGAGCGGTTGGTGCCTTCCTGCATCGTTGCCATGAACTGTTGGTGCTGCTGCGCGCGAACCGCCTGCCCGCGTTCGAAATCGTCATGCTGCTGCTGCATGCGGGCGTTGGAATCGCGGAACATCTGGTCCGACCGCGCCTTCGCCACCGCCGCCACATAATCCATATACTTCGACGCCCACTCGGGGTTTTCCGCCGCGCCGACATTCTGCGTCCGTGCCATAAGGGCGTCCAGCTGCCCCTTGGGCGCGCGCACGATCCTCACCGTAGCGTTGCAGGATTCGGTGAATGCGTCCCGGTCGGGCCCGAAGTTCAAGGGAGCGTGCATGCACATGAGCCTGACCGTAATCTCCTCCTCGATGGTGAAAGTGCCATTGCGATATTCCGCGATGGCGGCCGCCAGGCTGCCGTGCTGGGTCGCGGGTTGGTTCTTCGGCTGGTTTTTCATGACGGCCAGCGATGCATTCATCTTGTCCAACTGTGCGGCGTTCGCGGCCATCGCCTTATTGCTTTGCTCGAAAGTCTTCTGCTGCGCGTCGATCGCCTCCTGCGGGATGGGATAGTCGCGGACATAGGCCACTTGCATCATGCCGATGAGGTATTTAACGAACTCCTGGGCGGACATGTCCTGTTTCAGATCCAGGCAGTCGTTCTGTTGCTGCCCTTTGAACTTGCCGGTGGTCCATCTCCAGTCGAACCGCGGAAGCCGGCGGATCTCCGTCAATCCGTCGGGAGAGTACATGCGGAAAACGGGAAAAGGAATCTGCACGCAACTGGAGCCCGGAACGTATACGCCATCGAACTTCCAATTGGCGGGCACGGTCACGTCATAAGCGTTCAGATTCAGGTGGGGGTCGAAGATGTGCTCCTGGCGAACACCGCCGGCGGCCGCCGCGACGGGCGTCAACACAGGCGCGGCCGCGGAGGCTGACGCGGGGGTGGCGCCCGGACTTGCGGGCGTCTCGTCGGGAACGGCGGGAAGCGGCACGACGGCGGTGAGCTTCGCCTTGCGGTCCTGGTATTCGGCCGGAGTCAGGACACCGGCATCGCGCGCCTTGTCGAGCGCCGCCAATTGCGCCAGCGCCGACTTCTTGGCGTCGTACTCGCTCTTGGTGATGACTCCGGCCTTGAGCGCGCTATCGAGCGCCGCCAGTTGCTTGGAATCTTCCCCGCGATGGCAGGCAGCAGCGGCCATGGCGAGCACCACTGCGACTGCAATTCGCGATTTCCCCGGATTTCCCATGTTCCTCTCCCTCGGATTGAGTTTACCGGAAAAGGCGAGGATTTCTGTAAGCTATTGGATTATGGCTGAATCTACCGAGGCGTTCCTGAAATTCGTTGCGGCGATCAATGCTCATGACGTCGAAGCCTTAGCGTCGCTCATGACTTCCGACCATCGGTTCGTCGACGGTCTGGGCAATTCCGTCCAAGGCGCCGCTTCCATGCGGGCAGGCTGGCGCGGTTATTTCGCGATGTGTCCCGACTACTGGATTCAAGTCGACAAATCGATCTCCGAAGGCGATACCGTGCTGGCGGTGGGACGTGCCGGCGGCACCATCGATCGCATCGCGTGGCAGACACCCGCCGCCTGGCTGGCCGTAATTCTCGGCGGTCTGGTGTCCGAGTGGCGGGTGTACGCGGATAATAAGCCGGTCTACGAAATTCTGTCAAAAAGGGGCTGAGAAGAGCGAGGGACGGTCCTTGCCGGGAGCGTCTCGGGCGGCAGAAATCGAGTTCGTTATCGGGACCGCTTGCTCACACGCGCGGCTCGGTATCGGCACACTGCGTTTCCGAGCCGCGCGCGTAAGCAAGCGGTTTCAGCTTCAACCGAAGACGGCGAGGTCTCTGGAAAGTCAGTTCGCCACTGGCACCCGGTCCGCGCTGTCCACCACGATGCCCTCGACTTGCGCTTTGCGGCTCTCCAGCTTGAGCCCGAGCTGCTCCTGGAGCACTCGCTGCCACAAGTTGAACGAAGGGATGCCGGGTTCCACCTTCATTTCCATATCGAAATCGTAGATGCCCGCAAGCCCGGTCCGATTGAACACCGGAACCGGACCTCCGCTGGCAATCGAAGGTCGCGAGGGGTCCTCAGTAGCCGCTGGGATCGTCAGTTGGATCGAAATCAGGCTGACCAACTGCTCCATATCGCCGTGGAAGTGGCTGGAGCCGAGCGGCGCCGGCGTGCCTTCGCCATCCTTCACCGGCTGGATTTTCGGACCGTTCCTCTCGATGAATAACTCGAAGACCTTGAGCTCGCGTGTTTCCCGATGGGTCGCGAGATGGAAGCGCGCCGCTAGCAGTGACTGGAGCATTTTCGAAAGCTCTTCTTTCGAGGAGGCTCGGCCGGCCTTGGCTTCCACGTCGTATTCGGTCTCATCGGACCATTTGGGACCGCTGAAAATCCGCGGCGGCTCCAGCCGGTAAGCCCAGCCGACCAGCCGCTTCAAAGTGACGTTCTTGCCGCTGAACGTAGAAGGGCCGACAGAGACCTGATTATTGTAGTCCGGCCCCACAGGCTTCGCACTGAGCTTTACCGAAGCTACATCGAAGCTTTGGGCGTGAATGACGCCGGTGAGAAACGCAAAAGTCAGAAGTCGGCTCGTCATTTAAGGTTTTTCTCGAAAAGCGCCAAAATGCGTTTGTATTCGTCCGCCCAACTGGTGGGCTGGCGGAATCCGTGATCTTCCACCGGATATGGCGCTACGCTCCAATTCTCCTTGCGCAACTCAATCAAGCGTTGGACCAGACGAACGGTGTCGACGAACTCCACGTTGGTATCCACCATGCCGTGGCAGATGAGTAGCGCGCCCTTGAGTCCGTCGGCAAAGAAGATGGGCGACGATTTGCGATAGGCTTCGGCGTCGGTCTGCGGCGTATTGAGGATCTCGGCGGTGTAGCCGTGGTTGTAGAGCGCCCAATCGGAAACCGGCCGCAGCGCGCCCCCGGCGGCGAACACGTCGGGTTGGGTGAACATCGCCATCAGGGTGATGAAGCCGCCGTAGCTGCCGCCCCAGAGTCCGATTTTCTTGGGGTCGACACCCTGCTCGGCCGCCAGATATTTGGCCGCGTCCACGATGTCGTCCAGATCCTTGCCGCCCATATGTTCGTAGACCGCCGTGCGCCAGTCTCGGCCGTAACCGGCCGAGCCGCGATAATCCACGTCGATGACCGTGAAGCCGCGCGCCATCAGAATGTGGTCGAACATGTACTCGTGGTAGTAGCTGGACCATTTGTGATCCACATTTTGCAGATATCCCGCGCCGTGCACAAAGATGGCGCCCGGTCCACCCTTCTTAAAATTAGCCGGCTTGAACAGACGGGCGGGCACCTTGACGCCATCGCGCGCCGGCACCATGACGATGGGCACGTCGAGCCACTTGTATTGCGAAAATTCGGGAGCGGGAGACGTGGTGACTTTAGTCGCCGCCGATTGCGGCTGGTTCTCGCGCACGTACAGCTCGGTCGGCTTGTTGGTGTACGAGAATAGGTCGGCGATGGACCGCTCGTCGGGAGAGACCGTGGCGGCATGTTTTCCAGGTTCGCTCGCGATGCGGGTCAGCGGTCCGCCGTCGCCGCTCATCTCGTAAAAGAACTGGTCGGACGGACCCTCCTTCGAAGCCGTCAGATAGAACTTCGACTTATCGTGCGAGAGGCGCACGTTGAGCACTTCCCAATTCCCCGAGGTGAGCGCGCGCGCGTCGCCGCCTTCGAAAGGCACGGCGTACAGGTGCGAATAGCCGGTACGCTCCGATTGAAAGTAAACCTCGCGATCGTTCTTCATCCAGCCCAGGGTGTTGGCGCCGGGCCCTCCGATCCAGGCGTTGTCGCGATCGTGCGCCAGTTCGCGGGTTTTGCCGGTGGCGGGGTCGAGCGCGAAAATCCAGCGGTCCTTGAAGTCGGCCGAACGGCCGGCGATCACGGCTTTGGCGCCGTCGTCGGACCAGACAGGCATGCCCAGTTGAAGATCGCGATCTTGCGACGCGGGCGCGCGCGCGGGCGGCACAGGTTCAGATTCGTCGCTATGCGGGACTGCTCCCGACGTCGAGCGGGGGGTGCGTTGGCCGTGATCCACCCACGTCACCTCGCCGGATTCGGTATTGAGAATGGCGATGCGGGTGGTCGCCTGGCTGTCCCCCACGTTGGAGCGCCCATTGATGTCTTCCACGTAGCCGGTATCGGAAATGTAGTTCGGCACCACGGTCGGCTTGGCGGTTCCGGGCTCCCCCATAGCGGCGAAAACGTACTTCTCGTCGGGCGAAAGCTGCAACTCGCGGACAGTCTGCGTCCCGGTGAGATTGAACGGTTTGCGCTGCGCCGCCAGGGCCTTGCGCTTCGCTTCGGCTTCGTCCTTAGCGGCGACGCGCTCGCGCACCGCCTCGATTAATTGCTTCTGTTCGTTCTTGAGGTAGTTCTGGCTGGCGCTGGAAGTGGCTTGATCCGCCGCGCCGCCGCGTCCCCGGCCGCCACCCTGCCCTTGCCCCTGACCTCGTCCGCCGCCGCGCCCTCCCGCCGCAGTAGCCGGGGCATTCGCCGGGACGGCCGGCACGATGTCGCTCATCTGCACCAGCATCCCGGAATCGAGCGACATCGCGTAGACATTGCCGCCGCGCGTAAACCAGATCCGCTTGCCATCGGGCAGGAAATGCGGATTGGCTTCCACTTCGGTGGTCTTGGTAAGCTGCTGGATTTTGCCGGTGGTGTTGTCGAGCACGTAGAGGTCGTCCGAACTTGCGTACACGAAGCGACGCTTGTCCTTGCTGGTGTCGCCGATGGCGGCGGGCAATTGGCGGACCTCGGCGTCACTCAGTTTGCGCAGTCCCGATCCGTCGCGGTTGGCGGCGTAGGTGTCCATGGGCGCATCCTCTTTGTCGGTGTACTGCTTCCACTGAAAGTAGATGTGCTGGCTGTCGTAGGACCAGCGCGGCTGTGCCGGCTCGTACCCTACCAGGCCAGGGCCGCGCATGATGTTATCGATGGTGAGGGCGAACTGCCCGGTAGTTTGCGCCTGCGCCAGACAAAGCGCCAGCGCCAATGGAAAGATGAGTTTTCGGTTCAAGCAAGTAATAATATCGCAACCTGGAGGAGTATCGTAGGGAGTATGGTTCTATCCGCCCGCAATCAACTCCGCGGCCGGGTGAAAGAGGTGAATCTCGGCGGCGTGATGGGACACATTGTGATTCAGGCCGGCGAGAACGAAATCGAAAGTGTCATCACCAGGCGCAGCGTGGAAGAAATGAAGCTGCAGGCCGGCGATGAGTTACCGTCGTCATCAAATCGACGGAAGTGACGATTCAGAAATAAAGGACCCCTTACTTGACCGGCAGGCGGCGCCTGAGTTCGCCGGCCCAATTGACGATCACCTTCAATTCCGCCGTTTGCGGCCCCGGTTCGCTGTCCCGGATGAGGATGAAGCCCTTCCCGTCGTGCGTGACGGCGTAGTCGTGGCCGCCTTCGAAGAATGGTCCTTCAAACAAAAGGTGTGGCGTTCCGGCATGAAAATCGGGCGATGCTTCGATTGACGCCGCCATCAACCCGACACGCTTGGCGAACGGGCGCGGCGCGTCGCTATGGGGAGTGGTCAGGTAATAGAGTTCCTTGCCGTCCGGAGACCATTGCGGATGAACGCCTCCGCCCGCAGAAATCTTGACGGCCGATATCATTCCCGGAAACGTCTGCACATACACTTCCTGCTGGCCCGATTCGTCGGAATTGAATGCCAGCCAATGGCCGTCCGGCGATAGTTGCGCCCAGGTCTCGTCGAAATCGCGGGGAGTGAGGTTGCGGAACGCCCTGCTTCCGTCGATCGCCATCAGTTGCGAGGCGGCGTTTCCGCCACGGCCATTTTCCTCGAATATGAGACTACGGCCATCGGGCGAAGTGAACCATGGTTGGATGGGCGTTTCCGATACGCGCAGCGTCTGCTCGCTCCCGGCGCCGTCGAGCGCCTTCTGAAATATCACATACTCGGCATCTTCTTTACCGGTATAGCCGGCGTAGATCAACCGCTTCCCGTCCGGACTCCACACCGGGCTGCGATGTTCCCCATGGGACGTAAACTGCTTCTCCGTTCCGGACGCGATGTCGTGGATCCAGATGTCCGTAGTCTGAGCTCCGGTGGTAACGGCAATCTGCCGTCCGTCCGGCGAAAGCGCCACCTCTTCATACGGCTGTTTGCCGGCGCTCAATACCCGTGCCGTGCCGCTGCGGTCCATCAGCACCAATTCACGCTGGGCCACGGCGCTGCTGCCGGCCGAATAAACCAGCGTCCCGTCGGCGGCAACCGCATATTGGCCGGCCCCGACTGTCGGATTCTCCGTAACCCCATCGACCATCGCCACAGGTTCACCCTTGACCTGCAAATTAGTCGGATCGAACGGTACAACCATCAACTTGCCCGCGTGCACAAATGCCAGATGGCCGCTGGCGATATAGCGGGGATTGCTGCCGCCTTTCAGGATGTTCTTGCGGTCGCCATTCTTGAGCGAGATGGCATCGATCTCCCCATCGTCGAAAGTGTGCCCGGCTCGCGAGGCGGTGAAGAGAAGCCACCGATTGCCCGGCAGTATTTCCGGATAGCGGTGATCCCGTTCGCCGTGGTCGTCATCTACCGCGCTTTGTCCTAGCGCCACGCCCCCGGTAACCGGTATTTTCACCAATCCGAGAGGTGGTTCCGTGCCGAAGTAAATCCAGCCGTCGCTGCCCCAACAAGCTCCGTAAATCGCATATGGAATGGTGGAGAGCGTCACCGGCGGGCCTCCTGCGATAGGGATCTTCACCACCTTTCGCCCGGCCACGGCGCCCAACCACTGGCCGTCCGGTGAAAAGAAGGGTGTGTGGGCGTCGCCCGTTCCAGGCAGGGCCCGGCCGTTAAACTCGGCTACGTCACGGAGATACAACTGGCTGACTCCTTCGTGAGTGGCTACATATGCGATGTGCTGGCCGTCGGGCGAGATGGCAACGCTCGGGTACGATCCCATGCCGAATGAGTCGCCGGGTGGAAGCGTAGCTGCCAATCGCATGGTCCGCACCGGCGCTGCCGGAGCGTGGCCGAATAGCCAAAGCGAACAACCGATGAATAGTCCCACAATTAAAATCGCCGACCCGATTCGAGTACCTGACTGGATTGCCATAGGTGCGAATTTAACACGAAAACCTCTGCCCGGCTTCGCGTGCGAAAATGCCTGCACCGGGCGCCACCGCCGGCGGCGTTTTCAAAAGCGCATTTTTGTTGTAACGGGGGGCAAGTCGTGGTATAAGATAGGGCTAGCCAAAGGGTGGTACCGTACGACAAACTGAGTTTTTGGCCATGGAGGCAAGTGAATGAGAAGAGTCTCGATCGTGCTGCTGAGCGTGGTTCTGCTGAGCTTCGCGTTGACGACCACCGCTTCGGCGGCTACCGAAGCACAGAAACTGAGCGCAATCCTGAATGGCTTAGCGCATTTAGACGCCGTGCAGTGCAAGACCGCCGGATCCAATTTCGGATCGTGGGGTACCAGTCAATGCGGCGCTGGCTACGGCGACGCTTACACCGGCGCCGCGGTGTTTGCCTTTTTGACCACGCAGGCCAAATGGCCGGCGGGAGCCCTCGCCGCCACCTACGCTAGTGACGTCACCAACGGGGTTAATTATCTTTTGAGCGTTGCGAGCACCCAGTCAATCAGCACCAACGATAATCTTGTGAATATCTGCCCCGGCGGAACGGGAAGCTGTACGGCCATATACTGGAACGTTTGCGGCGACCAGACTTATTGCACCGGCTTCGTGGCATCCGCCATTGACACCTACGCGTTGACGAAAGGTGTCGGCAACGTGGCGACCGCGGCCGGACCGCTGGCGGGACTTACCTGGACCCAAATCGCCCAAGGAATCACCAACGCTTACGCGGCGGGCCAAGCCACCACTAAAGATGGGAACAACAACGGTGGATGGCGTTACACCATCCCGTCGAACGACGGATCGGACATGTCTACGGCACAATGGGGTGCGATCGCGTCGGGTTATGACGAAAGCGTTGGCGCCGTCACGCCGGCGAACGTAAAGCCCGGCCTGCAAAAATGGCTGGCTTACGACATACTGAGTGGCGCGGCCTGCTACGAGGGCGGCGCTACCGCAGGTACCTGCGGTATCGGACCCGACAATGCCGAAAATGGCGCGTGGCTGGTTTCCAATTCGTGGGCCGGCGGCGGTACTACTACCAATGCGATCGCTTTCCTGAACACCAATTGGAAGACTTCGATCAATGCCACCTGGTACGGGAATTTCGGGAACCCGTACGCGATGTGGTCTTCCTACAAGGGTCTCGAAGCAGCCATCGGACTCTCCGACACCACTCACATCGGCAACCTGATGACGGCTTGCGGCATACCGACCAACTCACCGGGCAGCGGCATCTGCAACTGGTGGGAAGACTACAACGAGTGGCTGGTGAACGTCACGGCGCGCTCCACCGACGGCAGCGGTAATCTATATTGGCCAGGCGCGGGCGAATGGTTCGATCCGCTGTCCACGTCAGTGTTCACGGCGATCATCGGCGCGGCGGCGCTACCCAACTCAATCACCCAGGGAGGAACTCCCGCCAGCGTCCCGGCAGTTTCCCAGTGGGGACTGGTGGCATTAGGTGTTCTGCTGGTGACTTTCGCGGCGATGAAATTGAGAGGGCGCCGCACAGCGTAACTGGCTGCTATCGATCTACGGCGGAGGACGCGGATGTTTCTGCGTCCTCTGAACCGGGTTTATCCGATTCAAGGTTTCCGATCGGCTGGGATCAGCAGGACCATTGGATTTCCCGGCGGAAACTTTTCATGACAAGGCTTACCCGTTTTCTCCCAATTGTGATCATTCTCGCGCCGTTGTCGGCTCAAGTGACGACCAGCGCCCTTTCCGGCTTCGTTCTGGATCCTTCCCAAAAACCGATTCCCAATGCCAAAGTCGTCATATCCAACCCGGCGCGTTCCCTGACGCGCACTGCGTTTTCGGATATCTCGGGTTTCTATCGCTTTGTCAATCTCGAACCGGCCAATTATGACGTACTGGTTTCGGCCGATCGGTTTGCTTCGCAGAACATAACCGCCGTTGCCATCACCGTGGACAATCCGGCGCGCATCGATTTCAAGCTGCCGATCGCCGGAACCAGCCAGTCGGTAGAAGTGAAGACAACGGTGAGCGCGGTGCAAACCGAGTCCTCCGACCTTAGCCTGGTCATGGACCAGCATAATATCGAGCAACTGCCGCTCAACGAGCGCGACTTCCTCCAACTTGCCTATCTGGCGCCAGGCGTCACCACGCCGGTGGAAGGTTCCCAGCTGTCCACGCGCGGGCAATTCGCCATTCACGTGAACGGCGGCCGCGAGGAATTTAATAACTATATGCTCGACGGCGTGGACAATAACGATCAGAACGTGAATCGTTATGTCCTGGAGCCGCCCGTCGATGCCATCCAGGAATTCAAGCTTTCCATCAATAATTACAGCGCCGAGTACGGGCGCAACGCCGGCGGTCAGGTGAACGTGATCACGCGCAGCGGCGGCAACGAACTGCACGGGTTTGCTTACGAATACCTGCGCAACCGGGACCTGGACGCGCGCAACTTCTTCGATCCCAGCCAGAAAGCGGAGTATATCCGCAATCAATTCGGCGGCGGCGCCGGCGGCCCCATCCGCAAAGACAAGATCTTCTTCTTCGCCAACATCGATAGCCTGCGGGAGCAGCAGGGCCTGACGCAGATTGGCAGCGTGCCGACGGCCGCGCTGCGCACGGGAGATCTTTCGAGCCTGGGCATACCTATCGTCGATCCGTTTTCGGGCGCGCCCTTTCCCAACGGCCAGATCCCGGCAAACCGCATCGATCCGCTGGCCGCCAAGATACTGGCCCTGTATCCAGCCGCCAACCTCCCCGGAGAATCGGGGAATTATCTCTCCCAACCGGTACAGCCGCAAAATAATATTCAGTTCAACGGGAGAATGGATTACCTTCTTTCCTCGGTCGATCGCCTCACGCTCCGCTACAGCTACGGCAGAAATTCGTTGACCGAGCCGTTCGCCGAGGATTCCACCGAGATTCCCGGCTATGGCGATTTCCTAACCGACACGGGCCACAACGCGATGATCCATTACATCCGCACGCTGAGCCCGCGAGCCATCAATTCGTTGACTTTGGGTTTGAACCGCGCCACGCGCCTGATCCTGCAGGAAAATCACACCGTCAACGTCAATCAGCTCTGGGGCGTCAACTATCTGCCTCAGGACCCGCTCGACTTTGGCTACCCCGCCGTCACAGTCGCCGGCTATTCGCACGTGGGAGATGTCGAGCAGATTCCCCTCGGCCGCGATTCCACCACTTATCAGGCGAGCGACGCGGTTACGGTCATCCGCGGCGCGCACAGCATTCAGTTCGGCGGCGATTACCGGCGCATGGACATCAACAGCTTTCTCAATCTCTATTCCCGCGGAAGCATGAGTTTTTCCGGCGCGATCTCGGGAACCGGCATCAGCGACCTGCTGCTGGGATATCCCACTCTCGACATCCAGGCGCAAGACAACAATCCGCAGGCGCAACGCACAGCCTCCTACGACGCATTCGTGCAGGACGATTGGAAAGTGCTGCCCAATCTTACTTTCAATATCGGGCTGCGCTACGAATTCAATACTCCGGTGGTGGACGCGCACAATGGCATGGCGGCGTTCGATGTGCAGACCGGCCTGCTGGCGCAGGTGGGTACCGACGGCATCACGCGCTCCGGCTATCGGCCCGATTGGGCGAACATCGGCCCGCGCTTTGGATTGGCCTGGTCGCCTTCGCCGGGGTTTGTGGTCCGCGGCGGGTATGGGATCTTCTACGACGCCGGAATCACCGTGTCTAATTCGGCGCTCTATTTCAATCCGCCGTACTTCGTGCTGCGCGTGTTCTTCCCCTCGGACTCGGGTTTGCTCACCTTGAGCAATCCATTCGCCCTGAGCAACGGCTATGTGCCTCCGCCCGGATTGAACAGTCTCAGCCCCGATCTGCGGACTTCCTACATGCAAAGCTGGAATCTCAATTTGCAGCGCGAAGTTCGGTCTGTGGGGACTTTAAGCGTGGCTTACGCCGGCTCGAAGGGCACCCACCTGCTCCGGTCTCTGGATTTGAACCAGCCCGCTCCCGGTCCTGGAGATCTTTCGACGCGCGAGCCTTATCCGCAATACAGCAACATTTTCTTCACCGAGAGCGGCGCGGATTCCGAATACCAGTCGCTCCAGGCGTCCCTCCATCGCAATCTGAGCCGCGGCCTGTCTATGATTGTGAGTTATACCTTCTCCAAATCGATCGATGATACGTCCGCCTATCTTGGGGACACGGCCGACGCGAACTTTCCGCAGAACAGCCACGATTATCGCGCCGAACACGCCCTTTCGAGCTTCAATACTCCCAACCGCTTCGTGATGGCGTATGTGTATCAACTCCCCGGGCACAGCCTCTGGACGCGGAACACTTCTTTCCGCGGCATCGTCGCCGCGCAGTCCGGGCATCCCACCACGCCGATTCTGCAATTCGATAACAGCAATACCGGCAACACCGGATCGCCGGTGGGCAATGATCGGCCGAATGTCGTCGGCAACCCGCACCTCGCAAATCCCTCGCCATCGGAATGGTTCAACACCGCGGCGTTCGCCATACCGCCGCAGTACACGTTTGGAAACGCCGGGCGAAATGTCATCATGGGCCCCGGGCTGTTCACGGCCGATGTCTCGCTGGTGCGCGAGATCCGCCTCGGAGAGCGGCAGAGCTTGTCGCTCGAGGGCCAGGTGTTCAATTCGTTGAACCGCGCGAATTTCAATCTTCCCGAGCTATACGTCGACAATCCCGGGACCTTCGGCAAGATCTTTTCCGCGCAAGCGCCGCGGCAGATCCAATTCGCCGCGCGCTTCCGCTTCTAGGGCGGAACCCAAAAAAAGATGTTCACCGCTGAGACGCCGAGACGCTGAGGAAAACAAAATCAAAGTCAAAACCGGAGGTCGCTGAGGTGGCAGAGGGCGCGGAGAAAGGCGCAAACGCCGACGGTTCTCGCCAACGACTGAGTTTTTTCTCTGCGTCCTCTGCGACTCTGCGAGAGGCGTTTTTTTTCAGAATTTCACGCAGAGACGCAGAGGACGCGGAGAAAACGGCCGGCTAATGGCAGAATTTCCCCTGCGTGCCTTGTACTGCTCATGCGCGCAGTCCCTGCGAGCCGCGACGATCTCTTTATAGGCGGCAGCCCCTGCGCCGGCGACCCCACAGCGAAGGCCCAACCCTTCCGTGAGCTCCGTCACCTCCGTGTGCTCCGGTTTTGCTTTTTGACTTTGTTCTTCTCTGTGTCTCCGTGTTTCTGTAGTGAACATTGCTTTAACACTCTCCGTGAGGCGAGTTGCTATCCTCTGTATGATGAGTCCTCAGGATTCGCCGAATGTTCCCCGCGCGGACGGGGAATCGCAAACTTTGCGCGCCCTGGCGGAGATGCGCGAGTTGTTGATCCGGGGCGAATTCAAGCCCGGCGAACGAATCAAGGAAATTCCTTTGGCGGCCCGGCTGGGTGTTTCGCGCACGCCATTACGGCTGGTGCTGGATCGTCTGGAACATGAGGGATTGCTCAAAGCGCGCCCCAAAGGCGGGTTTATCGCCCGGCAGTTCTCGCCCCAGGATATTCTCGATGTGATCGAGCTGCGCGGCACCCTGGAAGGCATGGCAGCCCGCCTGGCCGCCGAGCGGCTCGGGTCGAAGTCCGAAATGAGCGCGATGTATGAATACATGGACGCGATTGACTGCGTGATCGCCCGCAAGCCGCTGGATGTCGAAACGGTGGTGGCATACGTTCCCTTGAACGAGCGATTTCATAGCGCAATGCTCGATCTATCGAAAAGCTCGATGCTGCGCCGCTCGCTGGAGCAGGTGCTGATGCTGCCGTTTGCATCGCCCAACGCGTTCGTGTCTTCCGACCTGAATTCCGAGGAATGGAACGACGCGCTGATGGCCTCGCAGTGGCAACACCGTGCCATTGCCGATGCCATCTCGAATAAAGAGGGCGGCCGCGCGGAAGCGCTGGCGCGGGAGCATTCCCGCATGGCCCGCCGCAGCGTGATGAAGGCTTGCGCCGAGCGGCGAATTCAGGAAATGCCAGGCGGTCCGCTGGTTCGCCTGCCGGAAGCGGGGTAAACGCGAATCGCTTGCTTACGGGAAGCGGTCCCCGTAACGAATCCCGCAAGTCCCGTTTTTTGCCGGGAGTACACTGGTAGCTATATGGCCGCCATGCCCGAAGCCGTCGAGACCGCTCCGCTCCCGTTGACGGCGCTCAGCGAAGACGAAAAGTTCTTCCAGTCCACCGTTCGCAAGTTCGCCCGCGAGCAGATCCGCCCTTACGTGCGTGAGATGGACGAGGCGGGCGTCTTCCGCAAAGACATCATCAAACAGTTTTTCGAAATGGGATTGATGGGCATCGAAATCCCCGAGGAGTATGGCGGCCAAGGCGGCACCTTCTTTCAGGCGATTCTCGCGGTGGAAGAACTCTCCGCCGTCGATCCTTCGGCCGGCGTGATCGTCGACGTCCAGAACACCATCTGCAATAACGCGCTCCTCAAGTGGGCGAGTGCCGAGCAGAAGGCCAAGTATCTGCCGAGGCTGGCCGGAAACACCGTGGCGTCCTACGCGCTTTCGGAAGCCGGGTCGGGCTCCGACGCCTTCGCCATGGCCACGCGCGCCGAAGATCGCGGCGATCATTTTCTGCTCAACGGCCGGAAATTGTGGATCACCAACGCCGCCGAAGCCGGTTTCTTTCTGCTGTTCGCCAATGCCAATCCGGCGGCCGGATATAAAGGTGTGACCGCGTTCCTGGTGGAGCGCGATTTCCCCGGCTTCCAGGTTGGGAAGAAAGAGGACAAGCTGGGACTGCGATCGTCTTCCACCTGTGAGTTGATTCTCGACAACTGCCGCGTGCCGCGCGAAAACGTCATGGGCGAAGTGGGCAAGGGCTACAAGATCGCCATCGAGACGCTCAACGAGGGCCGCATCGCCATCGGCGCGCAAATGATCGGGCTGGCCCGCGGCGCGCTCGATCATGCCGTGGCCTATGCGCGCGAGCGCAAGCAGTTCGGCAAGCCGATCGCCGATTTCCAGGGCGTGCAGTTCGACCTGGCGAAGATGGCGGTCTACGTGGAGGCCGCGCGCCTGCTGGTGTACAACGCCGCACGCTTGCGCGATGCCGGCATGCCGTTCCTCACGGAAGCGGCCATGGCGAAGTATTATAGTTCCGAGATCGCCGAAAAGACCGCGTCGAAAGCCATCGAGGTGCACGGCGGCGTCGGCGTTACCAAGGATTACCCGGTGGAGAAGTTGTACCGGGATGCCAAAATCGGGCGGATTTACGAAGGCACCAGCAATATGCAGCTGCTGACGATCGCCAAGAAACTCATCGGGAAGTGAGTCCGTCTCAGAATAAGAGGGAAACGATGCGCATTTGGACGCTTTCGGCCGCGCTGGCCGCTCTGTGCCTGCCCATGCGGCCGGCGCTTGCACAGGACACCAAGGACAACGTCAACCCCGCGGACATCATCCAGAAGTTCGCCGCCAAGGAGGCCGAATTCAGAGCCGCCCGCGGCGATTACACCTACACCCAGACTGTGAAGCTGGAGGAATTGGATCCGCCGCCGACGGGCATGTGGTACGAGGTGGACGACATCATCTTCAGCCCGGAAGGCAAGCGCACCGAGCACGTCGTAAAGGCGCCGGTGCCGAATCTGCAGCACATCCTGCTGACGCCGGAAGACGCCTCGGACTTGCGCGACGTCCAACCGTTCGTCCTCACCACGTCCGATATCGGCCTTTATAACGTGAATTACCTCGGGCGTGAAAAGCTGGACGAAATCGGCTGCTTCACGTTTTCCGTCAAGCCCAAGAAGATGGAAAAGGGCAAGCGCTATTTCGAAGGCGAAATCTGGGTGGACGACCGCGATTATCAGATCGTCAAGACCTACGGCAAAGGCGTCGGCATCGTGGCGAAAGGCAACGAATTTCCGAAGTTCGAGACCTATCGCGAACAGATCGACGGCAAATATTGGTTTCCTACCTACACCCATGCCGACGATACGCTGCACTTCCCACAGGGCGAGAACGTGCACATCCGCATGACCGTGAAGTACCAGGACTACAAGAAATTCGTCGGCCGATCGACCATCACCTACGGCAAAACCGTGGACGATACCACGCCGCCGCCCAAGAAAAAATAATAGCCTCCAAACTCACGCAACCAAAGATCTCTCGCAGAGACGCAGAGGCCGCAGAGAAGAAATATTCTTGGTTCTCCGCGTTCTCAGCGCCTCTGCGAGAAATCGATTTTCGGTTCGCCGCTACCCGCAGTCCCGCCAATCCAACACCCCGTCGACAATGCCCACGTTGGGGATCGAAACCGAGCGAGAGGCCTCAGGAGTCCGGAGCCTGTGGTACGTGAGAGTATCACCGCGGCAAAGGCACAGAGAAGAAATCTCTTGGTTCTCCGTGGTCTCTGTGCCTCTGTGAGAAATCGGATTTCTGTTCGGAGCCTGTGGTACGATCCGAAAATGCCAACCAAAATCAGTCCGCAGAATAACGGCCCCATCCGCATCGAGGGCGAATTCGAGATTGTAGACCCTACCGGAGCCGCGTTCGGCCTGGCTGGCCGGACGGTGATTTCGCTCTGCCGCTGCGGCCACTCCGCCAATAAGCCGTTCTGCGATGGCGCCCACAATCGGATGGCCTTCGTCGACACTGTGGTCGCCCGGGAACTGCCTCCGCCGAAGCCGAAACTGTAGCGCGTACTTCAGCTTGTCCGCCTCAGAAGTTCGAAATATTCGCTCTCTTGCACCACCATTCGGTAACCATTACTATGAGTGGTATCGCCTAGCAAATAAAGATGTCACTATGCCGAACTGTATAGAGCGGGGGAGTGCTCGCCCGCGGGGACGGAAAGACCTTTGTGTTCCGATACATGCGGGAGTCGCAGCCGTCCTTCTCTGCGCTCTCGCGGCATGCTCCGGCACGGGGTCAAACGGGGCCGCTCCAGGCGCCAAAGGCGGCAAGAAAGGTGGCGGCGGCGACGTGCCGGTCACGGTGGCAGTGGCGGCTACCAAGAACGTTCCCGTCGAGGTGCAGGTGATCGGACACGTGGAGGCTTACGCCACCATTTCGGTGAAAGCCCAGGTCACCGGCGAATTGATGAACGCCCATTTTCAAGAGGGCGACTACGTCAAGAAGAACGACCTCCTTTTTAATATCGATTCGCGTCCGCTGCAAGCCGCGCTGAACCAGGCCATCGCCAACGTGGCGCACGACCAGGCTGCGCTCGGCCAGGCGCAGGCGAATCTGGCGCGCGATGCCGCCCAGGCGCAATACGCCGACGCTTCAGCCAACCGTTACGCGCAGCTCTTCCAGGAAAAAGTGGTCTCGCGCGATCAGACCGAGCAGTTCCGCACCACCGCCGCCGCGGCCAATCAGGCAGTCGAAGCGGACAAGGCCGCCATCGAGAGCGCCAAGGCCGCCATCGGAGCCAGCCAGGCCACGGTCGAGAACGCCAAAGTGCAACTGAGCTATACCGACATGAAATCTCCCCTCGATGGCCGGCTGGGGAGCTTTACCGTCAAGCCTGGCAACGTGGTGATGGCGAACAGCGTGGAGCTCTGCACCATCAACGAGATCGAACCTATTTATGTCACCTTCGGCGTGCCCGAATCGCAGTTGCCCGCCATCAAGCAGTACATGGCCATGGGCAAACTGCCGGTTCGCGCCGCGCCGCAGGACGATAGCAATGCGCCCGCCGAGAACGGCATCTTGACCTTTGTCGACAATAGCGTGGACATGACCACGGGCACCATCACCTTGAAGGGAACGTTCCCCAATACCGATCGCCGGCTGTGGCCGGGGCAATATGTCCGCGTCACGCTGCGGCTCACCACCCAGCCGAACGCGACCACGGTGCCCAACGAAGCCGTCATGACCGGGCAGAACGGATCGTACGTCTACGTGGTGAAGCCGGATCGTTCCGTGGACACCCGCAACGTGGTGGCTGGCGCGCGCGTGGGTCAGGATATGGTGATCCAGACGGGATTGCAGCCGGGAGAGACGGTGGTGACCGAGGGGCAACTCCGCCTGGCACCGGGGAGCCATGTAGTGGTTCGCCAGGGCGGCGGAGGTGGCGCCGGTGGCGGAGGCAGACGGGCCGCGGCCGATCAGGCGCCAGCCGCGACTCCTGAAACACCGCCCGCCGCCGCGGCAGGTGAAAAAGGGACGACCGCTGCGAACGGCGAGCACAAAGGCCGCGGAGGGCGCGGCGGTAAAGGCGGTAAAGAAGGGCGCAAAGGTCCGCCGCAGAATTAAAGGATTTTCCGTGAGGGGCTGGGCGTGAACATCTCCGAGAATTTCATCCGGCGTCCCATTGCCACCAGCCTGCTGATGGCCGGCATCGCGCTGTTCGGCGTCATCGCCTACCGCGCCCTGCCGGTGAGCGACCTTCCCCAGGTCGACTACCCCACCATCACCGTTTCGGCTAGTCTTCCGGGAGGCAATCCCGACACCATGGCGTCCTCCGTGGCCACTCCGCTGGAGCGCCAGTTTACCACGATCGCCGGCCTGGACTCGATGATCTCCACCAGCAGCCAGGGCAACAGCAATATCACTCTGCAATTCAGCCTCGATCGCGATATCGACGGCGCCACCGTGGACGTGGAGACTGCCATCGCCGAGGCGATGCCGTTACTGCCGCCCGGCATGCCCACCCCGCCTTCGTTTCACAAGGTGAACCCGGGGGCTCAGCCTATCCTCAATTTCTTCGTGACTTCCGACACCATGCGGCTGTCCGATCTGGACGAGTATGCCGAGAGCATGGTGGCGCAGCGTGTCTCCATGGTGTCCGGAGTGGCGCAGGTGCAGGTCTTCGGCTCGGCCAAGTACGCCGTACGCGTGCAGGTAGATCCCAATAAGCTGGCGGCGCACCAGATCGGTCTCGACGAAGTCAACACTGCCATCAATAACTGGAACATCAATTTGCCTACTGGCACACTTTACGGAAAGTCGACAGCCTACAACGTGGTGGCCAACGGGCAGCTGATGAAGGCTTGGCAGTATCGGCCGTTGATTGTGGCGTACCGCAACGGATCGGCCGTGCGCCTGGGCGACGTAGCCAACGTCATCGACAGCGTGCAGGACGACAAGCAGTTCGCCATGCTCTACGGCGGTGAATACGGCGCCGAAGGCGCCAAGGGAATCACCATGGCGGTGTTTCGCCAGCCCGGCAGCAACACCATCGACGTGGTAGATAACATCAAAGCGCTGCTGCCATTCTTCCGCGAGCAAATGCCGCCCACCGTACACATGGGCCTTCGCGGCGACCGTTCCAAGAATATTCGCGAAGGCTTCCACGACATTCAATTCACCATGGCGGCTACCCTGGGCCTGGTGATCATGGTGATTTTCCTGTTCCTGCGCAATTTCTCGGCGACCATGATTCCGGCTATGGCGCTGCCGTTCTCGGTAGTTGGCACGTTCGCCGTGATGTATCTGCTGAATTTCAGCATCAACAACATTTCCATGATGGCCCTGATCCTTTCCATCGGGTTTGTGGTGGACGATGCCATCGTGATGCTGGAGAACATCGTCCGCCACATCGAGCATGGGGAGAACCCCATGGAAGCATCGCTCCGCGGGTCGCGGGAAATCAACTTCACCATCGTCTCGATGACGCTGTCGCTGGCGGCCGTTTTCATCCCGATTCTATTCATGGCGGGCATTCTGGGCCGGCTCTTCCGCGAATTCGCGGTCACCATCTGTACCGCCATCCTCATCTCGGGAGTGGTTTCTATCAGCCTCACCCCGATGCTGTGCAGCCGTTTCCTGCGCGATACCAGCCAGAAAAAGCACGGCATCTTCTATCGCACGACCGAGCGTATCTTCGATGGCATGCTCAATGTCTACCGCGTGAGCCTGAGTTGGGTATTGCACCATCGTCCGGTAATGCTGGCGATCTTCCTGGTGGTGCTCGGTATCACGGGCTATCTCTATGTAATAGTTCCCAAGGGTTTCATCCCCGACACCGATAACGATACCTTCAACATCCAGACCGAAGCCACGCAGGGAACTTCTTATTACCAGATGGTCACTTACATGAGCCGTCTGTCGAAGATCGTGGCGCAGGATCCGGATATTGACACGTTCTACTCATCGACTGGCGGCGGTTACGGCGGCGCGTCCAATACCGGCCGCATGAGCATCAACCTCAAGCCGCGGCGCCAGCGTGTGGCCACCGTTGCCAATATCGTGAACCGCTTGCGGCCGAAAGTCTCCAACATGCCGGGCCTGAAGGTGTATCTCACCATCCCGGCAGCCATCTCGGTGGGCGGCCGGATGTCGAAGAGCAGCTACGATTTCACTCTCTACGGCCCCGATACCCAGCAGCTCTACACGGAAGCGCAGAAGTTCGAGCGCGTAGTCAACCGCCTTCCCGGACTCGCGGAGGTTACCACTGACTTACAGATCAAGAATCCGCAAGTCAATATCGTGCTCGACCGCGACCGCGCAGCCGCTCTCAACGTCAATTGGAATAACGTGGCCAGCGCGCTCTACGACGCTTTCGGTCCGCAGCTCGCCTCCACCATTTACTCGCCCACCAACCAATATCAGGTGCTGCTCGAAATGCTGCCGCAGTATCAGCGCTACACCGACGGCCTGAAGATGCTGTATCTCAAGTCGGACACCGGCCAACTGGTTCCACTGAACGCCGTCGCCCATTTGGAGGAGAGAGCCGGTCCGCAAAGCATCCCCCACTCCGGCCAATTGCCCTCGGTGACGCTTTCCTTCGCCCTGAAGCCGGGGACGTCGCTTGGCCAGGCGACTGACGAGATCATGCAAGCCTCCAAAGACAATCTACCGGCTACTATTACCGGCGTCTTCCAGGGCACGGCACAGGTTTTCCGCGACTCCATGAAGAACATGGGGCTGCTACTGGTCCTGGCGATAGCGGTGGTGTATATCGTGCTCGGTGTGCTCTACGAGAGTTATGTTCATCCCATCACGATTCTCTCGGGACTGCCGTCGGCGGGCTTCGGCGCGCTACTGACTCTGATCTTATTCAAGGTGGACCTGAGCATTTACTCCTTCGTGGGCATGATCATGCTGATCGGCATCGTCAAGAAAAACGCCATCATGCAGATCGACTTCGCCCTGGAGGCCGAGCGCAAGGAAGGCAAGTCGCCCGCCGATGCCATTTTCGAAGGGTGTCTGATTCGTTTCCGCCCCATCATGATGACCACCATGGCGGCCCTGCTGGGCGGTCTGCCGATCGCGCTCGGCTACGGCGCCGGCGGAGAATCGCGCAAACCCCTAGGGTTGGCGGTAGTCGGCGGCCTGGCATTCTCGCAATTGATGACACTGTATTTGACTCCCGTGGTGTACACCTATCTGGCGGCACTCGTGGAACGGACGAAAGGGAAGAAGGCGCCCAAGGCGGCGTTGGAGCCGGCAATGCAGGCAGGAGATTGACGTGGGACATGCTTCAGCTTGTCCAGGCGAGCGGAGCTCGCCCAGTTGCCGGACTGGGCAAGCTAAAGCATGCCCCACAGGCAGGAGACTAAGAAGAAATAATTGAGCCGCCGATGAACGCGGATGGACGCAGATGGGAAAAGAGATGTGTATGATCGGCGTTCATCCGCGTTTATCGGCGGCTAATAGATCTCTACTGAAATGAACATATCCCAAACATTTATCGAGCGGCCCATCGCCACCAGCCTTCTGATGGCGGCGATCGCGCTGTTTGGCGGCGTGGCTTACCGCTCCCTGGCCGTCAGCGACCTTCCCAACGTCGACTTTCCCACCCTCCTGGTGACCGCCAGCCTTCCCGGAGCCAGTCCCGAGACTATGGCGTCCGCCGTCGCCACCCCGCTCGAAAATCAGTTCTCCACCATCGCCGGCCTCAATTCCATGACCTCGTCCAATTCCATGGGCAACACGCAGATCACCCTGGAATTCGACCTCAGCCGCAAACTCGACGGCGCCGCCGTCGACGTGCAGGCCGCCATCACGCAGGCCTCCCGCCTGCTCCCTCAAGGCATGCCCACCCCGCCGACCTTCACCAAGGTGAATCCGGCCGATCAGCCCATCCTTTATCTAGCGCTCACCTCCCCTACGCTCCCGCTCTACACCCTCGATGAGTACGCCGAAACGCGCATCGCGCAGCGCATCTCCATGATCTCCGGGGTCGCCCAGGTGCAGGTGCTGGGCGCACAGAAGTATGCCGTCCACGTGCAGATGGACCCGCATGCGCTCGCCCAGCGCCAAGTGGGCATCAACGAAATTCAGACTGCGCTGACCAATTGGAACGTGAATTTGCCCACCGGTTCGATCATCGGACCGCAGCGCACTTTCACCTTGCAGGCCACCGGGCAACTGCTCGATGCCGATGCGTATAAGAAGGTGGTGGTCGCCTATCGCGGCGGAAACCCCGTGCGCCTGGAGGAACTCGGCACCATTATCGATAGCGTGGAAGACGATAAGACCGCTTCCTGGTTCTACACCCACACAGGCAACGGCCGTTCCATCGTGCTGGCTATCCAGCGCCAGCCGGGCACCAACACCATCACCGTCACCGACGCCGTCAAGAACCTGCTGCCGAAGTTCAAAGCGGAGCTGCCGCCTTCGGTCAACATGGACATCCTGTACGACCGCTCCGACACCATCCGCGAATCGTTCCACGACGTGCAATTCACCATGGTGCTCACTCTCGGGCTGGTGGTGATGGTGATCTTCCTCTTCCTGCGCAACATCTCCGCCACCATCATTCCGAGTCTGGCGCTGCCGTTCTCCATTGTCGGCACGTTCTCGGTGATGTATCTGCTGAGTTACAGCCTCGACAACCTCTCCATGATGGCGCTGATTCTCTCCATCGGGTTCGTGGTGGACGACGCTATCGTCATGCTGGAGAACATCGTCCGCCACATCGAGTTGGGCGAAGAGCCGCTGGCGGCGTCGCTCACCGGGTCGGGCGAAATCGGCTTCACCATCGTGTCGATGACGTTGTCGCTGGCAGCGGTGTTCATCCCCGTACTGTTCCTGGGCGGCGTGCTCGGCCGGCTGTTCAAGGAATTCGCTGTCACCATCACGGTAGCCATCCTGATTTCGGGCGTGGTATCGGTAACGCTCACGCCCATGCTCTGCAGCCGCTTCCTGCGGTCGGCACACGGCGCCAGGCATGGCTTCTTCTATAACGCCACCGAGAAGTTTTTCCAGGGAATGCTGCACGTCTACGACGTCACCCTGCAGATGGTGCTCCGCCACAAGATCGCCATGATGGCCAGCTTCGTCTTAGTGCTGGTGGCGACGGGCTATATGTTCGTCACCATCCCCAAAGGCTTCATCCCCGACCAGGATACCGACCAGTTACAGATCATCACCGAAGCGCAGCAGGGCACTTCGTTCTTCCAGATGGCCGACTACGAACAGAAGATCGCCGCCACCGTCTCTGCCGACCCGAACGTGGAATCGCTGATGGCCAGCGTCGGCGGCACCACTGCCTCCAACCTGGGCGGGCCGAATTACGGCGAGCTGGTCATCCATCTGAAGCCGCGTGTGCAGCGTAAACTCGGCGTCAACGACATCATCAAGGAATTGCGCCCACAACTCGCCGCGCAGCCCGGCGTCAACTCGTACCTGTTGAACCCGCCCACGATTCAAATCGGCGGACAGGTCACCAAGAGTTTGTACCAGTTCTCCATGCAGACTCCCGACCAGCCGGAACTCTACGCCGATGCTGAGAAACTCGCCAAAGCGGTGGCGGAGACCGTCCCCGGCGTCGAAGACGTGACCACCGACGTCGCCGTCTCCACACCGCAGGTCAACGTGACCATGGACCGCGACAAGGCCGCGTCCATGAACGTCAATGCCAGCCTCATCGAGAATGCTCTCTACGACGCCTACGGCCCGCGCTGGGTATCGACCATCTACGGCTCCATCAACGAGTACAAAGTCCTGCTGGAACTCGAGCCGAAATACCAGGCCGACCCGAATGCGCTCTCGCTGCTCTATTTCAAGACGGCGGGCGGCAAATTGATTCCGCTCGATACCCTGGCCGGCATCAAGACGGACGTGGGTCCGCAGACCATCAACCACTACGGCCAACTCCCCGCCGCCACACTGTCGTTCAATTTGAAGCCGGGAGCGGCGTTGGGCGAAGTGGTCAACCAAGTGCAGGAAGTCGCTTCCAAGACTCTGCCTTCCACCATCACCACGCAATTCCAGGGCGCCGCCAAAAGCTTCCAGAGTTCGCTGGGCAATCTCTGGGTGCTTTTGGTCATCGCCGTCATGGTTGTCTATATCGTGCTGGGCATTCTGTACGAGAGTTACGTCCATCCGATTACGATTCTTTCCGGACTCCCTTCGGCGGGCTTCGGCGCGCTACTTACTCTGGTCGTCTTTCACATTGACCTGAGCATTTACGCCTTTGTCGGACTGATCATGCTGATCGGCATCGTAAAGAAGAACGCCATCATGCAGATCGACTTCGCGTTGGAAGCGGAGCGCCACCAGGGACTTACTCCCGAGCGCGCTATTTACGAAGGCTGCTTGATTCGCTTCCGCCCCATCATGATGACCACGATGGCGGCGCTATTAGGCGCCGTGCCGATCGCCCTGGGATACGGCGCCGGCGGCGAAGCGCGCCAGCCGCTGGGACTGGTGGTAGTCGGCGGCCTGCTCTTCTCGCAGCTCGTGACTCTCTATCTCACGCCGGTGTTTTATATCTATATGTCGGCGTTGCAGGCCTGGGTCAATCGATTGCGGGGAAAGAAGACCGCTCCCGCGGTGTTGGCGCCGGCATCTTAGATTCAGATACCCTTGCCTGAAATAGATCTACCTGCTAGCTCTCGTGTTATGCCGAATCGGGCGTTCCGGCAGGTGCTCTTTCTAATCACTTTGTCACAGCCGCTGGTGGCGCAGACCACCAGTGCAGTTTCACTTTTCAGTTCGCCAAATCCGTCGACGTATGGCGCGGCGGTTACAATAACGGCGACCGTCACGCCATCCGCCGCGACGGGTCGCGTCACTTTTTACGACGGCGACACCGTCCTGGGAGTGCGGCCGGTTGTGGGCGGAAAGGCCGTACTCAAACTGCGGTTGTCAGAAGGTAGTCGTGGCCTGCATGCCCATTATTCCGGTGAAGTCACGTACCTTCCTAGCGATTCGGCCAGCATAACGGTTGCTCCAAATCCGCAGAACGCCCGAGTAGATCGAGTATCCTCGCGGGCGTCCGCCTCGGCGCCCTTTGGCCCATATTTGATTTCCACCATCGCCGGTACCACCGGCCCGCCCACGTCGATTCCAGGCACGTCCGCAGTTCTGCGATCCCCAATGGGGGTCGTCGCCGATCCCGTCGGTAACGTATTCCTCTCGGACCAGGTTCTGAACGAAGTCTTTCGTCTCGGTCTTGATGGAAATCTGATCCGCGTTGCGGGAACCGGATCAGACGGCTATTCACATGAACCCGACGGGCCGGCAATCGCGGCACAACTAACCGCTCCAGCCGGCTTGGCGCTTGACAATTACGGGAATCTTTATATCGCCGAGCAGGGGGGCAGTCGCGTCCGGCGCGTCTCGCCTGCCGGCTTGGCGACCACTGTGGCGGGAAACGGCGATTGTCCCACGAACTCCAACGAGCTTGGAGATGGAGGTCCCGCCACTGCGACGGTTCTGTGCGTGCCTGCTGCGGTGGCTGTGGATAGCGCCGGGAATCTTTATATCGCGGATAACGTCTACAACGTAGTTCGTAAGGTAAGCACCAATGGCATTATTACGACCGTGGCTGGCGGTGCCGGCGTAGGCCACGGCGGTGACGGCGGTCCCGCGACCGCCGCGCAGCTCAATGAGCCTAGCGGTCTGGCGTTGGACACCTCCGGCAATCTGTACATTGCCGATGCCGCCAATTACCGCGTCCGTCGAGTTTCGCCCACTGGCACGATTACGACAGTTGCCGGAAACGGCTCCTCCGGCTATAACGGCGACAACATCCCGGCAACCGCCGCGGAACTGGGTTGGCCGGCTGGCGTCGCCATGGACGCGTCCGGGAATCTATACATCGCCGATATGAGTAACTATCGGGTCAGGGTGGTCTCCGGGGGAATAATAACAACCCTAGCTGGAGCCGGGAGTGGGTTCTTTTCCGGCGACGGCGGGGCGCTCGGGCGATTGCGTTGGAACCGCAAGGCAACGTCTACGTCGCCGGAGATGGCAGAATCCGTGTGATTTCTTCCGGGATGATCGCCACGATTGCCGGCGGCGGATCGGGCGATTCCCCAGCCGCTCCCATAGCATCGTTGACAATCCCACAGGCGGTGGCCAAGGACAAGCTTGGGAACCTCTATATCGCCGACTCGGGCGCGAGCCGGGTCCACATGATCGCTCCATCGGGCTCTACCACTACGGTAGCCGGCACAGGCATTCCCGGATATTCGGGCGACAACGGGGCGGCATCCGCGGCTCAACTGAACGAGCCGGGCGGGTTGGCGGTGGACTCCGCCGGCGCACTCTACATCGCCGATCCCGCCAACGGCGCCGTTCGCAAAGTCAGCGGTGGAGTAATTACCACCATCGCCGGACCAGCGATTGGCACTCCGCTCGGTCGGCCGAACTCGGTTGCAGTCGACTCTACCGGCAACGTCTTTGTTACCGATCCCGTGAGCAATAGTGTCCTCAAGGTGAGTCTGGATGGGAGTGTTTCGGCCGTCGCCGGCACAGGTGCCGCGGGCTATAACGGGGACAGCCTTTCCGCCACTGTCGCGGAGTTATATTATCCCACAGGCGTTGCCGTGGATGCATACGGGAACTTGTACATTGCAGACTCTGGAAATGAGCGCGTTCGCAAAGTGACGGTTAGCGGAATCATAACCACGATCGCCGGAACCGGCACTGCAGGCGATTTCGGCGATGGTGGTCCAGCTACCGCGGCGCAAGTGTTCGGCCCGCTTTCGGTATCGCTCGACTCGGCCGGGAATATCTACATCGGAGAAACGAACGGCCAGAGAGTTCGAGCCATAAATAGCGGCGGCATCATCACAACCATAGCCGGAGATCTCGCTTTTCCCACGATCTGCTTAGACAACTGTTCGGCTCTTGATGCGCCGCTTGAACCACAGGGCGTGACTGCCGATACGGCGGGCAATGTGTTTGTCGCTGACACCGGTAGTTACACGGTGCGTCTTCTAACTCCCGAAGGCGGACCTGCCGTGCTCACCGTTTCCAGTTCACACACCGGCAGCCTTGCCCTGGGATCTTCCGGGCAGTACACCCTCACAGTCTCGAACACCGCTCTGGCCGGTCCTACGGATGGCACTACGGTAACAGTCACCGAACTCCCGCCAACCGGTATGAGCGTATCCTCCATGTCCGGCAACGGCTGGAGTTGTAGCGGCAATAGCTGCACACGGACCAACGTGCTCCCCGCAGGGCAGAGTGACCCAACCATCGACGTCTCGGTCAATATCTCTAACGACGGGCCGTCGCAGCTTACGAACCAGGTCACAGTTGCCGGCGGTGGCGCGGCCATGACCGGCACACAAGACCTCACCGTCCTTACCGCACCCGCTACCACCATCCAGACGAATCCCACAGGCATGCAGATCAACAGCGATGGGTTCGCGTCGTTGCCTGCCCCACAAACACAGAACTTATATCCGGGCATTCACGTGATTACGGTTTCGCAGGTGGTGCCCGTCTCAACCGGAACCCAATATGCTTTCACGAGTTGGAGCGACGGCTGCGCAGCGAGCCACACCATCGACGTCACCGCGCAGGCCACCACCTACATCGCGGATTTCCAACTTCAATATCAGTTGATTACCGGCGTGTTTCCGGCCAACGCAGGCACCGTGAACGTCTCGAGTGGGACGTTCTTCAACGCCGGATCGACCGTTAGCGTAACGGCCACGGGGAACTCTTCCTACACCCTTGTCTCCTGGGGGGGCGCCGACTTGGGTATGTCGAACCCCGCGTCGATAACCATGAACTCGCCACTTTCCATCTCTGCGGACTTCGGCCCGCCCGGATTCACCTGCGCGATTACCGGCGACACTACGGCGAGCGTTGCCGACGTCCAGCAGATGATTAAGGAAGCTCTCGGGCTCGCAGCCGCGAACGACGACCTCAATCGCGACGGGACGGTCAACATCGCGGACATTCAAAAGGTAATCGCCGCCGCGCTCAAACAGGGCTGCTTGTATTAATCGTAACCACCGCACCCCAGTCCTTGAGGGACAATGGGACATGACTCCGGTCGACACCACATCCGATCTCGCCCTCAGTGCTTACGGGACCGCGCGGTCCACCATTTCCGGCAATCCGCTCACCGCCGACGAACTGCGCCTCACCCACGCTTATTGGCAAGCCTGCAATTATCTCGCTCTGGGGATGATCTACCTGGTCGAAAACCCCCTGCTCAAGGAGCCGCTGCGCCCCGAACAGATCAAGAATCGTCTGCTGGGCCACTGGGGCACCAGCCCCGGACTCGCCTTCATCTACACGCACCTGAACCGCTGCATCAAGAAGTACGATCTCGACATGATCTTCATGGCAGGCCCCGGCCACGGCGCGCCCGGCGTTCTCGGACCGTGCTACCTCGAAGGCACTTACTCCGAGATTTATCCGCAGAAGAGCGAAGACATCGACGGTATGCGGCAATTCTTCAAGGAGTTTTCCTTCCCCGGCGGCATCGGCAGCCATTGCACTCCCGAAACGCCCGGCTCCATCCATGAGGGCGGGGAACTGGGGTACGTGCTCTCGCATGCCTGCGGCGCCGCGTTCGATAACCCGGAGCTGATCGTCGCCGCCGTGGTGGGCGATGGCGAATCGGAGACCGGCCCGCTGGCGACTTCCTGGCACATCAATAAGTTCCTCAATCCCGTTCGCGATGGCGCGGTGCTGCCCGTCCTCCAGCTCAACGGATACAAGATCAACAACCCCACCCTGCTGGCGCGCGTGAGCCACAAGGAGCTCGAAGAGCTCATGCGCGGCTACGGCTGGACTCCCTATTTCGTGGAGGGCTCCGACCCCGACACCATGCATCAGGCCATGGCCGCCACGGTGGAGCACTGCGTCCGCGAAATCCGCGAGATCCGCAAGCGCGAGCGCGGCAGCGGTACCGCCTCGCGCCCGCGCTGGCCCATGATCGTGCTGCGCTCACCGAAGGGCTGGTCGGCGCCGAAGGAAGTAGGCGGCCATAAATTGGAAGGCTCCTGGCGTGCGCATCAGGTCCCGCTGCCCGACGTGAAGAAGAATCCCGAAACGCTGCGACTGCTGGAAAACTGGATGCGGTCGTTCAATCCCGACAAGGTATTCGACGCCAACGGCCGCCTCATCCCCGAATTGAAGGCATTGGCGCCCACGGGAGCCCGACGCATGAGCGCCAACCCGCACGCCAACGGCGGCATCCTCAAGCGCGATCTCCGGCTGCCGGATTTCCACGATTACGCGCAGAAAGTGGAGAAGCCGGGCACTTGTGAGGCCGAAAACACGCGTCCGCTGGGCGCGTTCCTGCGCGACACCATGAAGCGCAACATGGATAATTTCCGCGTCTTCGGCCCCGATGAAACGACCTCCAACAAGCTCGATGCGATCTACGCGGTGTCCAAGAAATTCTGGATCGAGGAGCGCTTCCCCGAGGACGACGACGGCGGCGAACTGGCCGCCAACGGCCGCGTCATGGAGATGCTGAGCGAGCACACCATGGAGGGGATGCTCGAAGGCTACCTGCTCACCGGCCGCCACGGCTTCCTAAACACCTACGAAGCTTTCGTGCACATTATCGACTCCATGTTCAACCAGCACGCCAAGTGGCTCTCCATCTGCGACCATCTGGCCTGGCGGCGCGACATCGCGTCGCTGAATCTGCTGATCACGTCGACAGTGTGGCGGCAGGACCACAACGGATTCACCCACCAGGATCCGGGCTTCCTCGACGTGGTGGTGAATAAGAGCGCCGAAGTGACGCGCATCTATCTTCCGCCCGACGTGAATTGCCTGCTGTCGGTCGCCGACCACTGCCTGCGCAGCTTGAACTACGTCAACGTGATCGTGTCCGACAAGCAGAGCCACCTGCAATATATGGATATGGACGCCGCCGTCCGGCACTGCACCAAGGGCATCGGCATTTGGGAGTGGGCCTCTACCGACCGGGGCGTGGAGCCCGATCTGGTGATGGCCTGCGCCGGCGACATCCCCACGCAGGAAGCGCTGGCGGCGACGGTGCTGCTGCGCGACGAGTTCCCCGATCTCAAAATCCGCTTCGTGAACGTGGTAGACCTTTTCAAGCTGCAGCCCGATACCGAGCATCCGCATGGCTTGAACGATCGCGATTTCGATACCCTGTTTACCGTCGACCGGCCGGTGATTTTCAACTTCCACGGCTATCCGTGGCTGATTCACCGGTTGGCCTACCGGCGCAACAATCACGTGAATTTTCACGTCCGCGGTTATAAGGAAAAGGGCAACATCAATACGCCCATGGAGCTGGCGATCAAGAACAACATCGACCGCTTCAGCCTGGCGATCGATGCCATCGACCGTACGCCCAAGCTCCAGCGCCTCGGCTCGCATGCCAAGGAGCGCTTCCGCAATCTGCAGATCGATTGCCTGAACTACGCGCACCAGAACGGCATCGACGCGGCGGAGATTACCGGCTGGAAGTGGCCGCTGTAGAGAAGCACCGCTCCCTCGCGGTCGCGGCTCATTAGTTATTATGAGCGCGACAGTCATTCTGAGCCGCGACCGCAAGGGAGCGGTGCCTTACGCCGGGTGCGGTTGCCCCAGCACGCAGCGCACGGTATCGCGCGCGATCAGCAGTTCTTCATCGGTCGGGATCACCCATACGGGCAGCTTCGAGCCTTCCAGGCCGATGTCGGCTGCTTTCGCCCGGGTCTGAGAATTGCGGTCCGCGTCCAGTTGTACGCCCGCCCACTCCAGTCCCTGACAAATGCGCGCGCGCATTTCGGGCGAATTCTCGCCGATCCCGCCGGTGAAAATAATCGCGTCGGCGCCGCCCATCGACGCCATCATGGCGCCGATATATTTGCGGGCCCGGTAGCTGAATATCTCGAGCGCCAGGCGCACCCGCCGGTCGTCGTGATCTTTCAGTTCCTCCTCAAGAACCCGCATATCGTTCGTCAGGCCGGAAATGCCCAGCAGTCCCGACTGCGTCATGAGCATGGTTTCCACTTCGTGCGGCGACATCCCTTCCTTGGTGGCGACCAGGGTTAGGATGGCCGGGTCCAGGTCGCCGGACCGCGTGCCCATTACGAGCCCTTCGAGCGGCGTCATACCCATCGAAGTATCGATAGACCTGCCCGCGCGAATCGCCGTGCAAGAGCAGCCATTGCCCAGGTGCAGGGTGATGATGTTGGTCTGCTCGCGCGTAATGTTCCGCAGCATCCGGTAACGATACGCCACATAACGGTGCGACGTTCCGTGAAAGCCGTACCGCCGGATGCGATGGCGCCGGTACAGGTGATACGGCAGCGCATACAGATACGCAGGCTCTGGAATGGTGCTGTGGAACGCCGTATCGAATACCGCAACTTGCGGCGTCTCGCGGCCGATGAGCTCCTTCACGGCCTTAATGCCGCGGAGGTTGTTGGGATTGTGCAGCGGCGCCAGGTCGATGCAGTCTTCAATCCCGGCCAGCACCTTGTCATCGATCAGCATCGACTCCTGGAACACTTCGCCGCCATGCACTACGCGATGGCCCACCGCCTGAATATCGCCCAGCGTGCGAATCTCTTCGATGCCGGACCGGTCGGAGGCCAGGTACCGCAGAATGTAATCGAGCCCCGCGCCTACATCGCGGATGGCAGCGGTGAATTTCTGCCGGGGAGCATTTTTCGTTTCTACGGTCACGATGGCCTCGCCACCGATTCGCTCCATCGCGCCGCGGCACAGCCGCTCGTCGGTGTCCTGACGGATCCGGTCGGGGTCCGTGGCAATTACCTGAAACTTCAAGCTGGAGCTTCCCGCGTTCAGCACTAAAACATTCATTTCCCTCTTATTCTCTCAAACCGTGCGGGAATATGCCGCGAACCGCCCGCTCTGCGGCGCAAAATGATCCGAAAATTCGCGGAGCGCACATTGCAATTAAAGGACTTTTCGAAGACTTGGCGGCTCATTGTGAGCCGAGTAACCAGCGACGACCGACGCAGCCATGTGCTATAAAAGGCATGAAATGGCACCTCGTCGGTTGCGAATTCTTCTGGGCGCGATGGCCGGTTGTGGCCTGGCGCTGGCACAGGCTACCCCGCCGGTAGCGATCTCCTCGCCGGATGGGACCATCCGCATGAGCTTCTCGGCGCCGGGCGGGCGCCTGGTCTACGATGTCAGCTATCGCGGCAAGCCGCTGCTCACTCCGTCTGCGCTGGGGCTGGAAATTCAGAGTCAACCCGTGCTGGGCGCCGATGTCGAAATCGCCTCTTCCCAAGCCGGCAAAATCGACGAGTCATACACGCTGCCCGCCGGAAAATCGAAAGAGGTCCGCAACCAGTGCAACACCGTGGCCCTCGACGTCCGCGAGACCAAGGACCCCGCGCGCCGCTTCACCGTGGAGGCCCGCGTCTACAACGATGGCGCGGCGTTCCGCTATGTCGTTCCCGAGCAGGATGCCATCAAGGAACTGCGCATCGCCAACGAACGCACGCAATTCGTGTTCGCCAAGGACGCCACCACGTTCCCGCTGATCCTGCGCAATTTCCGCACCTCCTGGGAAGACAATTACCGCACCGTCGCCTTGAGCGGCATCCATCCGGAGTCGCTGATCGCGCTGCCGCTGCTCACCGAACTTCCCGGCGTGGCGTTCCTCGCCATCACCGAAGCCAATATCGAGAATTACTCCGGCATGTATCTCATGCACGACGAGCGCAACGCCCGCCAGCTCTCGGCCCGCCTCGCTCCCCACATCGACGATGCCGGCGTGTCGGTCGTCGTCAAGACCCCGGCGCCTTCGCCGTGGCGCGTACTGATGATCGCCGATTCGCCCGGCCGCCTGCTGGAATCGCAGATCGTCAACAATCTGAATCCGCCGCCGGCGTTTACCGACACCTCATGGATCAAACCCGGCAAAGCGTCGTGGGACTGGTGGTCGGGGCCATATGACGAGAACGTCAGCTTCAAGCCTGGCAAGAATTTCGAGACGTCGAAACACTACGTGGACTTCTCGGCGCAATCGGGATTCCAGTATTTCATGCTGGACGCCGGCTGGGCTACGCGCATCAAGGCCGGCAACAACGATTCCGGCAGCGATATCGCCAAACCCATTCCCGAGATGAAAATGCCGGAATTGCTGGCCTATGCGAAATCGAAGAACGTCGGGGTGTGGTTGTGGGCGCATTGGACGGACATCGATCGTCAGATGGACGAGGCTTTCCCGTTGTTCGAAAAATGGGGAGTGCCGGGCGTGAAGATCGACTTCATGGACCGCGACGACCAGTGGATGGTCGATTTCTACCATCGCGTGGCGCGCAAAGCCGCCGAGCATCATCTGATGGTCGACTTTCACGGCGCTTACAAGCCAGACGGACTCAGCCGCACCTGGCCGAACGTCATAACTCGCGAAGGCGTCCTCGGCCTGGAATACAACAAGTGGAGCGCACGCGTCACGCCGGACCATAACGTGATGCTGGCATTCACGCGCCTGCTCGCCGGCCCCATGGACTACACCCCCGGCGGCTTCCACAACGCCACGCCAGCCGAATTCGTGCCGCGCAACGAGCAGCCGATGGTGATGACGTCGCGCGCCCATCAGACCGCCCTGTTCGTCGTCTATGAGAGCCCGTTCGAAATGGTCTCCGACTATCCGGAAATCTATCAGGGCACCAAGGAACTCGCCTTTTTGAGCAAGGTGCCGACTACTTGGGACGAGACGCGCGTCTTGAACGCCAAGGTTGGCGACTACATCACCATCGGCCGGCGCCACGGCAGAGAGTGGTACGTCGGCAGCATCACCGGCTCGCGCGCCGTGGAACTCGATATCCCGCTGGAATTCCTGCCCGCCGGCGATTTCGTCGCCGAGATTTACTCCGATGCCAAGGACGCCGGCGAGAATCCAACTCACACCGCGGTGGAGACCAGGAAGGTAAATCGCACCATGCGCCTCAAAGCGCCCATGGTGAGCGGCGGCGGCCAGGCGATTCGTATTTATCCGGCGAAATAAGCTTTGTGGGACATGCTTCAGCTTGTCCAGTGAGCGAAGCTCGCCCCTTTCTCTGCCTTCGCTGCGGGGTGCCTTCGGACACGAGGCCAAAAAAAATTACCGACTGCGACTGGCTTGCTGCGAGTCTGGCTTAAACCGGCTTAAACCCGCCTCAGACCGATGGGGCGAGCTCCGCTCGCCTGGGCAAGCTGAAGCATGCCCCACAGTCCGCCCATTCGTGCGACACTCTTCCGTATCGTGCGAATCTTTGCATTGCTCTTCTTCTTCGCCGCCACGGGGATGGCGCAGTTGCAAATCACTACGTCTACCGTGCCGGTAGCCACGCAATATCAAAGCTACAGCACCACGCTCGCGGCCACCGGGGGCGCCTCACCCTACCAATGGTCCGTGGTAACCTCTACCGGCGTCGGACTTCCCGAAGGCATGAGCTTGAACGCGTCCACGGGCGTAGTCAGTGCCGCGCAAGTCTTCGGACAGGGTGGCTATGAGGTCACCATCCAGGTGACCGATAGCGCGTCGCCAACGCCCAACACCGCAACCGCCGCGCTGAATTTCGGCGTCAATAGCGATACCAGCCTCGGCGGGTGCCAGTTATTCCCGCCGGACTCGATCTACAACCTGCGCATCGATCGATTGCCGGCAGACACCAATCCCACCCACCAGATACCCGCGGGCTCCCTTTCGCTCCCCGTCCACCCCGATTTCGGCCACGGCTTCTACCCCACTCCCGGAGGCATTCCGTGGATGCGCGTGCCGGCCAATCAGCCGCTGACCAACGTGAACCTGGCTAACTCCGGGCAGATCGATCAACCGGGGACCTACTCGTGGCCGTTTCCACCGTACCCCGACGCGGCCGTCGAGGGCACTTCCGCCGGGCCCGATGGCCAGGATCACCACATCCTGATTCTGCAATCCAGCGTGAACAATATCAGCGGACCGCAGACAGGCCCGTGTACCTTGTATGAGACATATCAAAGTACCGCCGTCGCGAGTATGTTCGACGCCGCCACCGACACCTGGTTACTCTCGGCGGGCGTTCATTACCTGTTGAACAGCGATGAGCTGGCGGCGTCCTCCGACACCCTCGATCAGGGCGCGCAAGATTCGCCGGGCATCCCCATGGTGCCTCTCCTGCTGCGCTACAGCGAGGTTCCCATGCTGGCGCAGCACCCGCTGCGCATCAGTATGTCATCTCCCACCAATGGGTTCGTTTGGCCCGCCACCGGATGCTGCGGCGGCAGCGGTCCGCCGCAAGGTCTGCTCTACCGCCTGAAGGCGAGCGTGAACTGGCAGGCAACCTGCCCCGCCGCCACGTTTCCGCAGGCGGCCACCGTGCTCCAGGCGCTGCAGCAATATGGCGCCTACATGAGCGATCACGGCACCCCGGGATACATTCAAGGCGTGCCCGATGTCCGCTGGGCAGACCTCGATCTCGCCTGCATCAAGCAGTTCCACCTGAGCGATCTGGAAGTGGTGGATAACTCTGCGCTGGAAGTTTCTCCCATCAGCGGACAGACGCAGCCGTACGTTGTGCCCGCGACTTTGCCGGCGGCGACGGTGGGCGCCGCGTACACTGCGACCATCTCGGCCATCGGCGGCAACCCCTCGACGCGTCAATTCTCGGTGTCCTCGGGCGCCCTGCCGCCCGGCCTCACACTCGACCCAACCGCCGGAACCATCACCGGCACCGTGGGCGCGTCCGCCGCCAGCACCTACATCCTCGGCATTGTGGCCACCGACACCGCATCGGGCCATTCCTCCAAACCGCAGTCCTTCACGCTCGCGGTATCCGGCGGCAATTCGCTGGTGTCCATTTCCTCCCTCATCAACAGCGCGAGCTTCACCGGAGGCGCCGTCGCGCCGGGCGAATTGGTGACCATTCAGGGCGAAATGCTGGGACCTTCGGCCGGGCTGGCATTCTCCAGTAATCCCATCGCGACGGTGCTGGGCGGCACTAAGGTTACGTTCGGCGCATCGCCGGCCCCGCTGCTTTACGCTTCGGCCACGCAGATCAATGCCGTGGTCCCGTGGGATGTCGCCGGACAACCTTCGGTCACGGTGGTGGTGGCGAGCGCCGCCGGATCGACAAGTCTGAATGTCGCGGTGGCGAATGCCGCGCCGGGAGTCTTCACGCAGAATTCCACCGGCGCCGGCCAGGCTGTTGCCGTCAATCAGGACGGGACTATGAACAGTCCCACCAATCCGGCCGCCGCGGGATCGTACATATCGGTGTATTTCACGGGCGGCGGCGTTACCGATCCGCCGGGGTTGACTGGCTCCGTCAACGACGATGTGGTGACCACTCTTGTGGCCAGTTCCACGGCGACGGCCGGGGGCGTGGCCGGCACGGTCACATTCGCCGGTTCCGCGCCGGGATTCGTAGGCGGCGTCAATCAGATGAATATCCTGCTGTCGCCCAACACTCCTTCGGGAAGCGTGCCCCTGGCGATTAGCGTGGGCGGCCAGGCGAGCGCAGCTACGGCGACAATTAGCGTGCAGTGAGCAGGGGGCGGCGGACGTCGCCGTAGGCGCAACGCTTGACTTCGTTGATCGCCGTGTTGGGGTGGCCATGGGCGGAAGTGCGAGATGCCGACGATACGGACAGAGTGAATTCCAGAGGTGTCGATCCGGAATAGCGCATAATGGCCGTATGCGCGCCTCCTCGTACCAGTTTCGTCTTGTGTTAAGCGCAACTATCTTGTTAGCCATCTCCCAAGCCGCCGCGCCGGGAATCGATGGCGCGTCTGCTACGTGCTGTGCGTATCCTCACGACGGGGCGAGCCAGCGGCTATAATCTCCAGGGAGGGACTACGGTCTAATAGAATTGTAGGCCCGTCGTTATGAGCGCGATACAGCCGAAAATCCTGACGTGGGCACGAGAGACCGCCGGCCTGTCGCTCGATGATGCCGCACGTGCGCTCGGCCTCACCGATGCCCGCGGACGTACCGGTCGGCGGCGCCTTGAAGCCATGGAGCTTGGCGAGGACGAACCAACACGCCCCGTCCTGTTGAAGATGGCCAAGACGTACCGTCGGCCGCTCGTAGTCTTCTACCTGGCAGAACCACCCAAAACGGGAGATCGCGGGCAGGACTTCCGTACCCTGCCAGGCCATGAGAAGTTCAACCCTGAGCTCGATGCTCTCCTGCGGGACATCAAGGCACGCCAGGGGCTCATCCGGTCGATGCTCGAAGACGACAAGGCCGAACCACTAGAGTTCGTCAGCTCGGCAACGGTTGAACTCCCCGCTCCCAAGCTTGCGGCGCGGATGGCTGAACGACTCAACTTCAGCCTGGCACGGTATCGCGACACCAAAACCCCGGATGAAGCGTTCACGTACCTCCGGGAGACGATCGAGGCCAGTGGCGTCTACATCCTCCTCCTGGGGAACCTCGGCAGCCATCACACGAACATCCCCGTAGAAGTATTCCGTGGGTTCGCTCTTGCCGACAATATCGCCCCATTGATGGTGATCAACGATCGGGACGCCAAGACGGCATGGTCGTTCACCGCATTGCACGAACTCGCGCACCTCTGGCTGGGACAAACAGGGATCAGCGGGGCGGATAGCGAGAATAAGATCGAGCGGTACTGCAACGACATCGCAGGAGAATTCCTCCTCGCCGCAAGCGAGGTACGACAACTCGCGCCCGTTCTGAAACTGAGCGTCGCGGCCGTTGCGGAACAGATCGGACCATTCGCGCAAGCGCACCGCGTGAGCAGAGCAATGGTTGCGTACAAGCTCTACCGGGCCGGCATGATCGGCAAGACCACTTGGGCAGCACTCGACCAGTGCTTCAAAGATGAGTACTTACAGTTCAAGCAGCGCGAGGCCGAAAAGAACAAGAAAGCCGAAGGCGGACCGAACTACTACATCGTCCGCCGGCACCGCATCGGCCACGCGCTCCTAGGGCTCGTGCGCCGATCACTGGATGAAGGAACGATTACGTACACCAAAGCAAGCAGGGTCCTCGGGGTGAAGGCACGTAGCGTAGAACCACTCCTATCGATGGGAGGTGCGCGCTAAGAAAGTGTTGCACCTCTTCGACGCGAACGTGCTCATCACCGCCAGCAACATGTACTACCCACTCGACGGGGTGCCTGAGTTCTGGGAGTGGATCGACCACCAAGCAACGAACGGACGCGTCAAACTTCCCGTCGAAGTCCTGGACGAGGTCCTCGCAGGGAGCAAGAAGGAAGACCCGCTCCTGGACTGGATGACTGCGCACACGGACGTCCTTCGCCTGAAGGAAAAGGTCGATCCATCACTCGTTAACAAGGTAGTCACCGAAGGATACGCTCCAGACCTGACCGATGACGAACTCATCGAGATCGGGCAGGACCCTTTCCTCATAGCGTACGCTCTAGCAAAGACGGCGGAGCGTTGCGTTGTCACCGTCGAAGTCAGCTCGCCAAGCAAGAAGCGCCAGAACCGAAAAGTCCCTGACGTGTGCAACCACTTGGGAGTGAACTGTCAACTACCGATCCCTCGGGTTCAGCACCGCCTGGAAGAAAACCTAGATTCCGGTCTGTCCTCTTCCGGGCAACGTCGATTGGCGATTGGCGGATCGCCCGTGTGCGCAACGCGAGGTGCGCGACCAAATCGGCCATACCCGGCTTGTTCACGGGACCGCTGCGAGCGCGGAGATCGTCAGCCAGGGGATCGAAGCTTGTAATACGGTCGTCCAGTTCTTTGCCGTAGAAATCTTTCGCAATGCCAATCTTGGTGACGTGGAGCTCGATTGGGCTCACAATCCCGTCGGTAGCACCACACTCTGGATTCTGTTCCATGCTTACTACTGTCGAAAGCTCTCAGCATGAACTTGGGATCGTGGTCTGTCGCCTGCCGGCCACGATTTAGGATAGCCAAGCGCGAAAGTCCGTGTTGTGCCGTGTACGTTCCATTTGGCGCCTATCAGGATGAACACGACACTTTGGCGGGGGTGCGATGGGATTAGGATCGAGAAGTCGTTAGCGCCCTAGCGGGAGTGCCGCGGAGGAAAACCTCGCGCACAAAAACAGAACAAGGTTCGGGCCGCGGCACTTTCGATAGGGGCGACTTGAAGGAGGTGGCCGACCCGACTCGCCATGGAGCTACTATCGATACCCTTTGCAATGAAGGAGTTGCAGGAGGGCTGAGGCTCTCCGCGAGAAGAACTCCGCGCTGCGATGGGCTGTCACTCGACCAGAGGATATCACGCCCGCAGAAGCCAAGGCCGCAGGCCACTTCGTTCAAGTCGGCATCGGGACTGCGACCGATCGGATGTCTGCGCGGACGATATCGACATCCCGAACCGAGCCAGGCGCGAGTCGCTCACCGCGTCGGACTCATCTGGGGAAATTACTCTTCGTGAACGCGCCGGCTTCCGCGACGCCTGGGCGGATTCCCGGTGACGATCGAGGCGCCTCAAATTGGTCTGGGGACCGCCTCACCAGATGCGTCTTTCAACCGCGCCGCTCGGAAACTACCACGGAGCAGTTATAGTTGAATCGTGGCGGATAACTCGCGTCGCACTCTGGCAATCGCGCTGGCGTTCCTGCTGGCGATCGCCGGCGCTTTACTCTTCGCCTCCCGCGCCTCCCGGCAGGCGCACCATCTTCGCACCTCTAACGAGCCAATCCACGGGTGGATGTCGATCCCGTTTATCGCCCACACCCATCACGTGCCTGCGTCGATGCTGTTTGAAGCCATCGGAGTTGAGCCGCGGCAGCCGCACGACCATCGCTCGGTCCGGCGTATCGCCCACGAACTGAATCGGCCTGTTCCTGAAGTGATCGCCCAACTGCAAAAGGCGATCGACGCAGCGCGGCCGTCCGGCGGTCCGCCGAAATGAACGAGCAGCTTCTCTCGCTGGTCACTCAATACGGTCCCCCGGCGCTGTTCGGCATCGTCGGGATTGCCGCGGTCGGCGTCCCTCTGCCCATCACGCTGCTGCTGATCGTGGTGGGCTCCATGGTGTCGCAGGGAGCGATGGATATCTGGCTGGCGATGGCCGCCGCCAGCGCCGGATCCATCCTCGGCGATCAGGCCGGCTACGCTATCGGCCGCTGGGGAGGAACGGCCGCGGTCGCCAAACTGAGCGGCTTCCTGGGAAAGAAGAACAGCCTCGACGCCATGGAAGCGAAGGCGCGTGCGTGGGGCGGACCCGGTATCTTTATTACACGCTGGCTGCTCAGTCCGCTGGGTCCATGGATCAATCTTGCCAGCGGCACGGCCGGTTATCCCTGGCACCGCTTCCTGTTCTGGGACGTCTTGGGGGAAGTCACCGGAGCGGTCGTTTACATTTCGCTCGGCCGAGTGTTCAGCGATCGCGTGATGGCTCTCGACGGCGTGCTGGGCGACGCGACGTGGGCGGTGGGCGCCTTCATCGTGGCGATTATTCTGGGATATCAACTGTGGAAGCTTCTGCGGAAGCCGCTAACGCCGTAATCCACGCCCCGGAGCGACGCCATCCACCAGCTTTCCGTCGCGTACTATTGGCACGCCATTCACCAGGACGTAAACCATCCCCTCGGAATACTGCGCGGGATTCTCGAACGTGGCGCGATCCGTGACGCGGGCGGCATCGAACACCGCGAGGTCGGCGTCAGCTCCCACCGCGATCCGCCCCTTGCCCGGAACGCCAAGTCGTTGCGCCGGCGCCAGGGTCATCTTGCGCAGCGCTTCCATGAGGGTGAGCGCGCGCTGCTCGCGTACATATCGGCCCAGCACGCGAGTGAACGTCCCGGCCGCCCGCGGATGGCCCTTGCCATTGTCCAGAATGCCGTCGGAAGCGATCTCCACTAGAGGGTTGGCGATCGCCAGCTTCACCATCTCTTCGGGAATCGAATGGATCACCACCATGCCGCCCTGCTTGCGATAGCGGGCGAAGCTTTCGGCCGTCAGACGCTCGCCGGTGAGCGCCCATTGCAGATCGCCGAACGAGATGCCGCCTTGGCGCGCTTGCCATCCCTCGCCGAAGATGGCCGATCCGAGATCCGTCATTCCCGCAGTGTAAGGGTACGCCTCGGTGGTGACGTCGAGCCCGCGACGCCGCGCGCCCTCGATCATTTCCAGGCACAGCGCCGTCTCGCGCAATCCCATGCTGGTGATGTGGACCACGTGCAGCGACGCGCCCGTGGCCGCGGCGTCGGCGATCACTTCCTGCAGCGAATCGATGACGCCGGGTTCCAGCGGTCCGCTATTGCGCATGTGGATGTAGAGCGCGGTTTTCTTTTCCGCCGCCAATTTGAACAGATCGAGGATCTCGGCGCGCGATACCAACGGCACGTATGCGATCCCCACGCCGATCCCCAGCGCGCCCTCTTCCAAACCGCGGCGCACCAGGGCGAGCGTTTCGCGCTGCTCGTCCTGTGTGGCGGCGCGTTCCACTGCCTGATCGCGCGGCAGCAGCGTGCCGCTATCGTGCATTACCGCCATACGCGCCGGCAAATGTCCCGAAGTGGCGCCGAAATTCACCAACGACTTACCTTCCCGCGCCGCATACCATGCCGGCACCGGCGAAACTCCCACCTCCATCTCAAGCGCGGTGGTGACGCCGTCCATGGCTTTGTAGCGGTAATTCTCGGGCGTCTGCCCGTGCGAATGCAGGTCGATGAAGCCCGGCGCGACTACCAGGCCTGTGGCGTCCAGCACCGTCCGCCCATGCAGCGCATCGGTGGAAATCGCCGCGATCTTACCGTTCCGGATTCCGACGTTCCGCACCGCCTCCAACCCGCTCGCCGGGTCCGTCACCCGCCCGTTGGCGATGACGACGTCGAAATCCTGCGCCCACATTGTGCCCGCCAACATCAGTACCGCCGCTATCGATCGCATATTTCTCATTAGCTCATATTGCTGCCGCCGATGCATATCGTTTTGCATGGATCGTGCATTGTGAGGCATACTGAGGCTGTATGCCTCAGTCAAACGCAGTAACGCCCAGGAGCAGCCGAAAAACTAAACCCAGCCGACGGAGTAAGCCCGGACCGAGATACACCGTCGGACTCTCGGCCTCAATCGCCTCTGAGGTGGAACGGTACGCCGAAACCGTCGATGCCAGCATGAGCAAAGCGATTGCCTCGCTGGTGCGTCTTGGCCTCGAAAATCAAACAAATCGAAAGCGGGAGTTCTTCCGGAAACTGAAGGAGAACCTTGGCAACGATGACCCGAAGGATCAAGACCGAGTGGTGGACGAGTTCCGTACTCTGATTCTGGGCCGCTGAAGGATGCCAAAAATCCAGTGGGAGCGCCTTCCGCGGGAATAGTGGGCTCACCTGCGAGATCGTGCGAGGGAGCGGAGAGTGCCGGCGGACGATCTGTTCGAACGGCCGAGTGGAAGGCGCAAAATCCCGATGTGCCGGATGGAGACTGGTACAAGGACTTCGGAACCTTCAAGCTTTGTGGCACGGGCGACTGTGATCGCCTGCTCGCATCAGGATCGCCGCGATCAGCAGTGAGGCCAGGGCGAGCTGCGCTCGCCTGGGCAAGCTAAAGCATGCCCCACGTATGAATGCGCTTGTCCAAAAGTGGTTTCACTTGCCGCATGAAATCACGGCCTTCCCCAGCAGTTCCCATCGCGGCTCGACGCCCAGCCCCGGCGCTTCGCCTGCCGCCATGCGGCCGTCCTTCCGCTGCGGGGCGCCCGAGGCGTTACTCACCGTCACGTAACTATTGAAATCCGTCGCCGTGAACAAATAATTCGGCGGCGTACTGTGGGCCAGGTGCGCGATTGCCGCCGTAATAATATCGCCGCCCCAGGTATCCTCGATGGTGAGCGCGATCCCCAACGACACGCAAAGATCGCGAATCTGCCGCGCTTTGGTCAATCCGCCTACCTTCGAAATCTTCAGATTGATCACGTCCATGGCCTGATCGCGCACACCTTCCACCACCATTTCGAGGCTGTCCACCACCTCGTCGAGCACGAACGGCCGGCCGGTATGCCGCCTCACCACCAGGCATTCGCCATAGCTGGCGCAAGGTTGCTCGATGTACACGTCCACCGCGCGCACGGCGTCCACCACGCGCAGCGCCTGGTGCTGCGTCCATCCGGTATTGGCGTCGGCGATCAGGACCTCGCCACGCTCAAGCTTGGCCGCCACCTGGTGAATGCGCTCGATATCGGTATCGGGGTCGCCGCCCACCTTGAGCTGGAACTTGGTGTACCCCTCGGCGCGATAGTGCGCCACCTTTTCCGCCATGGCCGCCGGACTCTCCTGCGAAATCGCGCGGTACAACGGGAAGCTCTCGCCGTATCGCCCGCCGAGCAGGTTCACCACCGGCATGCCGGCCGCCTTGCCGAGAATATCCCAGCAAGCCATGTCGAGCGCCGACTTCACGTAGGGATGGCCGCGCAGCGCGGCGTCCATGCGTCCGTTCAAGACCCCGAGCGCCGTGGCATCGAGCCCGATGAGGTGCGGCGCCACCTTGGCGATGCCGGCGCGCGCGCCCTCCGCATACGCCGGCAGGTACGCCGGTCCGAGCGGGCACACTTCGCCGTATCCGGTAATCCCGGCGTCGGTATGGACCGCGACCACGGTGGAATCGAAAACTTCAACGGAATTGCCGCCCGACCACTTATAGCTGCCTTCGTGCAGCGGCAAATCCACGTGAAAGGCTTCGATCCGGGTGATCCTGGGCGTCACCCTATTTCTGCCTTTTGATCGTCATGTCCCCGCCCATGTCCATGCCGGCGTCGTTGGTGGTGGTCAGGACGATTTCGTCGCCTTTGATGACCCCTTTACTCGAAAAAGTAGCGGCGTTACCGCCCATGTCGACCTTGACCGCGAAAGAAATCTTGTCGCCGTCGAGTTTGCAATCCGTCAGCGGCAGCGGATCGCCCTGCGGACCCTGTACCGTGCCGCTTAACTTATCGCCGTCCTGTTTAAAGCTGTAGGTCAGCGTAAAATCGCCGCCCCCGCCCGATATCGAGCCGACCCAGGTGCCCGTAAGATCGGAAGCCCAGGCGGCCACCGACAGCAGGCCGAAAAGAACCGTAAGAAGCGCGAATTGGCGTCTTTGCATGGAATGATTGTACCGTCCGCCATTCGGGTACGCTAGTCTGGAACTATGTGGAAAGGAACCGTGGATATCTGGCGACGGATGGGCCGTGTCGCGCAGGCGTTTATCCTCGTGACAGTCGCCTTTCTGCTGCTGCACTACACGCACGCCGGTTTGGGATTGCAGATCGTTACCGGGGTGGTGACGATCGTCCTGGGGCTTGTGGCGGCTTACCAGCTCGCCCGCCGCGTGGCGCGCAGAGCCATCTGGCGCCTGCGCAATCGCCTGATTGTGGCGTACCTTTTTATCGCCGTCGTACCCATCGTCCTCATACTGGCGCTGGTGATTTTCGCCGGCAAAGGAGTCATCGGCCAGGTGGCGGTCTACTTAGTCGATACCGAACTCGCGCGCCGCGAACGCTTCCTGCAGAACGAAGTTTCGGCGCTGGTAAGGCTGCCACCGGACAATTCGGAAAGCTATGTCCGGCGGTTCGTCATGAGAGGTCCCGGACTTCCCAATACCGAAATGGTCCTGGAAGGCGGCAAGCAATTGCGCATCCCGCCGGATTCCAAGCTGCACGTGCCGGAGATGTGGCGATCGAACGACGAGCGGCAGTTCTCCGGACTGGTGGTCAGAAAGGATGGCGATCGTCACAATTTGTACGTCTGGGCGTACGCTTCACACGAAGGCAACGTTGCGGTTGCGGTGGCGCCGGTAACCCACGAACTGCTCGCCAGCCTCGTTCCGAATCTGGGCGACGTCAATTACACGCCCGTCATGGGGCACATTCAGAAATCGCATGTGCCGCCGCCATCCAATCTATTCGATTTCGCGGTGACGGGCATGATCTATCCGGTGACGGTGCCCACGTGGGAATCGCCCGAAGGCTATCGTGAGCTCTACCTGACGGTCGACACGCGCCTTTCGGGCGTGCTGAGCATTCTCTTCGGGCAAAAAAACACCGGCTTCAATCGCAAGGGCACCTGGGGCGAAGTTGTACTGGGGCTGTTCTTGGTGATCTCGATCCTCTTCCTGTTGCTGGAGGTGATTTCGCTCGTCGCCGGCATTCAGCTGAGCCGGTCCATCACCGGCGCGGTCCACGAATTGTACGAGGGGACGCAGCACGTCAAGAAATACGATTTCTCTTACCGCGTTCCCGTGAAAGGCACCGATCAGCTTGCCGAGCTGACCAATTCGTTCAATAGCATGACCGCCAACCTGGGGCGCCTGATCGTGGTGGCCAAGGAAAAGGAGCGCCTGGAATCGGAGCTCGCCATCGCGCGCGAGGTGCAGGATCAGCTCTTCCCCAAGGACGTGCCCTTCACTAAGACCCTCGAGTTGAAAGGCGTCTGCCATCCGGCCCGCATGGTCTCCGGCGACTATTACGATTTCATGGCTCTGCCGCACGACTCGCTGGCCTTCGCCATCGGCGACGTGGCGGGTAAGGGAATTTCGGCGGCGCTGCTCATGGCCACCATCCAATCCACCATGCGCACGCAGATCAACACCGCTACCGCCGCCAACGGCAGCTACAAAGCGCCCTCCACGGCGTTTCTGGTGAGCAATCTGAACCGCCAGCTGTATGCCAACACCGCGCCCGAGAAATACGCCACCTTCTATTTCGCCATGTACGACGAGGCGCTGCATGCCCTCACCTATACCAACGCCGGCCATCTTTCTCCCTTGCTGGTGCGCGATGGCAACGTGAGTCTGCTCGAGCCCACCGGCACCGTGGTGGGCGCGTTCCCCTTCGCGGTCTATCAGGAGAAGACCGTGTTGCTGGAACACGGCGACATGCTGGTGGCCTACACCGACGGACTGGTGGAACCGGAAAACGCCTACGGCGAAATGTACGGCGAGGAGCGCTTGACGGAACTGCTCGTCAAGTACACGCGCACCGATTCCTCGGAGATCATCGCGCGCGCCATGGAGGCGGTGGTGCAATGGACCGGCTCGTCGGAATTGCAGGATGACATGACCATGGTAGTGGCGCGGCGCATATGAAATCCGAATTGTGGAGCAGAAAGGCGAGCTTCGCTCGCCGCGGCAAGCTGAAGCATGCCCCACCTCTGAACACACCTTGTGGGACACGCTTCAGCTTGTCCTCGGGGTCTACGACTATATGAAAATCCTTACTACCGCCGAAATGCGCGAGGTCGACCGCCGCACCATCGAGATGGGCATTCCCGGCATTGTGCTCATGGAGAACGCGGCGCACTGCGTGGTGGAATTCCTGGCGGAACATTGCGCGCCGCTGGCGGAACAACGCATCGTGGTGCTGTGCGGCAAGGGAAACAACGGCGGCGACGGGCTGGCTATCGCGCGCCAGCTCTTCACGCGCGTTCATCCGCGGGCGCTCCATGTGGTGCTGTTCGCCGCGCCCGAAGAGCTGAAGGGCGATGCGGCGGCCAACCTGAAAATGCTGCAAGTGTGCGGATGCCCGGTGTCGCCGGAGATCCCCGCCGAAGCACGCTACGCCACGCTGGTGGTGGACGCGCTCCTGGGCACGGGTGTCACCGGCGCGGCCAGCGGGCGCATGCTGGACGCGATTCGCGAGATCAATGGTGGGTTTCCGCTGGCGAAAGTGGTGGCCGTGGACATCCCCTCCGGCATGGCGGCCGATTCGGGCGAATCGGCGGGTGAATTCGCACGCGCCGATTTTACCGTGACGTTCACCGCGCCCAAACCGGCCCATGCGCTGCCGCCCAATTGCGATCGTGTCGGCAAACTGGCGGTAGGCGCGATCGGCAGTCCGCCATCGTTATATGAAAAGGTGTGGCTGTCGCTGATCGAGCCGGCGATGTTTCAGTCTCTGCTTGGGCCGCGGCCGCGTTCGGGGCACAAAGGAACTTTCGGACATGTTCTGATCGTCGCCGGATCGCGCGGTAAGACGGGCGCGGCGGCCATGAGCGGACTGGGCGCGCTCCGCGCGGGCGCGGGATTGGTGACCGTGGCGTCGGCCGCCAGCGCCATCGCGGAGATCGCCTCGCATGCGCCGGAGTTGATGACCGACCCGCTCGCCGAGACGCCGATGGGGTCGATCGCCCTGAATGCGGGGCTCGAAAAGCTGGCGGAAGGCAAGACCGTGATCGCCATGGGTCCGGGATTGGGCCGCCATCCCGATATTGCCATGCTGGTGTCGAGTGCCCTCGAGTGCTTCCCGCAGCCCATGGTGCTCGATGCCGACGCACTGGTGGACCAAATCACGGGCGCGGCCGGCCGGGTTCGCGTGTTGACTCCGCACCCCGGGGAAATGGCGCGCCTCACCGGCAAGACGATCGCCGAAGTGCAGCAGGATCGCGTCGGCACGGCCCGCGCTTTCGCTACTTCACGTGCCGTGACCTTGGTACTCAAAGGCGAGCGCACGCTAGTGGCATTCGCCGATGGCCGTGTGTGGATCAATCCCACTGGCACGCCGGCGATGGGCACGGGGGGCACCGGCGACATCCTCACGGGGATGATCTCGGGGTTCCTGGCGCAATTTCCCAAGCAGCCCGATGAGGCCGTAGCGGCCGCGGTGTATCTGCACGGGCTCGCCGGAGAGATCGGCGCGCGAGTGCTCGGCGAGAAGTCGCTCATCGCCACCGACATTCTGAAATATCTGCCGGACAGCATTGCGGAGGCGCGTGGCGACGTATCGCACCGTCTCTGAAGCGGAGACCATCGCGCTGGGCGAACGGCTGGCGCGCGAACTCCCGCCGCGCGGCGTGGTGCTGCTGATCGGCAATCTCGGGGCTGGGAAGACCACGCTGGCGAAAGGCATCGTCAACGGCTTGGGCGCCGCGGCGCCAGACGAGGTATCGAGCCCCACCTTCACGCTGATTCACGAATACGGCGAAGGCCGCGTCTATCACGTCGATCTGTATCGTCTCGACGAGCCGCGCGAAGTGGCCACTCTCGGGCTGGAAGAAATTTTCGAGCGCGATGGACTGGTGCTGATCGAGTGGGGCGAACGATTCCCGCGCCTGCTGCCGGCGAATCGTACGGAAATTCGCATAAGGTCGGTTGGCGATGAAGAGCGGGAAATCGAAGTGAGGCAAACGTGGGACATGCTTTAGCTTGTCCAAGAAGGCGAGGAACGCATGATTAATAAACAACCGTGGGCGCTGATTCTGGGCGCGAGCAGCGGGTTCGGCGAGGCGACGGCGCTCGAGCTGGCCCGCGCCGGCATGAACATTTTCGGCGTCCACCTGGATCGCCGCGACCAGCCGGAACGCGTCGACGCCTTGCAGGAGAAGATCCGCCAGTTCGGCCGCGAATCCCACTTCGTCAACGACAACGCCACCCTCGACGATACGCGCAAGGAATGCGTGGCCGAGCTCGCCCGCCGCATCGCCGAACCGGCGAGCACGCTGCGCGTCATCTTCCATTCGCTGGCGTTCGCCGCCTTCAAACCGCTGGTGGGCGCCGAGGAGGTCATCAATCGCCCCCAGCTGGAGCTGGCCGCCGACGTGATGGGCAACTCGCTCATTTATTGGGTGCAGGAATGCCTGTTTGCCGGGCTCCTCGACCGCGGCGCGCGCGTCTTCGCGATGACGAGCGCCGGCGGTTCGCGCGTTTGGCCGCAGTACGGGCCCGTCGGCGCGGCCAAAGCCGTGCTCGAAGCGCACATCCGCCAGCTGGCGGTCGAACTCGCGCCCGCCGGTATTACGGCCAACGCCATCCTGGCCGGAGTCACCGACACCAACGCGCTGCGTCAAGTGCCGGGCCACGAAAAGATCCTGGAAGCCGCCCGCCAGCGCAATCCCAGCCGCCGCCTGACGCAGCCCGAGGATGTCGCGCGCACCGTCGCGGTGCTTTGCCACCCCGCGACTTATTGGCTCACCGGCAACGTGCTTCATGTGGATGGCGGGGAGAATATCGTAGGATAAAGCGCATGATGGAAGATGACGGACTCGATTGCCTGGACCTGCTCGAAGAGACGCCCATGATTCTCCGCGGGCTGATGCGCGAGCTTTCCCACGAGGATGCCCACTGGAAACCGGCGCCCGACCGTTTCTCGGTCGCCGAAGTGCTGGCGCACCTGTCGCACTCCGAAGGCCACTGCTATCGCATGCGCGTCGATCGATTCTTGAGCGAAGATTTGCCGGAGTTCGAATCGGACGATGCGCAGATGTATCTCGATCTCTATCGCGATGCCGATGCCGAAGATTCTTTCGATCACTTCGAGGAGCAGCGCGAGACTAACATCGAGTTCCTGCGGACGTTGCCGCGTAGCGCCGGCGAACGGCGAGCCAGGCACAAGACGGCCGGCGAGATCACGCTCCAGCAGATGCTGCATGAGTGGTCCATGCACGATCTCGGGCATATCCGCCAGGTGGCCGAACTGGTGCGCGCGCGCAAGCATTGGGAGCAGGC
>Ga0182018_10000374_pt1 | contig 59054 bp, 48 predicted proteins | sample 812P2MmetaG_FD_120490 | JGI IMG/M metagenome (GOLD analysis project Ga0182018, IMG submission 120490) | Permafrost microbial communities from Stordalen Mire, Sweden - 812P2M metaG | ecosystem: Environmental > Terrestrial > Soil > Wetlands > Permafrost | place: Sweden: Stordalen | collected... | reverse complement strand
TTCACGAGCCTGGCCACCTTCGAGCAAGGGACGGTGAGCACCTTTCAGGTGGTCCCGACGGCGAATGAGCTGGGATGGCGAAGCCTGTTCGGCGCTTGGTATGTGCAGGACACCATCAAAGTGCGGCACAATCTCACCATCCGGGCAGGCGTCCGACAGGAGTTCACTTCCGGTTGGAACGAGGCGTTCGGAAGGGCCGCGAATTATATCCCGGATGCAAACGGTGTGCTGGAGACCGCTCCACGGATCGCCAATTCCGTCTTCACGCAGAATAATGCCGTGAAGCTGTTCAGCCCTCGCGCCGGCCTCGCATGGGACCCGTTTGGGAACGGCAAAATGGCGATCCGGGCCGGCTACGGGATGTACTATTCGCTCATCGACGACCTCGCGTTCCTGCTGAATTCCCTGCCTCCGTATAACGGCTCGATCACGTCTTCGGGTGCGCTCGCTTCGATCATTCCGGTGACGCCGGGCGCGCCGGTGGCGCCGTCGTGCGGGCCGGGAGTGCCCTCTCCGTGCACCACGTATGCGCCGCAGGGAGTGCAGGCGAATGCCAAAACTCCCACCGTCCAGGAGTGGAATCTCGCGGTGGAACGCGAGCTCAATGCGGCGACGGTGCTGCGGCTGGCGTACGTGGGGGCGTTCGGCTATCACGGTTTAGTGAGCCTCGATCCGAACACCATTCCGGCGCAGGTATGCAGCGCCGCGGCTGGTTGCACAGCCGGCGGCGCGGCGGCCAGCGGGGCTCCGGCGACGGTCGCCAATCAGAGCCACGTCGCGGAAGGCGCCCAATATATCCCGGTGGGAACGCGGCCCAATCCGTACCTGGGCGCGGGCTTTTTCTGGTACACGGAGGGCAACAGCAGTTACAACGCGCTCGAGACGGAACTGCTGCACCGGCTGAGCCGCGGCTTCCAGGTTCGCGCCAGCTACACGTGGTCGAAGAATCTCGACATGAATTCGGGGCTCACCGGCGCGCAGTCGCAGAATCAATCGCAGATGGTGCTCGATCGCAACAATCCGCGCCGCGATTGGGGACCGTCGGCCCTGAATGCGGCCTCACAGGCAAGCATCTCGGGCCGCTACGAGTTGCCCTTCGGACATGGCAAGCATTGGCTGAACACCAGCGGGGCCGCCAGTAAGATCGCCGGCGGTTGGCAGTTGAACGGCATCGTGAACTTGCTGAGCGGGTTCCCGTTCACGCCGGTGATCGGGACGAATCGCTCGGGCGATGGAGACACGCGCAATCCCGACCGGCCGTCGCTGAATCCGTCGTTCTCGGGACCGATCGTGCTGGGGCGCGTGAATCAATGGTTCAATCCGAATGCGTTCGTTCTGCCGCCCGCCGGAACTTACGGGAATTTAGGACGCGGCGATTTCAGCGGACCGGGTCTGGCGGACATGGACGTGTCGTTGTTCAAAAACACGCCGCTGTCAGAGCGGACTAATTTGGAGTTTCGGGCGGAGTTTTTCAATGTGCTGAATCACCCGAACCTGGGGACGCCGAACGCCACGGTGTTTTCGAGCGGAGCGATCAACGCGTCGGCCGGATTGATTACCACGCTGGCGACTTCGCCCCGGCAGATTCAGTTCGGGTTGAAGTTGATGTTTTAGCGTGGACCGCTTCCTCACGGTCGCGGCTCGGTAAGAGTTTGCGTTTCCGAGCCGCGCGCGTGAGCAAGCGGATTTCAGCGATTGCCTGCCGGGGCCTTGGGCAGTGCGATTAAATTCGCCAGCAACTGATACGCTCCGACCGTACCTGCGGGCAACTGGCGCCAGAGCCCCAGCCCCAGATAGATCCACTTGCCTTTTCCATATTTGCATTCCACCAGCGAGCCGAGCTTCTCTCCCGGATTGTCCTTGAATGGGTCCGTCATGGACACGAGATCGACAAACTTCGCGTCCTTGTCGCCCAGGAAGTAAAGCCCGCGTTCCTGCACCCAATCCGCCCAGGCGGCGGGACCGATCTTATTCGGAAAATTGAAAATCGGATCGCTGGGGACGATCACCTTCACAGGCGCAGTCTCATCGGTAATCCGGTTGCCACTCACCTTGGCGGGATACGGACCGTACTCTGCGCGATTGAATTCCGTCTTGTTGTATTGCACGATCAACGTTCCGCCGCGGTCGACGTAATCCAGCAGGCGGCGATTGTAAGCACGCAAATCGCCGCGCCGTTCGTAGGCGCGCACGCCGGTGATAATGACGTCATGCTTGGAGAGATCGCCCCAGGCGAGTTCATCCGGTCCGATGAAGCTGAGCTTGGCGCCTAACTGCTCGATGGCGGGCGGCACCGAATCGCCCACCCCGACAATGTAGCCCACGTCGACACCCGTAACGGTCTTCACGTCAACCACCTTCATGGCGAGCTCCGCCGGCAGGATTACCTGACGGCGCTGGACGTGCGGATAGTCGATCTCCAGATACCCGCTAGTGAATTTGCGGTCTGCGGTATCGGGCGAAGTGACGATGGCGTGGAGCGTGTAATTGCCGATCTTCGCCGCCGGCGGCACAACCACCTGGAAGCGGGCGGAGAGCGCTTCATCTTCATGCGTGAAGGCGATCTGCGCGCTTGCGGGCGAGACCTTCCAGCCCGCGGGCGGGTCCAACGTGACGGTCGACTTCGCCGCACCCTTGCCGCCGTTGGTCACGGTGACGTCCACTTCGCGCTCGATGGGTTGGGCGGAGGCGGGAATCACCGCCAGATCGGGCGAGATCCGCACGGAAAACGCCGGGACCACGTTCAACTCCATGCGCTTGTCGCCGAAATAAATGTCCTTCACGTAGCGATATTCGATGGGCAATTCCTTGGAGAGCTCGACATCGCCAGCTTTGATGTGAAAGGTGGCGCGAAACGGCGTGGGGGCGAACGGCACTCCGAACGGCACGGCGGGATCGAAGACCTGGATGGCCTGATTTTCGGGGTGCTTCCAATAATTGTCATTGAAGTACGGCGTGGTGAGCTTCGCATCCTTGGGAACGTGCACTTGCGTGAAGCAGGTGTACGCAGCGTCTTTATTGGCGACGGCCGCGGCACAATCGCCAGGCCCGTCGAAGCCGGCGATCTCGACCGCGGTCACCGAGACATCCGATGCGCCGTGATTGGCTGCCTGCAATCGTAACTGCACGCCCTGCCCTTCGATGATGAGCCCGTCGTCGGCCAGGGCGTCGAACGTAACGTCGTGCGCGGCGAGCACAGCGTCCTGATAATCGCGCTCCTGGAGACGCAGGCGGAAGTCGATTTCGTAACCGGCGGAATCGTCCAGGCCCATGCCGGCGAGCTGCGCGCGCAAGGCGCGGATCGCCGTGAGGCCCGCCTCCGCGGGCGCGGCGGCGCCGGCGTCGTTTCCGTCGGCGAAGGCCTTTTGCGCAGCTTTGGCATCGGTGAGAATCGCGCTCAGCGCACCGGTGAGCGCGCGCGGCGGATTGGCGCCGGCGTATTGTGCGATGCCGGTGAGGCTGGTGTCGATACCGTCCAGGAGCGTCGATTCCGACTTCTCCATCGCTCCGGCGACCGTGGTATCGACGAGCGAGTAGCCGCCGCCGCGTCCGGCCGCGGGAGCGGGGGCGCGTCCACCGCCGAATCCTCCTCCGCCGATTCCGCCCACGCCCTGGCACTTGTGGTAACTGCGCGCGTCGCCGCCGATCTCGGAATACGTGCGCCCGAGCAGTGGATCGTAGGCGCCGGTGTTGACGGGGGTGAGCCGGCCGCCGGGAGCACCGCCGGAGAAATAGAGCTTCTTGGGCTGCCACGGCCGCAATCCTTCAGCGATCTGTTCGGGGTACATCCCGGAATCGCCGGCGGCGCGAAACGATTCGCGCACCAGCACGGTGGTCGCCTCATGAGCGCGATCGCCACCGCGCCCCTGGATGTTCATGGTGACGATCACGTCCGGCCGCAGAGTGCGCCAGAGCCGCACGTAATCGCCCACGATATCTTTGCGGCCCCACTTGCCAATCACTTCCTCGGGGTCGAACGAGTAGCCGTAATCGATGGCGCGAGTGAAGTACTGCTCGGCGCCGTCCACGCGGTGAGCCGAGAGCAATTCGGAGGTGCGCAGCACCGCCATATTACGGAAAAGCTCGGGCCCGATTTCATTTTGTCCGCCATCGCCGCGATTGTTCTGCACGTCGATGACGCGCAGTCCCATGCCGTATCCGAACAGGGCGAACAAGGAGTTGCTCTCGTCGTCGGGGTGGGCGGGCGCTTGCAGAAACGTTCCGGACACGCTCAATTTGCGCAGCGCGAGGCCGAGGGCGGTGTGCCCGCCGGTAGCGGACAACGGCGAGAAGCTGAGACGATTCTGCGCTTGCACGGCAAGAATCGCCAGGCAAACTCCCGCCAGGGCGAGCGTCGACTTCCGGAAAGGTCGCTTCATTCTGTTCCCTCGGTTTCCCCAAAGGATATCGCAGTCTATTGCGAGGCGCGCAGAATCTCGGGGACCATGGGCGGATTGAGATGGTTGAGCCGCTCTTCTTCGACGCCGCCGATGCGTCCGAGCACGGTGAGGGAGGACCACGCGTGGCCGAAATCCTTCCACTGCGCCATCTCGCGGAGAGGCTCCAATGCCTGGTCGTGGAGCATTTTCAGGAGCGCCGGATCGCGGGAAGCGGTCATGCGCATGAACAGGTAAGAGCCCTTATTACGATCCATCCAGGCAATGGAATGGAGGAGCGGGATGAAGCGCGCCGCGGGGATTTGCCTGATAATTTCCGTTCCCATAGCGCAAAGCACTTCGAGCGCGCGCACGGCGTTATTGCGAACGCCGTCGTTGGAATCGAAGGCGGCCGACACTAAAGCGGCGATCTGTTGCGGCGAACGGTCCGCATAGCCGAGCGCCTCGGCGGCATTTGCGCGTTGTTCGGAATCGCGCGCTTCGGAGAGCACCTTCAGAACCGTCGCGAGGTGGGAGCGAGTCCAGTCTCGCAGCTTCAACTGCTCGGCGTGTGTGGAGGGATCTTCAGAGAGCGCGTAGCCCTGGGAGTCGTCTTCCCCGGACGCGCCCTTCTTGACTGCGGCCGTCAGATCGGTGTCCAATTTTTGGAAAATTCGTAGCGCGTCCGCCGGTAGCTTCACATCGCCCTGCGGCGCCGGATTGAAGGTAACGGGTGGCGCTCCTACCTCGGGCAGCCCGATGAAGACGGAACTGCGCCCGTCTTCGAGACAGCAGACCTTTGACAATACGGCCTTGCGGCCGGCGACTCGGCTCACCGCCTGGAGGGCAGTGTCGCGAACGGCATTCGTCGGCGCCGGATCGCCTTCCTTGAAGGGGAGCGCAGCGCGTAACGACGGCAGATCCAAGTGGCCGTAGCCGTAGAAATCGATGGTGCCGATCCGGTCGGACGGCGGCTGAGCCAGCGCGGGAAGAATCGCAAGTAGGAGCAGACCGCGGCGCATGGCTTTCATTTTGCCATGGCGTTCCTCACATATGGGCGCGCGGGGGAAAGACCGCGTGACCGGCCTCGAGCTCCCTCAGGTTGGAGTTGGCGGCGAAGTCTCCGGGGTCGAAACGCAGGCACTGCCGGTAGCTGGCCATGGCTTCCTCGCGGCGGCCCAGCCGTGCCTGGGCATTGCCGCGATTGCGATACGCTTCGGCGTAAGCCGGGAAAATCTCGATGGCGCGGTCATAAGAGGCGATGGCACGATTGTCGTCGCCATCGGCCGCGTACTCCACGCCGATGGAATAATGCGCCTTGGCGCTATCGGGTGAAGTCTCCACCAGCTTCTCGTAGAAATGTTGCGGGTTGAGCCAATCGCGATTGCGGACGGCGGTGCGCGCGCCGAAAACGAGAGCCACGGCGATGAGGGCCGGCTTCCAATAGCGGCTGCGCGCCAGCAGAATCGCGAGCAGGAGCGCCAGTCCGATGGTGGGCGCGTAGGTGAGGCGCTCGCCCATGATGGTCCCGATAGGAAAGACGAGATTCGCAGTCGGCGAAAACAGGATGGCGTAGGCCAACACCGGCGGCCGAAATTCGGGCCGGCGCCACGCGACGTAAATGGCGCTTGCCGCCAGCGCGAGCCCGGCCCAGGCGCGCCAGTCGTCGAGTCCCATGACGAGACGGATCTGTTTGTAGGAATAGTCGGCCGAAAGGGTGATGGGGACCAAGGTCTTGGATAAATAGAGACACTGCACCCAGAGGGCGGTGATCCAGCGCTTGCCCGCGTCGACCAGCGCGGTGGGATTATCGATGGCCGGGATTTGCGAACTGCGGGAGAGGACGTTGTGGGCGATGAGTGCGGCGGCGACGATGGCGGCTGCGCCTGCGGCAGCCGTCCAGGAGTCGCGGAGACTCGGACGCTTGCGCGGGAAGGCGAGCGGAAGCGCGGCGAAGGCGGCGGCGCTCTCCTTCGAGAAGACGGCGAGGGCAAAGAGAAATAGCGCCCAGACCGGTTGGTTCCGATAATAGAAGATCACCGCGGCGAGGCCGAACGCGGCCGCCATCAGCTCCGACGACCCCACTACTGACGCGGTGGCGTCGGTATGGATAGGGAAAAGGGCGAAGAGCGCCGCGGCGACGAAGGCGACGCGCGGGGGCGTCTCGATCGTCAGGAGGAGGCGATAGAGCAGCAGCACCGAGGCGAGCCCCAGCGCCAGACCGAGGGCATGAAAGATGGCGGGGTGCGAACCGCCTCCCGCGGCCCAGGTGAGTGCCCAGACCGTCTGCGCGACGGGGCGATAGAGCTCCAGACCGCGATTGTCGGGCCAGTATCCCGATTTCCAAATGTGGGCGAGCTGGCCGAACGAGTGGATGTGCAGGCTCTGGTTGTCCACCAGGACGATGCGGTCATCGAAGACGAATCCGCAGGCCAGTGCGCCGAGATTGGGGAGCAGGAAAGCGGCCGAGAGCCATAGCGGCGCTCGCGGAACGGGTGACTGCGCCGGATCGGCGATGGCTTCCGGTGCGGCAGGCTGCAATTGCTGTCGGCGGAGGCGGCGCGCGCGGCTCATCGCTTCTCCCCGAAATATAGCATAGAGCGCCGCGAGCAAAGAGTGTTCACTGCGGAGACGCTGAGGAAAGCAAAAATCAAAGTCAAGACGGGAGGGTGCTGAGGTGGCTGAGGACGCAGAGGGTTCGGCTGGCCCGCCATGTGGGTATCCGCGCAGGCGCAGCAAAGAAAGCTACGGACGTGGCAGATGTCACGGAAAAACCCCGCCCTTGCCGGCCGTGACCTCCGTAATCTCCGTGGCCCTTTTTGTGCTTCTCTGTACTACTAACGGCCAGAATCTTCGCGGGCCGCGACAGCTTCGGGATAAGGGCTGCTCCTGCGACGCCCACATGGCGCCAGCCGAACCCTCCGCGTCCTCAGCGCCCTCCGGTCTTGACTTTGATTTTTGTTTTCCTCAGCGCCTCAGCGTCCGCGGTGAACATTCCTTTGCGGCCACGGTGAACTCACCCCATCCGCAAAGCCGCGCGCAGGCCGGGATCGTGGCGGACGCGCCAGATGCGGCTGTCGAGGTAATAGTGCGTCAGACCGAAACCGCAGAAGAAGCCGAATGCCAGCTCCGACACTTTTCCCAAAGCGAATCCCGGAATGCGGTACAGCAAGCTGAACGCCAGGCCCACCGCCACATATGCCAACAAGCTGCGGCTCACCGCCGCCGGAATCCATCCGTGAACCGCTTCGCCCGACTCCGCGTAGCGATTGCGATTGTGGAACCAGACAATCGCGTGGTATTGCAGGTTGTGCACGATGGTCACCGTGGGGACGGCGGCCTGCCAGCTCATGTATGCGAAAGTCAGCCAGTGGAGCGGCACGATCGCTGTGAACAGAAGATACTTCGGCACGTTCGCCGGCTCACCGGCGCGCCATCGCACCCACTGGCGGCCGAGGTAAACGCCGAGAGTCGCCGCCACCATCGCCCAGCAGAACGGCTCCAGCCGGGGAAACGCTGTGTGCAATCCCAACTCTTCGGGGTGGTGGAGAAAGAAGCGCTGAAAGGGCGGGAAAACCAGCATGACGCCGAGAAAAATACGGTCGAGAGCGTTGTCGACGGGCCGCAGGTCGCGGCATTTTACTTTGTACAGCACCATGAAGCCATAGTGCTGGCGGATCACGTGGTAATAGGCCCAGACACCCACCAGAATGGCCAGATACCTCACCCCGCCGGCCAGCACCATCGCCGGCCCGATGGCGAAAAAGAAGATCAGGCTGCCGTATAGCAATCGCGGATTGCGGGCGCGCGCTTCGCGGTCGAAATAGGTGCGGCTGGCCGTCGCAAAGATGTGCGTTCCGTCGAAACCCACCGACCAGAACCACCAGAGCAGCGTAATCGGGACGTGAAACCCCGCGTACAGCAGCAGGTAGGCGTATCCGGCGAGGGCGCTGCCGATGACGAGGGAAAGATCCACGCCTCGGCTGACGATCCAACAATCGCGGCGGACGGCGCCGGCGGGCGCGAGTATGGAGGCGACAGCGGCCACCCAGCCATCATACCGTGGCGGCCGCGGCTGACCGGCGGCTACTTCTTCTTGGCTGTGGCGCCGCGTCCCAGCGTGCAGCTCAGTCCCATATTCTTACGCTGGTCGCAGGCCTTCACTGCCAGATCGTGTTTAGGAAACCGCTTGATCAATTCGGCGAACTCATCGGCGCCGTCGGTTCGGCGGCCCAGTTTCACCAGCGATATGCCCTTGGAATAGAGCGCGTCGGGAGTCTTGCCGTTGTCGGGGTACTTCTCGAGAACGGTATCGAAATCCTGAACGGCCGATTCATAATCGCCTTGCGCTTGGTGAATGGACCCGATGAGGTATTGCGCGTTGGGAGCGAGCGGCAGATTCCCGTAGCAGCGCAGATACTCGCCAAATTCCTTCAGCGCGATATCGTACTTGCCTGCGCCTTTATCGGTATTCGCGTCGGGATAAAGCTGGCTGGCAGGTTCGCACGGCTCGGTAGCGGATTGCGCCGGGGCTATCCCGGGCACGACAGCTCCGCCCGAGCCTTCGTGGACGGTGGTGTTCGTACCGGAACCCGGCGGCGGGGGAGCCGGAGCTTGCAGGATGGAAACCGCGTGATTCAAGTCGGTCAGCAGCTGCTGCAATTTGTTCACGGAGGAGTTCAGATCGCTCACCGATTGCTGCAAAGTGCGCAGATCCTGATCCATGCCGTCAAGCCGGGTGGAAAGGCCGGCGATAGGAGTTTGCACCTTGGCTTCCATGTCCCGGAGGCTCTGTTGCAGGTTGTTCTGGATCACCGCCACGCCGGTAGTGGACGACTTGGAGGTATCGAGCGCCTGCTGCACCAGCACTGTCAGCGCGGCCAGCTGCTTATCCTGGGATTCCTTGAGAAGACGCAACTGTTCCTGCAAGCCGGCTACGTCCCGCTGCAATTCCATCATTTCCTTGCTGGCGGCGGGTGAACGCATGGGAACGAGCGAAATCGCCACCGCGGCAACCAGAGCACAGACCGCAAACCGTCGGACCATATGCAACTCTCCTCGACGGGGCGGGATGCCACGGCGTTTGCCGGGCCCCCCCCCGTGTTTATGCCTCTCTATCTATCCTACTGCCCGACCGATAAATGCACGCGGCGGTTCTTCTGCCAGCAGGTCTCGTTGGATTCGGTACATTGCGGCCGTTCCTTCCCGTAGCTGATAGTTTTCAGCCGGTCGATAGGCAGCCCCAACGATGCCAGGAACTCCTTGGCGGAGCTGGCGCGGCTGTCGCCCAGCCCGATGTTGTATTCGGCCGAGCCGCGCTCGTCGCAATGGCCCTCCACCGTGATCACGGCGTTGGGGAAATCGGCCAGAATGGCTTTCAGAGCGCCGGCGTCGCGGGTCAGCGCGTCGCGCGCATCGCTGCGGACCTCGCTCTTATCGTAGTCGAAGAAGGCGTCCTGCGTGTCCGAACTGACGCGCTCCTCGATCGATTGGCGAGACGCTGCGGCAGGCGCCGGTGGCGGAGCCGGCGGCGGCGGGGTAACGACCGAGACCGTGGCGGAGCCGGTAATCGTTCCTCCCGGACCTGTGGCCGTCAGGGTGTAAGTGGTCGAGTTGGTGGGAGTTACCTGCTGTCTCCCGGTGCTGCGGACACTCCCGATTCCGTTATTGATCGATACGCTGGTGGTCTGCCCGCCGACTTCCCAACGGAGCGTGGCCGATTGCCCGCGCTGAATCGTCGTCGGCTCCGCGCTGAACTGCGCCACAACCGGCGCGGCTGTCGCGGCGGGCGCCGGGGCGGGCGCTGGCGCGGGCGGAGGTGGTGGCGGCGGGGCCGGAACCTTCTTTTTGCAGCCCGCGGCGAATAGCGCCAGCGAGGCCGTCAGACAGATGATTGTGATCTTCCGTTTGCTGAACATGAACATCGTCTCCTGAAACTCCTCAATTACTTACCCCACACCGGACGTAAATTGGATCCCTCCCTGGTCAGCTGCTGCTGCTGCGACCCATCCGCGAGCATCGACCAGATCTGGGGCCGCCCGGTACGGTCAGACATAAATACGATATGCTTCCCGTCCGGCGCCCAACTAGGATTCTCGTTTTTCCCTTCGCCGTGTGTCAACTGCTGATATTCGCGTGTGGCCACCTTCATGACAAAAATGTTGAACGCGCCGGCCATATATCCCCGAGTCCACGCGTAAGCCAGGAACTGTCCATTCGGATGCCAGGATGGATTCGAAGCTTCGCCGGTCCCGTCGCTCAGGCGCTCCACATCGGTGCCGTCGATATTCATCTTGTAGAGCTGCTCGGGTCCGGAGCGGCCCGAGGAAAAGGCGATCTCGGCGCCCGTTTTGGGATTCACTTTGGGCTCGGCGTCGTTGGATCGGGAGGTGGTAATCGCATGGACGTTACTGCCGTCTACGTTGGCAATGAAAATCCCGCAGCAGCCTGCCACGGACGACACGAAAACAACCTGTTTTCCATCGGGTGTGAAGGCGGGACTGGCTGTCACCGAAGCGCCCCGCTGATTATAAAAACGCAAATCCCGAACCGGATCCACGGAGAACACAAATATACCAGGATTGCCGTGAACCCAGCTAGTGAATGCGATCTTGCCGCCATCGGGAGCGACCGCGGGGAATTCCGAAATCGCATTGAAATGGGTGATTTGTTTTTGATTGTTTCCGTCGGGATCCATGGACCAGATTTCCGACACTGGCGCCTTCAACGTTCCCGTGCGGCGCACAAAATAAATGTGGCTGCCGAACATGCACGTGGAACCGAAGCGCTCCAGAATATCGCAAGAGAACTTATGGGCGGCGGTACGCGCGCCGGCTTCATCCAAAGATTCCGCGTAGGTCTTGGCCAAAGCGCCGGCATTGACCGGATTGGGGATAGTCAAATCTACCAGCCAGGCGTATAACGCGAAGACATTGTTCTGCGCCGCTGCGTATCCTATGCCCACATAATTGGCCCGTGCCGGAGGGGCCAACCAGTCGGACAGCCACAGGCCGCCCCCGCTCGCCGGCGACTGTCCGCGGCGCGTGTTGTCCGCCTGAGGGGCAATTCTGAAATCGCTGAGCTGCTGCGGGACATTGAGGGGATACTGCCCCTTGGGAACCATTCGGAAAACGCCGGCGCCATCGAGATCGCTCCACAACGTCCGATTGAAAACGCCGATGAAAGACTGCGATTGGCCATCGCCGCGAAAATCGGGCACCGCCAGAGCGGGAAGTTGTCCAACTCCCCCGCTGATGACGCCTTTGAAATCGGTTTGCTGTGCGGCCACAATCGCCAGCGTTGCCGCAGCCGCCCCCGTAATCCAGAAGATCCGTTTCATATTAATTCCCCAATTCGAACTTCATTTGCACCTCGGCCTGATTACGCGGAAACTTATCCGGAAGCGGAGGCAATTGCGCATCCAATACCGCCCGCTGCGCCGAAAAATCCAGGCCCTGGTTGCCGCTGCTGGTCGCAATCTTCACATTCGCGATCGATCCGTTGCGCTGAATGGTAAAGGTGACCACCACTGACGGCGTGCCCCCTGCCTTCATCGGTTTCCATGCGCGGGCGATGTTATCCCGAATGATATTGGCGTAGGTGCCGAACTCCTCGCCGAAGGGTGAATTGTCGCCGATCCCGACTCCACCTCCGCCTTGTACCTGATACATCGGATTGCTTGCGCGCTGGCCGGGTGTGCTGTAAAGCTGGCTATCGTTATATTTTTGCTGGTCGCGAAACTTGTTGATCTGCGGCTGCACCTGCGGTTCGGGCTGCCGTTTGGTTGTCGCTCTTTCGCTCTTCAGAGCGATGGCATCGGGAGGCGGAGTCTTTATCTTCGGAATGGGTTTGATCTTCTCTTTGGGCGCGGGCGGCGTGGGCACCTGCGACTGGGTATCGTTGGCGACCGGATTCACCGGCCCTCCGCGATTCGGAATCGGGATAGTCGCCACGGGATTCACCAGCATGCCGCCCATGCCGCCTCCGGTCGGGCTGCCCATGTCGATGCGATGCCGGTCAGCCCAGGCTCCGAAGCTCAACCCTCCGAGTATCACGATGTGGAGCGTCAGCGATACCCAAAACGGTCTGGCCAGCGGCTCGGGACGGTCCAGGACATCGGCGTGAGCAGACATCGCTATCTCCTTCTTCTGGCGGGAGCATCGTCCGGCTGCGTCACCATGTACACCTGCAACTTGCCATGGCCCAGTTCTGCCGTCACTTGCGCGATGGGATCCCAGATGGTCTGCGAATCGGCGCGCACGTAAACGCCGGTGGCAGACGGAAACTTGCGGTGGATCTCACCAACTAACGCATGGATATTGACGTGGGCTCCGTTGAGCGTGTAGTCTCCCGTTTTATCGATGGTGACGACCGGCAGCTCTTTAGTGGTCTCCTGCACGTAGGTAGTGTGAGGCACGTCGACCTCCATACCGTACTCCATCACATGCGCGGTAAGCATGAAGATGATCAGCAGCACCAGCACCACATCCACGAAGGGTGTGACGTTGATTTCCGAAAGCGTGGTTCCCCCGCCGCGCCGCCGCGACCGTGATCCGCCGCCATTCACGGACATCCCCATAGGCTACTCTCCGAATCCGCGCTCCACCATATTCAGAAACTCCAGGGCGAAATCGTCCATGCGGGTGCCGATGTCACGAATCCTGGTGCTGAGCAGGTTATAGAAGATGGCCGCCGGAATCGCCGCCATCAAACCTACGGCTGTGGCGATGAGAGCTTCCGCAATGCCGGGGCCGACAGTGCGCAAGCTGGTGCTCTGCTGCTGGCTCAGGTCCATGAACGCCTGAATAATTCCGAGCACGGTCCCCAGCAGTCCGATGAACGGACTCGCGGTCGCCGTGGTAGCCAGCCAGCTCATATTGCGTTCCAGCCGCGACATCTCCTCGCTCACGCCGATTTGCAGCGCGCGCTCCACGGCAGCCCGGTTGGTCATTTTATTGCGCCCGCGCACCTGCCGTTCCACCTCTTCGTAACCGAAATCGAAAACCGTCACCAGCGGAGACGGGCGATACCGTTCGCTGGCCACCATTACCGCTTCCAACCCGGTAGATTTGCGGAAAGCTCGCAGAAAACGATCGTTGGTCTTACGAGCTCCGCGGACCGCCGCCCATTTGGAAAAAATGATGGTCCAGGAATAGATGGAAAAACAGATGAGCACGCCCATGACCGCGAGGGTCAGAACACTGCCCTGGATCATCGACCAGAAATTCGCGTCTTGAAGGAGGAATGCGATGGGAGCCGGGAAGCTCAATTCATCTCCTGTTTTCAATCTAGCATAGAGACGCCGCAACCTTTCGGAAAGACGCCATTAAACGTACATAATGTTCGGCATAAGTCGCGTACTTCGCCCGGGACCGCTCCCTCACGGCCGCGGCTCAGTAACACTCGCGTGACCGAGCCGCGCGCGTGAGCAAGCGGTCTTCGCACCGGCCGCGCAGCACCGCACGTTATAATCGCAAGCATGCTGCAGGAGCTCGTGGTGGAAAACTACGCCGTGGTGGAGCGCCTGCGCATCCATTTTCACAGCGGCCTCAATCTCCTCACGGGCGAGACCGGCAGCGGAAAATCCATCGTGGTCGACGCCCTCGGCCTGCTTCTGGGGGCACGCGCTTCGGCCGACATGGTGCGAACCGGCGAATCGCGCGCCCGCGTGGCCGGCATCTTCGATGTGCGGGATCATACCGCCATTCGCCGCCTGCTGGAGCCCTCGGGCCTTGAAATCGAAGATGGCGAACTGCTGGTGGAGCGTGAAATTCTCGCCGGCGGAAAGTCGCGCGCGTTCGTCGGCAGCCGGCCGGTGGCCGTCTCCCTGCTCAAGGACCTCGCGCCTTACCTGGGCGACATTCACGGGCAGCACGACCAGCAGCTTCTCTTCATACCTGACGCCCAGCGCGAAATGCTCGACGCCTTCGCCGGCAATCGTGAACCCTTGGAGGGTGCCGCCGCCCTCTTTCAGCAGTGGCGTGCGGCCGGCGCCGAACTGGAAGAGCTGGAGCGCAGCGAGCAGGAGAAGCTTCGCCTGCTGGATCTCTGGTCTTTCCAGCGCAAGGAAATCGAGAGCGCCGCACTGGCGCCCGATGAAGACCTGGCGCTCGAGAATGAGCGCCGCGTTTTGCAAAACGTGCAGAAGCTGGAAGAGGCTGCGAACACCGCTTACGCGGCGGTCTACGATGCTCCCGAGTCCGCCGTTTCCCTCACCCGCGCGGCGGCGCGCCGCGTGGACGAGCTCTGCCGCATCGACACCTCTTTGGAGTCCGTTCGCGAGCACCTGAAAGCCGCCGACCTCAGCTTGCAGGAGGCCGCCTATACGCTGCGCGATTACCTCGGCCGGCTGGAAGGAAATCCGGGGCGGCTCGAAGAAGTGGAAACGCGGCTCGCCGCCATCGATAAGCTAAAGCGCAAATACGGCCAGTCGATCGCCGAAATCCTGAGTTTTCTCGACGACGTCCGGCGCCAGATCGCCGCCGTGGAGCATGCCGGCGAGCGGATGGAAGAATTGCGCCGCGAGCAGAAGCGACTGGCCGGCGAGTTCGAAAAATTGGCCGCCGATCTGACCGCCCGCCGTGTCAGCGCCGCGCGCAAGCTCGAAAAGAAGGTCGAGGCCGAGCTCGCCGGGCTCGCCATGGCCGGCACGGTATTTCGGGTGGCGATCAATCCTGCGCCCTGGAGCGCCAACGGCGCCGACAGGTTGGATTTTCTGGTGTCTCCCAACCCCGGCGAGGAGCCGCGGGCGCTCGAAAAAGTCGCCTCCGGCGGCGAAATCTCGCGCATTGCGCTGGCGCTCAAGACGTGCCTGGCCGCGCCGCGAAACGGTCCGCCGAGAACCCTGGTTTTCGACGAAGTGGATGCCGGCGTGGGCGGCAGCGCGGCCGAAGGGGTCGGCCGCCGTCTGAAGAAGCTGGCCGTCAATAACCAGGTGCTCTGCGTCACCCACCTTCCGCAGATCGCTTCCTTCGCCGACCACCATTATTTGGTCGAGAAGCACGAATCCAAAGGCCGGACCGAAGCCACGGTGGAAGAGCTGGATGGCCCCGCACGCACCCGCGAGGTGGGGCGCATGCTTTCCGGGCAGAAGCTGACCCCGGAAGCACTCAAACACGCGGAGCAGCTGATCAAGATGAGCGTGTAAAGAGCCGCGCTGCGGGCAGGGCGAGCGGGGCTCGCCTGGACAAGCTGAAGCTTATCCAACAAAGTCGTGGGGCATGCTTTAGCTTGCCGCGCCGGGCAACAGCCCGGCCGTCCGCATCCCTAGTGCATCTTATCGAGGTATTTGCCCTGGTTGGCGTCCACGTAAATAGAGAAGTTGGATGTGCTGACCGACTCGCCCCAGATCACGCGCCAAACCGCCAAGGGGTATTTGGAGATTTTCTCCAGCTGGTAGGAAATCGGCATGCCGGGGTGTTGTTTGTCGTAATCCGCGGCCTTTTCGTCGGCCGCCTTGTACGCTGCGTCCGAATCGACCAGCACCGCGCGCATGTCGAACGGTGCGTTCACTCCCTGTGGCCCGGACCACGATTGCTCGCCCGTGCTGAACACGCCCTTGTGGAGATTTCCCTCTTCCTCCACCACGCAATATGTGTAAGTCTGCATTTTCCCCAGGTTCGCAGAGGTAAAAACGCCCTGCCACGCGCCTTCCTTACCGGGAGCGGACGGAACGTCCGCAAGGTGGATGCTGTTGAGCTTCAACACCTGGGCATCGAGGGACCAGGTTCGCGCCTTCTGGTACATGCTGAAAAGGGCGGATCGCCCGGTAACCGGCTCGGCCGGTTTTGCCGGCTCCTTCGTGGCAGCCGGCTTGGACGGTTCCGAGCAGCCAATCCATAGCAGCGAAACCAGGCACACGCCGAGAGATAGTGTCCTGCGCATGTTCGTCTTCATCTGAACGCATTCTAACAGTCCGCGCGCCAGGTACGACAGATTCCGGGTAGTACGAAACCTTTTGAGCCTTCTTTTACAGTCGCTGCCTGCATTCTTGTGCCATAATTGGGGCAACTGGAGAGGGCAATGGCTCTTCAACGGCTGATTCGGGGAATGGTAGCGGGAGCCGCGGTGGTCCTGGTCATTCCTGTGTTCAGCCAGATTTCTCCCGGTTCCTCAACAGGGTCAACCACTTCCGGTACTCGACCCACGGGTACGTCGACTGGCACCGCCACTCCCAACCCGAGCACCGCACTCGGCCAACCGGCCATGCAGCGTCCGCTCCGGGTCAGCGGGCGTGTAGCAATCGACGATGGATCGCCACTCACCTTCCCCGCTACCATCGAACGCGTCTGTGCCGGCAACCCCCATGCCGAAGGCTACACCGATAGCGAAGGCAATTTTGCCCTCACGCTGGGACAACATCCCGACGTGATCGGGGATGCCAGCGAGACGCCGGCCGCATCGGATCACGGTTCATCGCCTGCGGGGATGTCGCAAGTCAATCTGCCGTCGGGCGGCTCCAACCAGTCCAGCCGAACTCTCGCCGGCGACAACCGTATGGCGAACTGCGAATTGCGCGCCAACCTTGCCGGCTACACATCGGAGAAGATCAATCTCGCGACGCGAAGTGCGATGGATAGCCCGGACGTAGGCACCATCCTGCTGCATCGCATGGGCGCCCCGGATACGGCAATGACCGTCACCGCCACCACGCTCAGAGCGTCGAAAGAAGCCCGCAGAGCTCTTCAGAAAGGGCTGGAGCTGTCGAAAAAGAACCGGCCGGAGAAGGCCATTGCCAGCCTGCAAGATGCCGTAAAAATATACCCCGAGTTCGCGTTCGCCTGGTACCAACTCGGCATACTGCAGCTCGAAAACGACCACACTCCCGATGCCCACGAGTCTTTTGAGGCCGCTGTTAAAGCCGAACCGCGCTGGCCCGAGCCTTACCTGCGCCTTGCAGCCATGGCCGTGAAAGCGCACGACTGGAAGGAGGTTGCCGATTCCACCGAACACGTTTTGCACCTGAACACCTTCCAGTATCCGCAGGCTTATTTCTTGCATGGCGCGGCCAGCTTCAACCTGCATCACGTCGACCTGGCCGAGGAGGACGGGCTGGCGGCGGAGAAACTCGATGTGCAGCACCAATATCCGCAGATTGAGAAACTGTTGGGTACCATTTATTCGGAGCGCCACCGGTATGCCGACGCCGCCGAGAAGTTTCGCTCTTACCTGATGCTGGCTCCCGGCGCGGAGGACGCTCCATTCGCCCGGCAACAACTGGCCTACATGGAAGCCTTGGCGGTAGAGTCGTCCCGCATCGCGCAGAAGAAGGCGCAGCAGTAAGTCCATAACGAATTCGACTCCGAAGTTTCATCTGCTGTTTACATGCGTTCGCGAAAATGAGTGCATGACTTCGCTTGCAATTCCCCCTGAGCGGCGCTCGCACCGGCGCTACTCTCTCGAAATCCCACTGCGGTATCGGGCCGCCAACTGCCCCCTCAAGACGGTCTGGAAGCACGGACGCGCGCTCGATATGAGCGCTGGCGGCATTCTGATTTATCTCCCCGAACCGGTGGCCATTGGCACGAAGTTGGAACTGGCGATGGACTGGACCGGCCTATACCACGGCCGCCAGGCAATGCGTCTGTTTCTGGTGTCTGCCGTCGCCCGGCTCGACGGGCGGGGAGTTGCATTACGCATCCTCAGCCACCGCTTCCGCGACATCGCGCCCACGCGTGTCCGCATTCCGCGCGCCGACAAGAATCTGGCGGTAGCGTAGCGAATCGGCGCCCACGATAGAATCGGGGCATGTATATCCGCGTGAGCGCTCGCGACAACGTGGCCATCGTAGTAAGTCCCGATGGCGTCTCTGCCGGCGACGCTCTTCCCGGCGGTCTCACGGCGCGCGAAATCATTCCACAAGCGCACAAGATCGCCCTGACGGACTTCGACGGCGGAGGGCCGGTTGTGCGCTACGGCCAGATCATCGGGCGCGCCAATCGCGCCATAGTCCGCGGATCGTGGGTGCGCAAAGAGTTTCTCGATCTTCCCGCCCCGCCGGATCTCGCCGATCTGCCGCTCTCTACGGCGGTCCCCGATCCGCTGCCGCCGCTCACAGGGTACGCTTTCGACGGCTATCGAAACCCCGATGGCAGCGCCGGAACGCGCAACATTCTCGGGATCGCCACCACCGTGCAATGCGTCGCGCCCACCGTCGATTACGCCGTCCGCCGCATTCGCGAGGAACTGCTGCCGCGGTATCCCCATGTCGACGATGTGGTCCCGGTGACGCACTCCTACGGCTGCGGCGTGGCCATCGAAGCGCCCGGCGCGGCTATTCCCATCAGCACCCTGAAGCACATTTCCCTGCACGCCAACCTGATGGGCGAACCGCTGCTGGTGAGCCTCGGCTGCGAGAAGCTGCAACCCGCGCGCCTGCTGGGCGATCGGCTGCCGGTGCTCGGCGAATCCAACCTCGTCCGCTTGCAGGACCATCGCGGATTTGCCGACATCGTCAATGTGATCCTGCAGGCCGCCGAGCGCCGTCTCGAGCAGCTCAATCGACGCCAGCGCGTCAGCTGTCCGGCGGCCGATCTGGTCGTGGGCTTGCAGTGCGGCGGCAGCGACGCGTTTTCCGGCGTGACGTGCAATCCGGCCGTGGGGTACGCCGCCGATTTGCTGGTGCGCGCCGGCGCCACCGTCATGTTTTCCGAAGTTACCGAAGTGCGCGACGCCATCCACCTGCTGACGCCCCGCGCCGCCACTCCGGAAGTGGGCCGCCAATTGATCCGCGAAATGCGCTGGTATGACGAGTATCTCGCCGCCGGCTCGTCCGATCGCGCCGCCAATACTACGCCCGGCAATCAGCGCGGCGGACTCGCCAACATCGTCGAGAAAGCTCTGGGCAGCATCGCCAAGGCCGGCAGTACGGCGATTCGCGCCGTCGCCACCCACGGCGAGAAGGTCACAGCCAAGGGATTGGTCTTCGCCGCCACGCCGGCCAGCGATTTCATCTGCGGCACGCAGCAACTGGCATCCATGAATTTGCACGTCTTCACTACGGGCGAAGGCAGTCCGTATGGGCTGGCGCTCGTTCCCGTAGTGAAAGTGTCGTCACGCACCGCACTCGCCGAGAAATGGCACGACCTGATCGATATTGACGCCGGCCGCATCGCCACCGGCCAGGCCACCATCGAGGACGTCGGCTGGGAGATCTTCCGCTTCATTCTCGACGTCGCCAGCGGCCGCAAGACGTGGGCCGAGCATTGGCGACTAGCGAACGCGCTCTCGCCGTTCAATCCCGGTCCGGTGACGTAGAAACACAGTTCACTGCAGAGACGCGGAGACGCTGAGGAACAAAAGTCAAAACCGGAGGACGCAGAGGTGGCAGAGGCCGCAGAGGGGTAAGGTTGAGCGCGATTGAGCTATGCTAAAAACAGAGCGTATGGACAAGACGATCCGTAAGTACGCCAGTTTCGATGAAATGAAGGCTGACGAATACCGGCACTGGCAAAGCCGGCCGGTACATGAGCGGGTCGCTGCGGTCACCGAACTCACCCAGGAACACTATGCGATGAAGGGCGCGGTTCCAGATGCACCCAGACTTCAAAGAACTCTTGTCCGTTTTGAACGCGCACCGCGTTAAATATCTTGTGATCGGCGCTTACGCCGTCTCCATTCACGCGCAGCCCCGCGCGACCAAAGACCTCGACATTCTGGTGAAGGCTGACGCGGAGAACGCGGAACGTGTTTTCTCGGCATTGGCCCAATTTGGCGCTCCGCTCGAGGGGTTAACGCCCGCCGATTTCGCTGAACCCGGGCCGTTCTTTCGCATGGGCCGCGAGCCGGTCGGCGTCGACATTCTCACAACTATACCCGGAGTTGAGTTTGATGAAGCATGGCCGCGCCGGATTGAGGATGTCGTGGACCCCGCCGGCGGCCTGAAGGCGAGCTTCATTTCTCGCGAAGACTTAATAGCCGCAAAGCTCGCCGCAGGCAGACCGCAAGACCTTGCGGATGTATACGCGATCCGGAAGGCTCACAAGAGCTAACGGTCGGTTCTCCGGAATCGAAGTTATAGGACGCAGAGGCCCTGGCTCTTACGCCTCCGCGTCCTCTGCCACCTCAGCGCCCTCCGGTTTTGACTTTGACTTTTGTTTTCTCAGCGTCTCTGCGGGGAACCATCATCTATTGGGCAGGAATTCTTCCACCGCGAACGACTCCCGCACCACCTGCCGCAATTCCTCGAGCGATCCCAATTGTCCCGCGCCTAACGACTGCACCAGCGCGTTTCCCGCCGCCGTTGCTTCCGACGGCCCGGCCACTACGCGCCGTCCCGTCACGTCGGCCGTCAGCTGATTCAGCAATCGATTGCGCGACCCGCCGCCCACGATGTGGATCACGTCCAGGCGCTGGCCCGTCAGCTCTTCGAGCGTGCCCAGCACTCTGCGATAGCGCGCCGCCAGACTGTATAAAATGACGCGGCAGACCGCGCCCGGCGTGCCCGGCACCGGCTGCCCGGTGGCGCGGCAATATTCCATCACCCGCTCGGCCGTCTGCCCGGCCGATTGAAACGATTCCAGGTCGAGCACCGCGCCCGAAGGCTCCGTCTCCCGCGCCATGGCGATCAACTCGTCGTAGCTGTACTCCTTCCCCTCGCGCGCCCACGCCCGGCGGCACTCCTGCAACAACCACAGCCCCGGAATGTTCTTCAGGAATCGAATATTCCCGCACACCCCGACTTCGTTCGTAAAGTTGGCCTCGAGCGACGCCGCGTTGATCAAAGGCCGCTGCAATTCCATTCCCATCAACGACCACGTGCCGGAGCTGATATAGCACCACCCCGAGCCACCCTCCGCCGGCACCGCCGCAACAGCCGATGCGGTATCGTGGCCGGCGGCCGTATACACCGGAGTCTCGCGTGCCAGGCCGCAGGCCTCCGCAACTGCCGCGCGCACCGGGCCCAATCGCTGCCCGGGGTCTACCAGCTCTGCCAGAAAACCCGTCGGCATACCGAGCTTCTCTAGCAGTTCCGTGGCGAACCGGCCGCGCGCGGCATCGTAAAATTGCGACGTGCTGGCGATGGTCCGCTCCGATGCCATCGTTCCGCAGAGAAAATAATTGAACAGATCGGGCATGAACAGCAGCGCCTTGGCGTTCTGGAGAAGCCACGGTGTTTGCCGATGTACGGCCCAAAGCTGATAGAGCGAATTCAGCTCCATGAACTGAATCCCCGTGGCAGCGAAGATCTCGGCGCGGGGCACTGTGGCGAACATTTCCTCCGGCAGTCCCACCGTTCGCGGATCGCGATAATGCCGCGGATTGTCGATCAGCGCGCCATCCGCGCCGAGCAGTCCGAAATCCACGCCCCACGTGTCGACGGCCACGCTTTCGAGCCGGGCCGTCAATCGCGCGGCCGCTCGCAATCCCGCCAGCATCTCCTGGAATAGCCCCATGGTGTTCCAGTAGAGGCCGGTCGGCAGATTCACCGGAACATTCGGAAAGCGATGCACCTCCTGCAGCTTCAGCAGGTGGCCGGAGAGATCGGCCAACATGGCCCGTCCGCTCTCCGCGCCCAGATCGATCGCCAGATATTGGTGCGACATTTACTTCGATAGAAAGATTACCAGACCGCCACTCATGATGAGCAGGCCTCCGGCGACAATCGGCGCGCGCATCGGCTCCTTCAACAGGAAGTACGAGATCGCCTGCGCCGCCAAAAAGAAGAACACCACGTAGAGCCCGAGCAGTTCGCCGAAATTCCAAGGCGGCCGGTTCACCGTCCAACCGTAAACGAATAGCACCACCGCACCGATGGCGAACCAGCCCAGGCGATGCCATGACAGCGTATGGATTCCTTTGCGAACCAGCCAATCGCCGCCCGCTTCCAGCAGGGCGGCCAACAGAAGCAACAGCACCGACGCGAATTTTGACATCTTTCTATAAGAACAGATTCGCCGGTCATTCCGCCCGCAGCGCGCTCATGGGATCGATCTTCGTCGCGCGCCTCTCCGGCACTGCCAGAGAACCTGCGTCAGTCAAATTCATTATTGGCCACGGATGCACACGGATAAGAATCAAGATCTTTACTTATCCGTGTGCATCCGTGGCCAAATCTGTTTCTTGCGAAACTAGCTATTTCATGCGGATCATTACCGTCCCGTGCGACGGCACCGGCGCCGAAAAGCTCCCTTTGAACGTTCCCAGATCTTTGTGCTCCCACAAATCGCGGATCGCCACGCTCCTGTCGGCCGCCAGGCCGGCGTCCGTCCAACTGAGGATGATCGTCTGCGCGTCTTTCCCGCGATTGACCATTGCCACCGCGACGCCGCCATCCGCCAGAGGCTTCACGAAAATATCCTGATCGTTGGCGTGCTTCACGCGCTTTCCCTGCTTCCCGAGCGTGTCCTGGTCCACCGCGATCGCTTCTTTATTCATGAGGATCTCGCCGATTTCCGGCTTCATGGTATCCAGATCGTTGCCCGCCATCAGCGGCGCCGCCATGATTGCCCACAGGCTGAAATGCGAGCGGTACTCCGCCGTCGACATGCCGCCGTTGCCCACTTCCAGCATGTCGGGATCGTTCCAATGGCCTGGGCCCGCGAATTCGGCGAGGTCGGCATTCATGTCCACAATGGTGATCGCACCGGCGCCGTATTCCTTGCCCTTGCCTTCCCACTGATCCAGAATGTCGGTGGTGGTGCGCCACAAATTTCCGACACTCGCTGCCCATGTCCACGGCTTGGCAGTACCCCACTCGCACATGCTGAAGACGATCGGCCGCCCGGTTGCCGCCAGCGCGTCGCGCATCGTACTGTACGCCGCTTCGGCGTTCTCCTTGCCGGTGTTGCACCAGTCGTACTTCAGATAATCCACGCCCCATTTAGCGTACATGTGCGCGTCCTGAAACTCGTGCCCGCGGCTCCCCGGCCGGCCGCCGCAGGTCTTCGTCCCGGCGTCCGAATAGATTCCGAATTTCAGCCCCAGCCCGTGCACATAATCAGCCAGCGCCTTGATGCCCGAGGGGAATTTCTTCGCGTCGGCCACGATATTCCCTTCCTCATCGCGCGACACCTGCCAGCAATCGTCGATCACGATGTAGCGATACCCCGCGTCTTTCATGCCGCTCTTCACCATGGCGTCGGCGGCCTTCTTCACCGAGTCTTCCGCCACGTTGCAGCCAATCTTGTTCCAACTGTTCCAACCCATCGGCGGGGTTTTTGCCAGTCCGTTGTCCAACGCCGCCAAACTGCCCGCAAACCAGGTCAGGCAAGCAGCCACGAATAGAGAATTTCGCACCATTACACCTCAAATGCACTATAACGCGAGGAACGACCCGACTGCGCGGGCCACCACCGTCTCTTCATCGGCCGGCAACACCAGCACGGTCACCGCCGCGCCATCCCGCGAGATTCGACCTTCACCGCGCAGCTCGGCATTGCGGCCGGCATCCAGCTCGATGCCGAACCCGGCCAGCCCGGCGCAGACCGCGGCCCGCACGTCCGAGCTATTCTCGCCGATCCCGCCGGAAAACGTCAGCACATCGATCCCGCCCAGTTCCAGTAGGAACGCGCCCAGGTAATGCCGCACCGCGCGCACGAAGACATCCAGCGCCAGCCGCGCCCTCCGATCGCCGCGCGCCGCCGCCTCCGATAAATCGCGCACATCGCCCGACCCGCCCGCGATGCCCGCGAGGCCCGCTTCGCACGCCAGCGTGCGCGCCATTTCGGCGGCCGTCAGCCCGCGCTTCTCCATTACATACAGCGCGGCGAAGACATCGAGATCGCCCACGCGATTATTCTGCGGCAGCCCCGATTGCGGAGAGATCCCGAAGCTGGTATCGACGGCCACTCCGCCGAGCACCGCTGCCACGCTCGAACTGCCGCCCAGATGGCACGAAATGTGCCGCAGATCGCCGCCTCCGCACAACTGCCGCGCACGCTCGCTGGCGGCGCGATGGCTGGCGCCGTGAAATCCATAACGCCGCACGCCGAACGCTTCTTTCCATTCGTACGGCACCGCGTAAGTCACCGTCGCTTCGTCCAACCGGTCGAAGAATGCCGTCTCGAACAGCGCCACCAGCGGCACCTCAGGCATGGCGTGACGGAATGCCCGCATCGCCGCGATGTACGGCGGATTGTGCGCCGGCGCCAGAAACGAAAACTCCTCCATGGCCGCCAGGACCTCGTCGTCAATCAGCCGCGTTCCGCTCACCGTCCCGGCATGCACGGCCTTGAACCCGATGCCCGCCAGTTCGCTCGCACTTGCGAGCGCCTTCCCAGGCCCGACAATCGCCTCCATGCAGCGCGCCAGCGCTGCCTCATAATTGGGACAGCCACCCGCCTGCCCGATTCGCTCGATCCGTCCCTGGGCCAGGACAGCGGGCCCGCTCATGTCGAACAGCCGGTACTTGAAAGAGGTGCTTCCGATATTGGCAATCAGGACGTGGGTAGAATTCACGCTGATATTGTAAGATCAGTCTGTCGTGAACGCTAGGACGCCGCACCCGGATTACGAGCTCCTCGAACGCTGCGGGCAGGGCGGCATGGGTGTGGTTTACCGCGCGCGCGACCGGCGTCTGAACCGCATCGTGGCACTGAAGTTCCTGAACTCCGGCGAAGACGACTCCGCTTCCGCGAGCGCTCTGCAGCGCTTTCAGCGCGAGGCCGAGGCCATCGCCGCCTTGAACGATCCCGGTATCGCCACGATATATGAAGCTGGAAAATGGGACGGATCGCCGTTCCTGGCGCTCGAGTTTCTGAGCGGCGGCACTCTCCACGACCGTCTCCCTGCGCGATTCACCCTGGCGGAAATCCTCGACTACTCGGTGCAACTCGGCTCCGCGCTGGCGTTCGCGCACTCCAAGGGCGTCCTTCACCGCGATATCAAGCCGGCGAATTGCATGTTCAGCGGGAGCGGCGTCCTTAAGCTGGTCGATTTCGGCTTGGCCAAGCCGGTGGGGTCTGACGATATCACGCAACCGGGAAGCGCTGTGGGGACCGTTCCTTACATGGCGCCGGAGCAGTTGCGTGGGGAGCCGGCCGGCGAGCGCAGCGATCTTTATGCTCTGGGGGCGGTGGTGTACGAGATGGCGGCGGGACGCCCGCTCTATGCGAGCGAGGCGTTGGGCACCACTGTCCAGCAGATATTGGAGGGCGCGGCAGCCCCGCTGCAGCAACTGCGGCCGGACCTGCCGAAGGCCCTCTGTGCCGCGGTCGATCGCGCTGTCTCGCCGCGGCCGGCGGAAAGATTCAACTGCGTGCAGGCGTTCGTGGACGAACTGCGAAAGCCCTTGCTGCTGTACCCATCCGCCGATGTGACGCCGACGGCCACCATACAGCACCCTAGCGTCAAACTGAACGTGGGCCGAAGGAAGTGGTGGCTGGGCGCTGGCTTCGCCGCCTTGCTTGCCATTGCCGCCGCCATTTTTCGCCTGGCGCCGGCGCACTCCACTACTGACACGCTGGTCGTGCTGCCTTTCGAAAATCTCGGGGCCGACCCTTCCAACCAGGCGCTTTGTGCCGGCCTTCAGGAAACCGTGACCAGCGTGCTTTCCACCGCCGAAGAATCGCGCAATACGGTGATGATTGTGCCTTCATCCGAGGTCAGGCGCGCCCAAATTCACACCATCTCCGAGGCGCGCAAACAGTTCAACGCCACCCTCGCGCTTACAGGCAGCGCGCAGGAGACCAACAAAGATCTGCAACTCACCCTGAATCTGAGCGACGCCCGCAAGCTCCGCCTGAAGGATTCGCAAACTCTGACCATCGCCGCGGCGGACACGGCGCAGCTGCAACCCCGATTGAAAGCCAGTCTCGGCGCATTGCTGGGGATCGGCCCCCTGCTCCAGGGGCCGCATAGTCACGGCGAGACCACTACCAATTCCGCGGCTTACGGCCTGTTTCTTCGCGGGCGGGGCGCGCTCGAGGACCGCAAACTGGATGACGCTCTGCAATTCCTGAAACAAGCGGTCGACGCCGATCCGGATTTCGCGCTGGCCAGAGCCAAGCTGGCCGAGGCATATCTGCGCGAAAACCTGACCACCCACGATCCCAAGTGGCTGGCGTTGGCCGACTCCGAGGTGGCCAAGGCCGCGGCGGCGGGCGACAGCCCCGAGGTTCTGATGTCCCAGGCCCTCATCCGCAAAGTCATGGGCAACTGGCCGGAAGCAATCCGGCTTTTCCAGGCGGTGCTGAAGAGCCAGCCCGCCAATGTGGAAGCGTCTCGCTTCCTGGCGGACACCTGGGACAGCGCAGGACACCCGAAAGATGCGGAGGAGACCTACCGCAAGGCCTTACGGTTGCGTCCGGGTTATTGGCCTCTGTACGAATCGCTCGGTAACTTCTATTCCACGCACCGGCAGTACGAACTGGCGGAGCAGACGATGTCCGCCGGCATTGGACTCAATCCCGACGTAGCGTCTCTTTATTACAATCTGGGAGCAAATTACTTTCGCATGAGCCGATGGGCGGAAGCGGGAGCGTCGTTCGAAAAATCGATCGCCGTCAAACCGACGCCGCTCGGGTACGCGAATCTCGGAACGGTGCGCTTCTATCAGGGCAATTACGCCGAGGCTGCCAGGCAGTGCGAGGCCGCGACGCGCCTGCAGCCGGCTAACCCGGTGAACTGGGGAAATCTGGGAGATGCGCTCTGGCAACTCCCCGGACAAAGGAAGCCGGCCCAGGCAGCCTTCGAGAAAGCCGCCACCCTGGCCGCTCAGCAATTGGCGATCAGGCCGGATAACCCCGGCTTGCGTAAGCTCTATGCCGTCTATCTTGCCAAGCTGGACCGTGGTACCGACGCGCGTGCGGAAGCCGCGCATGCGGTGTCGCAGGCCCCCAACGACGGCGCCGTGGCTTTCTTCGTGGCGCGGGCGTATGCCGTGTTAGGCGATAACGAAGCTGCTATTGCCGAGTTGCGTAGGAGCTTAGAGCTCGGTTATAGCAGGAGCGAAATCGCCCAGGAACCTGACTTTACTCCACTCAAGAAGGACGCGCGCTACCAGGAGATTGCCGGCGGCGCTCACTAAATAATAAATACCCTCTGCGCCCCCATGCCTCGGATATGATAGTTCGGAAGTACATTCCACCCAAAGGATGACGCCATGCGACCACCAAAGAACTTTCTCGTTCAGATTCTAGTAGCCGTCAATCCGGGCGGCTCGTTCACAACCAACATCTTCTCGTACTTCGACAACAAATCCCTTCCTGCAAATCAGCCGCTGGAAGTCCAGGGAGGCGACGAGGTCGGCTTCCTGGTACAGATCGCGATGCCGAGCGGCAGACAATTGCTGCCCTACACCGTCGGATTCTCCGACCCCTCGTTTTTCGGAGTGACGTCGCTGAACGTACCGGCGGGCGGCATGAGTGCCTACTTGCGGGTGCTGTCCCTGAAAGGCCTGGCCAAATACACGCTCACGGTGACGGGGCTCGGCGTGGTGCTCGATCCCGATATCCAGTCGGGAAGCGATACCGGAACGCCAGGGGCACTTGCCCGCGACCCAGCCGCCTTTGTTCTTACCTGGGACACAGTCCAACAAACCGCTATCTACACGATGAATAGAGTGGCCGTTCCTTATTCAACGCAGGTGATCCCTAAAGACACCGTCGAGTTCATAGCGGTGGTCGGCGTAGCCCCAGCCACGAATTTCACCGTTGTGTTTGCCGGTAACGTGAATCATTGGGCCACCCCGTTCGACCCTAATAAATCGAGTTTTGTGCCGGCCGGGGCGAGTCCCACGGACATCGGTCCTTTGCGCGTGACGGATACCGGCGATACCGGCAACCCCTTCCCGTTTACGGCATCGATTTCGGCGAATGGCAATCAAGTCAATCTGCCTGCCGGAATCAATCCGTACATCCAGATGTAAGCCGGCTGCTACCATAATCGCTTGGGCCGCATCCGCATTCTCCCCGACCAGGTCGCCAACAAGATCGCCGCCGGAGAAGTGGTGGAACGCCCCGCTTCTGTTGTCAAAGAGCTCCTCGAAAACTCACTCGACGCCGGCGCTGCCACCGTCCGCGTGGAAGTGGAATCCGGTGGACGCCGCCTCATCCGCATCGTCGACAATGGCTGCGGCATGCTGCGCGACGATGCTCTCCTCGCCTTCGAACGCCACGCTACCAGCAAACTGCGCGACGTGAAGGACCTGCTCTCCATCGCCACGCTTGGCTTCCGCGGCGAAGCGCTCCCGTCCATCGCTTCCGTCTCGCGCCTCCTGCTCGAAACCCGCGCCGCCGAAGAGACCACCGGCACGCGCATCGAAATCGCCGGCGGAAAGATGCTGCGCTGCGAAGAGGCCGCGCTCGGCGGCGGGACCGTCATCACCGTCCGCGATCTTTTCTACAACGTCCCCGCCCGCCGCAAATTCCTGCGCACCGAGCCCACCGAACTGGCGCATATCGCCTCGCTCGTCACGCATTACAGCCTGGCGCACCCCGAAAAGACATTCGTCCTCACCAGCGGTCCCACGGAACTGCTGCACGTCACTCCTGTCGGCACCATGAAGGAGCGCGTGTACCAGGTATTCGGTAGCCAGGTGCTCGACGAGCTTGTGGAAATCGGCGTACGCCAGCGGGAAATGTTCCTTCCGCCGCCCAGCGTGCCCGCCTCCGAGGCCATCGCCGAGTATCGCCGCGAACCCTCCGACGACGACGACCCACCGACGCGCCTCTTTCGCCTCTCGGGCTTCTTCTCGCGCCCGCAGGTGCAGAAGGGGAACCGCAATTCCATCTATATCTTCGTCAATGGCCGCCTGATTCGCGACCGTCTGCTGCTCCATGCCATCTCCTCGGCGTACCACAATCTCATGCCCGCGAGTTCGTACCCATTTGCGCTCCTGTTCCTCGAGTGCGACGCCGAAGAGGTCGACGTCAACGTGCATCCGTCGAAAACCGAGGTCCGCTTCCGCCACGGTAGTTTCGTTCACGATTTCGTCCGCGACACCCTCCGCGAGCGCCTTATGGAATCGCGGCCCGCGCCTGCATTTTCGCCCCGCACCGTGGAACCGGCGCAAACAGCCGCGCGCCTGCCTTACTCCGAATTCAGCCAGATGCTGGCGGACGTCGCGCCTTCCGCGCCCAGCCTGGTGGAACCGCCCCCTCCCAACGAGGCCGGTGACCCCGAGCTTCCCGCGTTCACCCTCCGCCCCACCGCCGGCCCCGCGCCGCGCCTCGATTTCAGCGCGCCGCCGCTCGAAATCACACCCGGACCGCCGCCCTCCGGCAAACTCTCGCGCCGGCTCGACGCTCACGGCGAATTCCCGCCCGACGCCATTCCCGCGCCCGAAGTGTCTCTCTCCGCACTGTCCGATCTCCGCCCGCTCGGCCAGATTCACGAGAGCTTCATCATCGCCGCCGGGCGCGACGGCCTGTGGATCATCGACCAGCACGTAGCGCACGAACGTATTCTTTTCGAGCAGGTGATGAAGCAGCGCGCCGCCGGCCGAGTGGAGATGCAGCGGCTCCTCATGCCGCTGATTCTCCAGCTCACGCCCGAACAGCAGATCGATTACGCCCGCATCGCCGACGAATTGAATGCTTCCGGCTTCGAAACCGAGCCCTTCGGGAATCGCACCATCGCGGTGAAAGCCGCGCCTGCCAATTTAAGCGCCGCCGAGCTCGATAAAATCTTGTACGAAATCCTGGAAATCGCCGAATCGGAGTTACGCGGCGCTTCGCTCGACGATCTGCGCCGCAACATCTGCGCGTCGATAGCTTGCCGCGCTGCCATCAAAATCAATATGCGTCTGGATACTGCCAAAATGGAATGGCTGCTCCGCACGTTGGCCGCCACCGATTGCCCCATGAGCTGTCCGCACGGCCGACCCATCGCCATGCACTACTCCACTCGCGACATTCTCAAGGGATTTCATCGCATCTGAGTGTGGGGCATGCTTCAGCTTTGCTTCAGCTTGCCCAGGCGAGCGGAACTCGCCCCTGGTGAGTGCATCATGGCCCGAAGGGCCAGAGCGAGCTCCGCTCGCTTGGACAAGCTGAAGCATGTCCCACGAAAAAGGCCAAACTCCAGAGGGAGCGGAGCTCGCCCGCTAGCCAAGACTCGCGGCGCTGCTCAATCGCTCCAGCGCGTGCATCACCGCCGCGGTGGACTCTTCCAGCGGCTCTTCGCCGGACACCACCAGGTCGGCGAATTTCTTGCTGGGAATCACGAACCACTCCGCGCTCGGGCGCACGGTGCGCTCGTATTGCTCGCAGACCGACTCGGGAGTGCGTCCGCGCTCCGCCACGTCGCGCTTCAACCGGCGATTGAAACAGACGCTCTGGCCGGTCTCGACATACACTTTGGTATCCAGTAGCGTTCGCAATTCGGGCCAGTGAAACACGAACAGACCTTCCACGATCACGCATTCGCTGGGTTCGATTCGCCTGGTCTCGGACGTGCGCGCGTAATCGGCGAAGGAGTAAACCGGCTCGTCGAACGGCAGCCCCGCGGATATGGCTTTCAAATGCTGTTGCAGCAGGTGCCACTCGATCGAATCGGGGTGGTCGAAGTTCACTTTCTTACGCGCTTCCAGCGGGATCTCTTCCATGCCGCGATAGTAAGAGTCGAGAGAGACAATGGAGGCGCCGGGGAGCCTGTGAACGAGTTGACGTGCCAGTTCGGTTTTCCCGGAGCTGGACGGTCCTGCAATGCCGATAATGTGGGATTTCATCCGTTCGAAAGTGAAGTCTCAGTGTACAACCCGAGCACGGCCTCTACAAGACCATCCACGGTATACACTCGCGCTTCCGTATCGACTGCGATCCCCAGCCGCCGCGCGGTAGCCGTCGTCACCGGGCCAATCGACGCCACCTTCACACCGTCGAGCATTGCCGCGCCGGAGGCCGACACGAAGTTCTGCACCGTCGACGAGCTGGTGAAAGCGATGCAATCGGGCTTGCGCTCCCCTCCGAGAACTTTGGCTGCCTGCGCGGCCGCATTCTCCGGCGTGACTGTTCGATAAGCCTCCACCACGTCAACCCGCGCGCCGCGCCGCGCCAGTTCCTCCGGCACCAGATCGCGAGCCACCGCCGCACGTGGCAGCAGCACGCGCGTGCCCGCCAGATGGTGGCCCGAGAACGCTTCGAGCAGCCCCTCGGCGACATACTCACGCCCCATCAGATCGACCTTAAGATGGAGCGCTTCGATAGCAGCTCGCGTGGCCGGCCCTATGGCGCAGATTTTCGCCCGCAGCGCGCGCAGATCGGCAGCCGAAGCGTCCAGCCGCTCGACGAAGCAGCGCACCCCGTTGGCGCTGGTGAAGATCAGCCAATCGTAAGAGGCGAGGTCGCCGATCGCCCGGTCGAGCGGGCCGTAATCGGCCGCTGGCCCGATCTCGATGGTCGGCAGCTCGATGACATTCGCGCCCAGCGCTTTCAGGCGGAAACTGAGCGCGTCGGCCTGCCCCTTGGGGCGCGTATTGACGATGCGCCGACCGAACAGCGGCAGCCGCTCGAACCAGTTCAACTTCCCGCGCAGCCGCACTACCTCGCCGATGACGATGGTGGCCGGAGGCTTCATGCCGCCATCGGCGATCAGTTGCGGCAGCGACGCCAGCGTGCCCTCGATGCTTTCCTGATCGGGCCGCGTGGCCCAGCGCACCGCGATCGCCGGCGTTTCGGGCGGCCGTCCCGCCGCAATTAGTTCGCGCGCGATTTCCGCGAAGGCCGACACTCCCATGAAGATGACCAGCGTGTCCGCCTGTCCAACGGTCTTCCAGTTCACCGCGTCCACTTCGTGTCCCGCGACGAAGCTCACCGACGTGCTCCGCCCGCGATGCGTCAACGGCACGCCGGCATACGCCCCGATGCCCAGGGGCACCGTCACTCCGGGCACGAGCTCGAACGGAACACCCGCGTCGGCCAGCGCCTCGGCCTCTTCGCCGCCGCGTCCGAAGATTAACGGATCGCCGCCCTTGAGGCGCACTACCGTGAGCCCGCGCCGCGCCCGCTCAATCAGCATGGCGCAGATCTCATCCTGCGTGAATGCGTGGGCCGATTTTTTCTTGCCGACGTAAACGCGCTCGGCGGACGGCGGGGCGAAATCGAGCAGCGCCGCGGGCGCGAGATGATCGAAAAGGATGGCGTCGGCCTGCTCGAGAATACGGCGCCCTTTCAAGGTGAGCAGTTCCGGATCGCCGGGGCCGGCGCCGATGAGATAGACCTTACCGGGCATTCACTCGCAGTCTAACAGGCTGGCCGCTTCAGATCGGCACTATTACGTTTTCCGGGACGGAGAACTTCTTGATGAGATAGTCGACGCCTTTTTCCGTCAAGTCCTGCGCCACGTCCGCGAAATTACCCTCCCAGGCGGACCAGATCGAGTCCTTGAAGTCGTAACCGGTGGATGCCGTCCAGGACAGCCATGAACTGGGCTTTTCTTTCTTGCAAAAAGCTTTCGCGGCGCCGAGATTCAGTCTGTATTTCTTGAGCCGGTTGTTGATTGGCGGAAGGGTTTTCTGGAGTTTCACGAGCGCCTTGAGAACCTCGTCCAGTTTCTGTTCCGCTTCCTTCTGCGCCGCGGGAGTAATTCCCTTATCCGGTATGATGCTAATGGCTCTGGTAACCTTGGCGGAGAGGCTCTTGGAGGTCATTTCCAGGCCCAACACTTTGGTCTCATACAAATCGACCGCTTCTTCCAGCGCTTTCACATCGCCCTCGGTAAATGCCTTTTTGCCGGACAGCCCCTTCAACGCGGCGCGGACCTTGGCGTTGGCGGTCTTTTCGCTGGCGAAGTGGTCCTGCACTTTTCCGAGCAGGCCGATCAGATCGTTGAGCGCATCCAGAAATCCCTTGATCCCGTCGTAGATCTTCAGCGGACCTTCCGCGCCCCACATATCAGCCACGGCTTTGGAACCTTGATACATGGTCCAACCCAGTGAGATGATCCACTTGACGGTGGTCGCCGCCCCGCTGGGGGATGACGCGATTTTCTGCGCCTTGGCCGCCTGCTCCCGCTGGAACGCGGCCAGCTCGCCATCGGCGGCCTTCTTGAAATCGGCCAGGAATTTCTGGATGGTCACATTGCCGCTGTCGATCAGCTGCACGTCCTTTTTTTGCCGCCGCTCATTGAATCCCAGCTTGGCGATGATGCCGTTGCGGGACTGAATGAAGTCGTTGACCTTCTTCTGCGTGACCGTGAACTTGCCATGCACGGCATCGCGCATTTGCTGCAAGGTGACCGGGTCTTCCTCGCCGGTGACCGTGAACGTCACCAAGGCTTGAGAGACGGGGAAGTATTTCAGGCCGATGTTTTTGTCCAGTACGAATGCAAAATCGAACTTGTTCGGCATCACCTGGGATTCTATCCCATCCGGCCTTGCCTCAAAAAGAATATTCACCGCAGAGACGCTGAGACGCAGAGAAGACAACAGCAAAGTCAAAACCGGAGAGCGCTGAGGAGGCAGAGAGCGCGGAGGGTCCGGCTCCGGGCATTCAGTCGCAGTCTCGCAACGCGGCCAAAAACAATTTGGCCACCGATGAACACCGATAAACACCGATAAAACCAGGCCCTTTCTTATCGGTGTTCTTCGGTGGCTAGTAATGTTTTGTCTTCACCCGGCGTAGACCGCGTCCAAAATCCGCCGCGCGCCGCGTTCGAGGAGCTCATTTCCGAGCGCGCGCCCCAAACTCTCTGCCTCGCTCACTGCTCCCGAAGCTACTCCGCGGATCGCTTCATCGCCATCGGGCGACGCCACCACCCCCAGCAGCTGAAGCCTTCCGCCTTCCACTGTCGCGTGCGCGCCGATCGGCACCTGGCATCCGCCGCCCAGCGCGCCCAAAACTCCGCGCTCGGCCATCACTGCCGCATGGGTATCGGCGTGATCCATCGCCTGCACCGCGTCGAAACCCGCACCCGATGCGCGCGTCTCAATCGCCAGCGCGCCCTGCCCGACAGCCGAGCACATAGTCTCCGGCGACAAAATCTCCGCGATGCGATCTCCCCAGCCCAGCCGCTTCAATCCCGCCGCGGCGAGCAGAATCGCGTCGTATTGCCCTTCGTCCAGCTTCCGCAGCCGCGTGTCGAGATTGCCTCGCACCGATTCGATCGTCAAGTCGGGCCGCAGCCTGCGCAATTGCGCCGACCGCCGCAGCGAACTGGTGCCCACTTTCGCGCCCGCGGGCAAATCGGCCAGCCGTTTGCCCACCACCGCGTCGCGCGGATCTTCGCGCTCCGGGACGGCCGCCAGCACCAGTCCTTCCGGCAGCTCGGTCGGCAGATCTTTCAAGCTGTGCACCGCCAGATCTGCCCGTCCATCGAGCAGCGCTTCTTCGATTTCCTTGGTGAACAGCCCCTTCGTTCCCACCTTCGCCAGCGGCACGTCGGTAATCTTGTCCCCGGTGGTCTTGATGATCTCGATGCGGCATTCGTGGCCCAGCGCGGTGAGTTGAGCGCTCACCCAACGAGCCTGCCAGAGTGCCAATTGCGAACCGCGCGACGCAATAACCAGCATCATTGATCCTGCAGGTGAAACGCCTTTCGGATGGCCGCCACCACGTGAGCGCCTTCGGGCTGCCCAGCATGGCTGCGTAGTTCGGAAATCGGCCCGTGGGCCACCTTATTGATGATCGCGTGGGTCATCGCCTCGATGGCCTGCTCCATCTCCGGCGTGAGCGGTCCGCACTTGCGGCGCATCTTGTCGATCTCCGCGGCGCGAATCTGTTCCAACTGCTCCTGCAGGCCGACGATTGTGGGAGTGACTTCGGCCACCTTCAGCCGCACCATCATGCGGTCCACTTCTTCCGTAACCATGCCTTCGGCGTGGTCGGCTTCCTTCATGCGCTCGCGCAGATTGGAGTTGACCACTTCCTGCAGGTCGTCGATGTCGTAAAGGTACACGTTATCGACATCGTTGACCGTCGGTTCGATATTGCGCGGCACCGCGATATCGATCAGGAACATGGGCTTATTGCGCCGCGCCGCAATCACGCGCTGCATCTCGTCCTTGTGCAGGATGTAGTGCGGCGCGCCCGAACTGGTGATCACGATATCCACTTCGGGCAGCATGCTGACGAAGCGCGTATACTCTACCGGCGTTCCCTGAAACAGAGCCGCCATCTCCACCGCTCGTTCGTGCGTCCGGTTGGTGACGAACACGTGGGAAGCGCCCGAACGGCGCAGATGGCGCGCCGCCAGTTCCGACATCTTGCCCGCGCCCACGATCATGATGGTGCGATTGGAAAGCGAGCTGAAAATCTTGCGCGCCAGTTCCACCGCGGCATAGCTGACGGAAACCGCCATCTGGCCGACGCCCGTTTCGGAGCGCACTCTCTTGGCGACGCCGAAGGCCCGCGTCATCAGGGCATCCAGCCAACCGCAGAGTGCGCCGCAATCCTTGGCGGAAGCGTACGCAGTCTTCAGCTGTCCCAGAATTTGCGGTTCTCCAACCACCATGGAATCGAGGCTCGCGGCCACGCGAAACAAATGATGGATGGCCTCGCGCCCTTCGTGCCGGTAAAGGTTCGCGGCGATTTTATCGGCGCTGATATTCTTTTGGTCGTTCAGGAACGAATCGACGATCGCCTGCGGGTCGGACCGGTCGTCGGTGGTAACGGTGATTTCCACGCGGTTGCAGGTGGAAAGAATCACTGCCTCCGACACTCCCTCGCGAGCTTTCAAATCGGCCAGCGCGGCCGGCAAATTCTCCGGCCGGAAGGCCAGGCGTTCACGCACCTCGACGGGTGCTGTTTTGTGACTCACGCCTGTGATTAGCAGCTTCATGACTTGAACAACATTTTGCCCAACTGTGCGTGCGCGGCCCAGGTAAGAGCGGCGAAGGCCGACACCGTAAGGGTCATGATCGCGGCTTTCCGCCCGCGCCATCCCGCTACGGTTCGCAGGAACACCAGAGCCATATAAACGCCCCAGGTGATGAACGAAATTACAATTTTCGGGTCTTTCAGCCAGCCCGATTTGGCCTCGATGAAGGCCCAGGTGCTTCCCGCGATTACGGCCAAAGTAATCAAAACGAACCCAACTGCCATGGCTTGCGAAATCAAGTCGTCCAGGGTTCCCAGCGCGGGCAGCCGGTAATACGATTTGCGCGGCTTTTTGCTCTTCAGTTCGCGCTCTTGAAACAGGTAAACCAGCGATGCGATGGCAGCCAGCAGCAGCGCCGCCAAACCCAGCAAAACCAGCACGATATGAACGGTCAACCAGACATTCTTCACTGCCGGGTTAGACCACCCTGAGACCGGATTGCCCATGGTGGCTACCAGCGAGGCCACAAATACCAGCGGAAACACAAAAACACTCAGGCTTTCGAGCTTATAGCGCCAGTGCGCGAACAGATAAAGCAGAACCAGCAGGAACGCGCACATCGAGAGCGTTTCATAGAAATTGGTGATGGGGCAGCGGTTACTGACAATGCCCTCTTCCACGATGGAGACGAAATGAAAGACCGAAGCCAATCCGAAAGCGCCTAGCGCCACGCGAAATAGATGCTCGCGCCGGCGAACCAGGGTCAGGATGGCATGCAGCAGGCCGAGCGAGTACAGGGCGGCGGCGACGCGAAGCCAGATGACACTCATTTCAGCCATGCAAGATCTCGATACTCCTAAGTGCTTCACCCACAGTATATCTTGGGGGGTATAGGAGGGTCGCACCCAAAATGGGGGTAGCGCAGACCTACCTTGTGGGGACATTATTTATCCAAAAAGGGCGAGCAGCACGGCGGCTCGACCGGCTTCGGCTCCATCAGTTCCGCCCGCGTGAGGTTCGGATCGTATAGATTTAATTGCCACTTACCATCCCGCCCGATCTTCGGAGGGGCGTCCATTTTGAGCCCCCGTTTCTGCAATGTCTGGTAGGCCACCTGGATGTCGGGAACCCCCAGCGCCAAGTGATTCATCACCCCCAGTGTTTTCACGGAGGGATGCGGCTGGTTCAGCATATACTCCAGCCAATCCGGCCCGTCCGGTACCCGCATATCCACCCAGTCGGTCTTGGTATCGGTCATGCCGCCATGCCAAGTCTTGCGGTAGCCGAGGATGTCGGCGTAAAAACGGTCGGCAAGCGCCTCGTCCTGGATGGTAAACCCGCAGTGAATGATCCTCTCGGAGATGCGCGTCTTGGCGAGATTCTTGCCGAAGTCCTTACTCTGCGCCGACCCTTTGCGGTATTCCACAAACTCGATGCGGTGCCCCTCGGGGTCCTCGACCATGAAGCTGTAATTGCCGTCCAAGTCGGGTTCGAGCTTGCCTGGGACCTTCACGCCGTGTGACTCCATGTACTCGCGCAATTGCCGGGCATTCGTAGTCTCGAAGGCAATATGGTCGAGGCGATCTTCGTCGCCCATCAGAGTATCGGCCATGTAGATGTACTGATGGTCGTTGACCTTGAAAGCGATTCGGTGGGGCGGAACCATGCCCCCTACCTCTTCAAACCCGAGATAACGCCCGTAAAATTCTCGCGTCGCGGCGAGATCGTTGGTCTTCAGGGCAATATGGGCGACCCCCAGGATCGGCGGCCGTTTGACATCGGTCTTTTGCGAGAGCAGGCAGGGAACCAGCGCCGCGGCGCACACCGCCGGCACGATCAGATGACGAAACGTCATGCTCGCATTATATGTGGCGGCGTGTGTAAAGGGTGGGGCGGATGGCCGAAGGAGCGGGACGTGGGCGTCCGCCGCACCTGCCAAATCCGAGGCCTGGGAATTGGGATCTCAACGCGGCGGCAAATTACCGCTTGACTTGTATTAGTAAACTAGTACACTATGGGTTTAGATGAATACCAACCGATCCCCGGCAAAAAACTTCGAGTTCCGGTTGGATGACCGGAGCGGCGTACCGGTCTACCGGCAACTGATCGATCAGGTGATGGGAGGCATGGCGGCGGGGGCTCTGCCGCCCGGCCATCAACTTCCCACAGTGCGGCAAGTGGCGGTGGATCTTTCGATCAACCCCAATACGGTGGTGCGAGCTTACCGCGAGCTGGAAATTCGCGGCGTGCTGGAGACGCAGCAAGGCACCGGCACTTTTATCAGCCATCAAAAAGTGAAGCGCGACGATGTGGAACGCGAGCGGCAGCTCACGCAGCTGGTGACCGACTTCGTGGCGCGCGCCGGTGCGGCGGGCTTCACCATCGAAGACTTGCTGGAGCAATTACGCGAGCGGCAGAACGGTTCCGAGAAAACGAGGAGATAAAACTATGTGGCCGGATCAAACTCAGATGCGGTTGAGCAGTGTGGGCGTGTCATTATTCGTGCTTTCGCTGGCGGTGGGCGGCGGCGCCATGGCTGTCACGGGGGGCCGCGCCGGGCTGGTAATCGGCGCGCTGGTAGGGCTCTATTTCCTTTTCGCCATCCGCATTGCGGACCAGTGGGAAAAGGTCGCGGTGCTGCGCTTCGGGCGTTTCATCGGGCTGCGCGGCCCGGGACTGTTCTACATGATCCCGATTATCGACCGGCTCAGCCGCTACGTGGACCAGCGGGTGCGCGTGGCCAACGTATCGGCGGAATCCACGCTGACGCGAGACACGGTACCGGTGAACGTGGACGCCATCGTGTTCTGGATGGTGTGGAACGCGGAAAAGTCGATTCTCGAAGTGCAGGATTTCACGCAGGCCATCATGCTGAGCGCGCAGACGGCGTTGCGCGAATCGATCGGGCGGCACGAACTGCACCAGATGGTGGCCGAGCGCGAGATGCTGGGCAAGGAACTGCAACGCATTCTCGACGAGAAGACCACCGCATGGGGCATTACCGTGCAATCCGTGGAGATTCGCGACGTGCAGATCCCGCAGGCACTGCAGGACGCCATGTCGCGGGAGGCGCAGGCGGAGCGCGAACGGCGGGCACGAACCATTCTGGGTCTGGCGGAAACGGAAATCGCCGAAATGTTCGGCAAAGCGGCGCTGACCTACCAGAACAATCCCGTGGCCCTGCATCTGCGCGCTATGAACATGCTCTATGAGGCCATCAAGGAGAAAGGCGCGATGGTGATTGTGCCGTCCTCCGCGGTGGAAACCATGGGGCTCGGCGGAATGCTGGCGACGACGTCGCTGGCCGGTGTGAAGCCCGAGGTGGCGTGAACCCGCTTGCTCACGCGCGCGGCTCGGTAACGCACGCTTGCCGGTTTATTGCATGATGTCCGCTACCTGCAGTGCCAGCTTGGCCGGATCGAGATCGGTGCGATTGCAGAGCACGACAATCGTCAGCCTCTCGGCGGTGAACCGTTCGATGACCGTGCCGAACCCACGCGTGCCGCCTTCGTGCCACACCCGTTCCCGGCCGTTGTAAGGATCGAGGAACCAGCCGAAGCCGTACGCCGCGGGCTTTCCCGGATTCAACGCCGCCGTCCACGCCGGCTTCATTTTCGACTCCGCCAGCAGCGTGTGCCTCTCCAGCGCCTCATCCCAACGGGCGAGGTCTTCGAGATTCGAATAAATACCGCCATCGCCCAGCGTGGCCGAAGTGGAACTCTGGTCGGTCTCCACGAAGCTCGCGGCTTCTTTCGTGTGTCCGAAGGCGCGGTTCGTCACCTCGTTCTTGCCTTGGCGATAGACCACCGTGTGGTCCATGCGAAGGGGCACAAAAATGCGCCGTTGGAGGAATTCATCGAACAGCACGCCCGACACTTTCGCCACCATCAGGCCCAGCACCACGTACCCCGAATTGCTGTAGGCCCAACTCGTCCCTGCTGCGAATTTCGGCTTGGATTGCCGCCTCAAGAGCGCCAACACTTCGTCGTCCTGAATCTGCCGGGCCTCGGTCCACGGGCCGCCTTCCATCAGGTCCTCATAATCGGGCAGCCCGCCAGTGTGCGTCAGCAACTGCCGCACGGTGATCGCGCGGCCATACTCCGGGAAATCCGGAAAGATTTCATTCAGCGATTCGTCATAGCGCAACTTGCCGTCATCCACCAGCAGCATGATGGCCATGGCGGTGAACTGTTTGGTGAACGACGCCAGGCGAAAGTTGGTGTGCGCGTCGATGGGCGCCAGAGTCCGCAAGTCGCGCACGCCGTAACCGCGCTGCACGATAGTCTTGCCGTCCTTGCGCACCAGCACCGCGACCCCCGGCGATCTTCCGTCGGCCAGCGGAGCGAAGATAGCCTCGATGCGCGACGCATCGGCCGCCATCGATACGCTGGTGGCAATCAGGAGTGCGGTTAACATTCTCGCGAGCATGAAAAGACGCGGTATCCTCTTGAGGAAAGGATAACAATGAAATCCGCTGTCATTTGTGCCCCGTTGCTCATCGCCGCCGTAACTTTTGCCCTCGCCGAAACCAAGGCCGGACTCACCGAATCCGCCACCGTCGGCGGCAAGAAGATCGCCATCAAGTATTCCTCGCCCGCGGTAAACAACCGCGCCGGCAAACTGTTCGGCAAAGACGGCCGCATCTCCCAGGACGAGACGTACCCTGTATGGCGCGCCGGCGCCAACGACGCCACCGCGCTTCATACCGACGCCGATCTCGACCTCGGCGGCCTCAGCGTGCCCAAGGGCGACTACACGCTTTACGTCAATATCGCCAATCCGGACAGCTGGGAACTCATCGTCAACAAGCAGACCCGGCAACACGGCACGGAGTACGACGCCAAGCAGGACCTGGGCCGAGTCAAGATGACCATGAGCAAGCCTGCCGCGATGGTGGAGCAGCTCAAGTACACCATCTCCAGTTCCGGCGGGAACAAGGGTAAGCTCGAACTGGCGTGGGAAAACGTCGACGCGTCCGTCAATCTCACCGTGAAGTAGGGCTATGGCGGAATCGCGCAGGCAATTCCTGGGTGGGGCGTCGGCGGAACTGATTGCCGCGGCCGCCGCCTGCCAGAAACCCGCGCCGAAAGCTTCCGAGGCGCCCGCGGGAGCGCCGCCCGCTTTCGGGACGGCTCCCGAGGCCGGCCCGCCGATATCCGCTACGACGTTCGCCGAAGCCGAAAAGCTCGTGCAGGTGGAAATGACGCCCGCCGACCGCCAGATTGCCGCGGACAGTTGGCGCAGAACGCTGGCGTCACTTTACGAACGGCGCACCGGACCTAAGAAGGTCGCGATCGAAGCGTCCATCGCTCCGGCCACACAGTGGGACCCGGTCTTACCCGGCCTAAAGAGTGGACCCGACCGCGACCGATTCGTGCGCACCAAGAACGACCTCGGCCAGCTGCCTTCCAGCGATGCCGACATCGCCTTCGCACCGCTCACTCAGCTCTCGCGCTGGATCGAGACCCGCAAACTCACCTCCGTTCGCCTCACCAACATCTACCTCGGCCGCCTGCAGCGCTACGACCCCAAACTGCGATGCGTCATCACGCTCACTCGCGATCTGGCCCTGGAGCAGGCTAAATCCGCCGACGCTGAAATCGCTACCGGAAAATATCGCGGCCCGCTGCATGGCATCCCGTGGGGCGTCAAAGACCTGCTGGACACCGCCGGGATTCCGACCACCTGGGGCGCTGAGCCCTACCGCAATCGCGTGCCCACACAGGATGGCGCCGTGGTGAAGCGCCTGCACGATGCCGGTGCGGTGCTGGTGGCCAAGTTGAGTCTGGGCGCGCTAGCGCTCAACGACATCTGGTTCGGCGGCCAGACCATGAATCCCTGGCTGCTGGAAGAGGGCGCGTCGGGATCGAGCGCCGGTCCGGGCGCTGCCACCGGCGCCGGGCTGGTGGCCTTCGCGGTCGGTAGCGAGACCGGCGGCAGCATCGTTTCCCCGAGCATGCGCTGCGGCATCACCGGACTGCGTCCCACTTACGGCCGCGTTCCCCGCACCGGCGCGATGACGCTCTGCTGGTCGCTCGATAAACTCGGGCCAATGACCCGGGGTGTGGAAGACGGCCTCCTGGTGTTGCAGGCGATCTCCGGCCCCGATCCCGGCGACCTGGACAGCGTGCCATGCCACCTGAATTTCGATTCCACGGCCTCTGTCGCCGGACTGCGGGTGGGATATTTTCCCGCGTGGATGAAAGAAGCTCCGGCGACCGATGTGGACCGCGCCGCGCTCGAAGCCTGCAAGAAGGCCGGCATGATCCCCACCGAGGTGACACTGCCCGACTGGCCGTACGACTCGCTGCAATTGATCCTCTTCGCTGAAGCCGCGGCTGCCTTCGAAGAACTCACGCTCAGCGGCGGCTTGGCGCAGCTCAAGGCGCAGGTGCCCGACGCGTGGCCCAATATTTTCCGACAGGCGCGCTTCCTCTCGGCGGTCGACTTCGTACAGGCTGGCCGTCTGCGCCGCAAAGTGGCTCAGGAAATGGCGCGTATTTTCTCGTCCGTCGACCTGCTGCTGGTTCCTTCCATGCGCGATGAAATGCTGACCATCGGCAATTTCACCGGCCATCCCTCGCTTACGTTGCGCGCCGGCTTCGTGGAGGTGTCGGAAGCGCGCAGCGACTGGGCGCCCGACCCCGCCCATCCGCTGCCCAAATTCTCTCCTCCGCGCCGCGTGCCGCACGGCGTTACGCTCCTCGGGCGGCTATTCGAAGAAGGCGTGGTGGGGCGCGCCGGTATCGCCCTCGAACGTGAATTCAACGTCGCGGGTGAGCGTCCCCCGGGATTTTAGCTCTCCGGCCGAATTCGCTCGCCGAACTACTGTCGTTCGATGGCCCCGGATCGCCTCCACCGCCCTCGCAAAATCGAGAGTCGAGTGTCGATGGCGTCGAGCAACTCCGTCTCTTGCGGAGACCGCCGCTGCGGCCCACGTCGACGGCGGTCCGTGGGGTGCTTGTGCAGGGGAGCGGCGCCGCGACGATTGAGTGAGCCTTCGGTGGACGTGCGTGAAATCGCCCGCGCGTGTCTGCGGACACTCCTATTCTCAACCCGGAATACGGCCAACTTCCGGTTTGCCGATTTGGCCGGAAATGAAGCTCCACTACTGCTGCACCGTGATTAGCGTTCCCGCCTGCGTCGTCAAGCCGTTGTACATTGCGATCGTGGGCTGGTCGCCGCTGGCGAGCGAGGGCGGCACTACCACGTTGAACTGAAACTCGCCCGGAGCAACCAGGCCGGCGAAGGTTACCGTCGCAGCCACGCCGCCGATGGTGATCACCGGCATTGGCGATAACGTTCCCGACTGCGTTTCGGACCCGCTCACCACCGGTGTCGAAGTGGATCCGAAACCGTTGGCGTAGATCACGATTGTCTCGCCGGGCTGGGCGGGAGTGGTCAAACCGGGATACAGACTGGTTGGACCGAGGTAACTTCCGTTGACGTGAGTGGCCGCAATATAAGGTCCGCCGCCGAAAATGAAGAACGAGGGAGATTCCGCCTGCGCCTGCACCGTGAAATTTGCGCCGATCGCTCCATTGTCGGAGACCTGCACGGGTACCGATCCGGAAATGGCATTCGGAGGCGTGAGTATGTTCACCTGAGTCGGGCTGACGTAGTAAATGTAGGCAGGCACGCCGTTGACCGTAACGCTAAGCCCATCTAGACTGGTTGGCAGTTGGCCACCCACGAAATCCGAGCCCTGCCAGATGCGCGTATCGCCCGCCGGACCAAGATTGGAACCTTTGATCTCCACCCACGTGTTCGGCGCAATGGTAGCGACGCCGCCCTCGGCATTCGCCACCAGCGTGACCGCCGGGGTGGGCGTAACCAGAGGATCGGGCGCAAGACCGACGGGAGACCCTGGTCCACCGAAAATCGAGGAGTGGGGATCGATCTGGCCAGTGGCAACGTTGATCGTGGCAATGCCGGAGCCAGTGCCGGCATAATATGTGCCGTATTCGAGAAGCAGCACCGAGGATAGATAGCCGTTACTGTCGGTAGTCCCCACCTGCGTGGCTGCACCGGTTGTCGTGTTGATGGTGTAAAGATTGGAGTTGGACTCCATGTACAGCGTGCTGGAACCCACGGAAAGCCTCTGATAGTAGGTTTGACCGTTGGGGATGGCGCCGGCGCCGATCGGCCCAATCGCGGTGATGGCGCCCGTCTGGGGATTTATCGAATAGAGAGTAGCCACCTCAAATTGACCCGTGCCGGCCAAGCCGTAGAGTCCAGTGGTGGTTGAGCCGAAAGTGGCGAGATTGGGGTTGCCGGTCACTCCTCCGATGAGGGTGAGGTTTGCGTTGGCCGTGTTGACCGAATAAAGCAGTCCGGCCTGTTCGGTGTACAGAGCGCCGTTCGCAACAGCCAAGCCGTCGTATCCCCCGGATCCCATATTGCCGATCAAAGTAAACGCGCCCGAGTTGAGGTCGACGATCCCGAACGGATTCTCGACCCCCTGTGCCGCTGTTCCGAGCATATAGGCGTTCGCCGTCAGCATGACCGGCGGTGTGCCCGCGGGCAGAGGATCGGGCGCAAGGCCGATGGCGGAGGCTGGACCTCCGGAAATCGGGGAGCCGGGCGTAACCTGGCCAGTGGTAGCGTTGATCGTCCCAATGCCGGCGGCACCATTGCCGATGTAAAAAGTGCCGTTTTCGAGAAGCAGCGCGGAGGTTCCAACGCCGTTACTGCCGGTAGCTCCCACCTGCGTGGCCGCACCGGTTGTCGTGTTGATGGTGTAAAGAGTGCCTTGGAATTCCATGTACAACGTGCTGGAGCCGACGGAAAGAATCACACCGGAACCCAGGCCGTCGGGTACGGCGCTCGCGCCGATCGGCCCAATCGTCGTGACGGCGCCCGTCTCGGGATTTATCGAATAGAGGGTAGTCACCTGACTAGATTGCGCATTGGCCACGCTGTACAGTCCAGTCGTGGTTGAGCCGAAAGTGCCGAGATTGTGGCCGTTCAGGCCTCCGATGAGGGTAAGACTTGCGTTGCTCGTGTTGACCGAATAAAGCAGTCCGTTCTGTTCGGTGTACAGAACACCGTTCGCAACGCCCAGTCCGTCGTACCCCCCGGATCCCATATTGCCGATCAAAGTAAACACGCCCGTGTTGAGGTCGACGGTCCCGAGCGGATTCTCAACCCCCAGCGCCGCTGTTCCCAGCATATAGGCCCTATCTTCGGCCTCTAAGCTGGCTGCGAGCGTGACGAAAAGTCCAATTGTCAAAAGACCTGTGGTGGCGCGTTTGCGAATATTCAATTTGCCTCCTGTTTCCGATCAACTAAACTAGCTTACCGCCACTGGCCTGTGCGAGTTCCATGAGCTGGCGGAGCAGGTCCTGCGCCTCACCACACATCGGAGTCGGGAGCACGACCGGAGTTTCCGGATTCCGACGGGTTGATCGAGGCAGCGTTCACGCAACGCAATGCATTCGAGGATTTCCTGCGTGCCGGCGAAGGGGTGCCTCGCGATGTGTTTAACGTTCTGTCGATACCGGCCCGGAGGAGCCTCAACGACAAGATTTCCATTCCCACCATGCGTGTCAGAACCTGTTTTGGACAACAGTGAAAGGCAGTAGCCTTGCGATATCCAGTAATGCCAGTCACCGATGGCTTCCTTGGTTGATTCATCCGGATCGATGGCGTTCAGTTGCGAGAGGGGAACGGCCATCTTCGGACCCTGCCAACGGATCTGCACAAGCATGTCATGTTCGCACGCATCTTCCACGGCCATGCGCAGGACCTCGACGGTCTCGCCCTTCCGGAGCGGGCGAGACGGCGTTCGCGGCGACACACCTCACCCGGAACGGGAAACGGATCTTGCCTTCCAGGTAGTAATGCCAGCTCATAGCCAGCTCATAGCCTGTTCATCCGGACCGGCATCGACGATCGCTTCGTTGTGGATGCGGTCCTCCCGTTCAGGGTCCCGCTTGGGTCTTTTCATGACGTTGCTCCCAGGATACGGCGGACGGAGGTGCGCCCGATCCGCACTCGACGAGCGATCTCGGATTTACTAACGTCAGTGCGATGCAGTTTCCGGATTTCCGCAGCGTGAACGGCCGCGGTTGCGGGCCGACCCAGCCGTTTGCCTTTCTCCCGCGCATGAGCCAGACCAGCCCGGGTCCGTTTCCGCAGGATCTCTCTTTCGAACTCGGCGAAGATGGCCAGCAGTCCGGCCATGGCTCGACCAGTTGGTGTGGTCGTCGCGAAATCACGCATCTCTACCGAAGGCTCTCGACGATTGGTTGGCGCATCGGCGTCAGGTGCGTTTCACTCCGCGTCTTCCACCTACGCCTATCGGCGCTTGATTGCCTCCACCGCTTTGGCGAAGTCGAGCGGCGAGTGGACCACCAGAGTTTTGCCTTTTAGCCGCGCCACTGTCAGGTCGATAATGTCCGCCCCCTCGAAAGGCGGCCGCATCGCCGTGCCAATTCCCCGAACACCAACAGGATTCGGCGTCATCTCCGGCGGTGTGCCATAAGAAACTCTGTTCGGCGAGAGGCGATATTGCAAGTACAGGAAGCGCTCTTGGGCGCCTTTCTCGCTGTCCAGGAAGTGCGGCGGCATGTTCCCGTTGGATGCAATCTGCGGCCCGAGAAACACCACCAAGTCGGATTTCTCTCTCGCGTCCGTCTCCCGTTCGATTAAGTTGGCGAGCAGGCCCAGGCGGCTCGGCCGGTTCTGCAGTTCGCTGACCGTCACCACCCAATGATCGGTATTGTTAGCGGCATGCGCCGCCTTGTCTATGTCTTTTAAGGTGAACCTGTCCTGCCGAAGAGTTTCCTTTTGCTGATCGAGATCGAACACCACCAGGCGAACAGAAGTGCCCGGCAGTTTCTCCAGCAGCGACGAGAGAATGCCCAGCAGCGCGGCGCGATAATCGTAAAACTCCGGCGTGTCGCTGTGCGGCGAGATCACGCCGGGATGACGATAGGCGGAAAGCCACGACCGATACGGCGCCGAACCGTTCAGCAGCACCGTCAGCCGACGCGGGACCGGCGGGTCCGCCGGGTTTCCGCTGTCCGGCGCGCTGTAAGATAGGTCCGCCACGGTATTCGGCGGCAATGCCAGCTTGATAGCGCCACCGCTTCGGCGCGCGTCCGCGTCGATCTGCCACTCTCGGCGGCAGACGCGGCCCATATCGTCATAAGCGAGGAACTTCACGCTGTAGCGTCCCTCGCCGAGCACAAAACTGCCACTCGCTTCGCCGACATACTCGGGATGCATTCCCGCCGGCAATTCCAGGTAGTCGGCCAGGTAAACCCCGTGTTCGCCGGCGCCTTCGGGCGTGACCCGGAGCACGATGTTCCATACGTGTCCCGGCCCGGAGTATTGCACCAGCGGTACCTGCAGCAGGTAGCCGGATTGCAGGCGAAAGCCGAAATTGAGAGCTGCTCTGCTGTGGTCGACGTCGCATCGCAGGATCTTTTCACTCTCGTGCGACTCGAGCCGCTTCTCCGCGGCTGGGATATCTGCCGGCTTGACAACCGTTTGCGCCGAGCTTGCGCAGACGAACATAGCGGCGATTACGACTGACGCATTTGACTTCAGGCTCATTTTAATCCCAGGCATCGGCGCGCCGGTACCCCGCTGTTCAATTCTTAGTCGGAATCCTTTCGACGTGGTCGATCGTCAGCGAGTCCGACGGGAACTTCCGCGGCTCCAGTTTCAATCCGAGCTCCTCTTTTAAGGCGCTGGCGATTGACGGTCCGCTCACCGCGGGATTCTCGTCGGGCGTCCAGTTCAGATCGAACTCGAAGAGGCCGGGCAGTCGAGAGCGTCGGACAGGACGTCCGCCAATTTCGCCATCGTCGTTTTCCCTTGATCTCGAGACCATTCGGCCCTTTCATTCTTCGAGCCCCGTGCTCGCTGTCCGCGGTCTTCATGTGCGGGCCGCTTTTGCCCACAGTCAGGGCGTAGCCGGGCACAATCTTGGTTTCCGTATGGACAGTCAGCCGGAAGCGTTCCGCCAACAGCGACTTGCAGCATGCGCGGAATCTGCTCTTTGCCCGCGCCGTCGGGTAGCTTGGCGACGATATCGTACCGTTCCGTGCCGAGCCAATCCGGTCCCACGATTTGGCGGTACTTGACGCGCTAGGCCCTCATCACCGGCACGATCGGCGGGACACTGGAATACGCCGCCTGCTGCGCGTCCTCGTTCATCGACCGCTGGCCTGCGCTCGAGGCTGCCGGCCTCACGGATGCGACCTCGAACGACCGCGCGAAAAGCGTTGCCGATGCAAGCAGTGCGGCAATCGGTAGCGTCGTTCGCATGTCGTATTGACGCCGTGAAGTCGCCGAGCGTGCAGTGTTTAGTGCGGCGACCCATGCTTGACCGTCTCCACCGCTTTGGCGAATTCCACCGGCGCGTGGAGCATGAAAACCTTGCCCTTCAACCGCGAGACGAGCAGATCGATCGGGTCGGAAACTTCAGGGGTGAGGCGTCCGTCGGGCCGAAAGAACGGCGGCAGGCTATTGTCGGGCGGCTTATTGCCCATGTTGTCCGGGATTGCGTAGGGGATGGGGTTCGCCTCGATCCGATATTGCATATAGAAGAATCGCGGGGCGGAGCTTTTCTCGTCGTCCAGAAGATGCGCCGGCATCTTGCCGAGCGGTGCGACCCTCGGGCCAAGAAACAAGACCGCGTCCGACGGCTCCGGCCCGTGGATCTCCCGCCGGATCAGGTTTGCCAGCAAACCCCAAGGACTCAGCTGATCTTGTAGTTCCTTGACGGTCACGACCCAATGGTCTGTATTGTTGGCGGCGTGCGCAGCCTTGTCGATGTCTTTGAGCGTGAAGCCATCCTGTCGCAGCGTTTCCTTCTGCTGATCGAGATCGAATACCACCAGCCGAATCGCGGTTCCCGGCAGCTTCTCCAGCAGAGCCGCCAGTATCCCGACCAGCGCCGAGCGATAGTCCATCGGGGTTTCGATCACTGGGCCGGCGGTGTGCGGCACGATCCCGCGCCTAAAAGGCCCATCCCAGGGTTGGTACGGTTCCGAGCCATTCAGCAGCACGGTGAGCCGGCGAGGGGCCGGAGTCGCAGTCGGGGCCGCAGCCGGGCCGCTCCACGGAAGGTCGGCGACCGTGTGTGGCGGAATCGCGACTTTGACCATGCGCTCGCCACGGCCTATGGCAGCGTCCAGGTTCCACTCTTTGCGGCAGACGCGATCCTTGTCGTCGATTGCCACAAACTCCGTTTGGTAACGCCCTTCGCCGAGCAGGAACGTGCCGGACGTTTCCCCGTTGTACTGCGCATCCACGAGGGCTGGCAGCTCGAAACGATCGCTCAGATAAGTTGGTTCGCCGCCTTCGGGCGTGACTCTGAGATAAATCTGCCAGGAGTGTCCGGTTCCGGAGTATTGCACCAGCGGCACGCCCAGGACGTACCCGGCTTGAAATCGCAAGCCAAACTTGAGCTCGGCCTTCGATCGGTCGACGTAGCATCGTAGAGGCTTCTCGTTCAGGCCGCTATCGAGGCGCTTTTTCGCCGCCGGAATGTCTGCCGGGCTCACCACTGTTTGCGCGGAGGCTGCCCAGGCGAGCAGGGCCGCAAGGATAAGCAGGCGCATGGGCTCTAGCTTGATTCTAGCTATTATGGCTCACAAAGCACCGCCCGGTTGAAGAACAGCATAGGTCGAGCTTCATCGCCTTTGGTGACCCGCAGGGACTGGCCGGGCCTTCGCCCGGCAGGCAAGCTAAAGCATGCCCCACGTGGGATAAGCTTCACCTTGTCCAGGCGAGCCAAGCTCGCCCAGGCCCGCACGGCCATGAACACTTCCTCGCAGCGCTATGCCCCGCCGAGTATCTCCAGGTACCTCGCGACGGCCTCGATTCCACGATAGAAATTCGGCAGATGGAATTTTTCGTTGGGGGCGTGGAGGTTGTCGTCGGGGAGGCCGAAGCCCATCATCACGCTGGGAATGCCGAGGTAGCGGTCGAACACGCCGACGATCGGGATCGATCCGCCGGAGCGGATGTAGACCGTCTCCTTGCCGAATACCTGCTTCATGGCTTCCGCCGAAGCGTGGATGAAGGGATTGTCGGGGTTGGTCAGCGAGGGCTCGCCGGAGTGGAGCATCTTCACTTCCGCCGTCACCCCTTTGGGACAGACCACCGCTACCGCCGCTTTGAATTGCGCGACGGATTCGTCGACGCGCTGGTCGGCCACCAGGCGAGTGCTGATCTTGGCGACGGCGCGGGCGGGAATCACAGTCTTGGCGCCTTCCGCCGTGAAGCCGCCGCGGATGCCGTGGACTTCCAGCGTGGGCCGCGCCCACACGCGCTCGAACAGCGGCACTTCGGGTTCGCCCACCAGTTCCTTGGCGCCCATCTCTTTTTCGGTGTACTCCTTGACGTCGAAGGGCAGGCTCGCCCAAGCTGCGCGCTCCTTGGCGCTGGGCGGGACTACGCGATCGTAGAAGCCGGGGATATTGATGTGGCCGTCGCGATCTTTGAGCGCGCACAGGATTTCGGAGATGGCGAGAATCGGGTTGGGCGCCGCGCCGCCGTAGACGCCGGAATGCAGATCGTGGTCGGCGCCCTGCACGAAGAGTTCGTAATACACCATGCCGCGCAGGCCGACGCAGATGGTGGGCAGTTCGGGCGCAAACATTTCCGTGTCGCAAACCACCGCGGCATCGGCCTTCAGGCGCGGGGGTTTGGTCTTGACGTACGCCTCGATGTGCGCGCCGCCGGTTTCCTCTTCGCCTTCGAGCAGGAATTTCACGTTCACGGGCAATTTTCCGGTGGTTTTCAGCAGGCCTTCGACAGCCTTGATCTGAATGTAGACCTGCCCTTTATCGTCAACCGCGCCGCGCGCGAAGATATCGTTGCCGCGGACCTCGGGCTCGAAGGGTGGGGACTTCCATTCGTCGAGCGGATCGGCCGGCTGAACATCGTAGTGGCCGTAAAAGAGGATGGTGGGCTTGCCGGGTGCGCCCAGCCATTCCGCGTAGACCAGGGGATTGCCCTCGCCTTCGATGAGTTCGGCGGTTGTCATGCCGGCGGCGCGCAGCTCGTTCAGGGCGAATTCGGCAGCGCGGCGGATATCGGGTTTGTGCTCAGAGAGAGTGCTGATGCTGGGGATGCGGAGAAAGGTCTTCAGGCCTTCGAGGAAGTCGGACTGATGCTGCCGATAGTAGTTCATGAGGGCTCCGGTTACTTCGCCTTGCCAGGTGCGCCGAGAGTTTCGCTCACCGAGTTGCCGATGTGCGCGCCGGCGGGAATAAAGGTCTCGTCGTGTTTCCACTCGAGGCCGGTACCGGTCTGCTTCACGATGCCTAATGCCGCCAGGCCGTAGAGGGAATTGCCGAGCGGGAAGATTCGCGCCACGAAGAAGCTGGTGGGCACGGCTATCGCCTTCCAGGTTTGGCCCCCGTCTTCGCTGACGAGCACATGATCGTCAGCGGCGACCCAGAGTCGTTTGCCGCGGTCCATGGCAATCGACGTGAGCCAGGATTGGGTGGGACTTTTTTGCGCCTTCCAGGTGACGCCGCCGTCACTCGAGTGGAGCAGTTGTCCGGAAAAGCCCGCGGCCCAGCCGTTGTTGGCGTCGAAGAAACGAACCGCAGCGAGCGACCACTCGGCCGCGTCGGTTTTGATGGTTTGCCAGGTCTTCCCCCCGTCTGTTGTGCGCAATATCGTGCCGGACCAGCCTACCGACCAGCCGCGATCGCTATCGAGGAAGAAGATGGATTCGAGCGCCATGGTGGTGCCGCTGTTCTGCTTGGTCCAGGTGCGGCCGGCGTCGGCGGAATGGAGCAGAGCGCCGTCGAATCCGCTGGTCCACGCCTGGTTGCCGACGGTGTAGACGGAGAGAAGGTGTTCCTTGGTGCCGCTGGTGCGCGGCTGCCAGGTTTTGGCGCCGTCTTCGGTAGCCAGCAGTGTGCCGGCATCGCCGACGGCTAAACCGTGGGTGGCGTCGAAGAAGGAAATGGCGTGGAGAGTTACCGAAGCGCCGGTATCGCGCGCGGTCCAAGTGGCCCCCGAGTCGGTTGTGACGTAGACCAGCCCCTGTTCGCAGAGCAGGTAGGCAGTGGAAGTGGTGGGTGTAGCGGCATCGCGCAGATAGCAATGCTGCGTGTCGGACGCGGCGGCCAGAAGCGGCAGCATGAGAGCTGCGCAGAATCGGGCAAGTGCGGTGATGGTGCTGCTTTTCATTGTTATTCGGTGATGAGGGACATCTGGCGCGGGTCGGCGAAAATGCGCTTCAGTTCCGGTGGGCGCCGGGCGTCGTCGTACTGAGGGTCGAAGCGGCGAATCAACTGGTTGAGCTGGAGCGAGGACTCCCAAATGTCGCAGAGCAGGCCGCAGCGCGAGCAAGCACCGCGTATGCCGCCACGGCCATCGATGGCGGGGTTGTACCCCTTGTGCTTGGCGCAACGGCCCTCGAACTTCCTCGATCGAACTTTCAAACGCGCTCCCGCCGCGGAGATTGCCGGCGAATCGAAGACTTATTGTATCCCGCGGCTCGCGCCGGCGGAGGACCGCAAGTGGGTCGGAGCGCGCTTCGGCGGAGAGAGGAAATTAACGCAAACCAACATCATATTCACCACGGAGTCACGGAGACACGGAGAAAGACAAAGTCAAAGGCAACGCCGGAGCGCACGGAGGCGGCAGAGGCCACGGAGGCGTAAGGTTGGCGGGTCTCGGTGTGTCACGCGCTCCCCTCCGGAAGAATTGTCGCGCGGGATGACGCCGCCGATTCCATTTTCTAGTCTCGCACCCCGGCGCGGTACAATCCGATTGAATGCCGTCGGTCGCGCGAGTCAAGTGGGCGAAGTTCCGCGTCACCATGGTGTCGGTGGTAGCGGTCCTGATTCTGGCCACGCTGCTCTACGAATTGTTCGGTGGCGTTCTTCTTTCACCGAAAACGGTGATCTACCTTTATATCCCTGACGCCAGCGGACTCAGCGGAGAATCGCCGGTCCGCGTGGACGGAATCGACGTAGGCCGCGTGTCGTCGGTGGAGCTTTCGGGGTCGAAGGATCCGAACCGGGCTGTAAGGGTTACGCTACAGTTTTATCGCGACCGATTGCGCGGCGTTCCGTCGGACTCGGTGGCGCAGATCAGCTCCGATACGCTCATCGGCGACAAGTTTGTGGATATCAACGGAGGAACCAATCCGCAGACCATTCCGGCCGAAGGCGAGATGATTTACAAGAATCAGCCGGAATTGGTGCGCAGCCTGGATTTGACGCAGTTCACACAGCAGTTGCGGCTGGTGGATGAAACTTTGACGGATATCGAGCAGGGCCGCAGCCAGTTCGGGAAATTTTATCAGAGCACCGAGTTTTACAACGATTTACTCCGCCGATTGACGCAACTGCAGAAGGGGATCGCGGCGGCGGTGAGCACGACCGCCACGGTCGGCAGCCTGCTGTCTTCCGACAAGCTGTATACGCAGGTGAGCGATAACCTGGAGCAGATCGATCGAACGATTGCGCAGATACAAACGGGGCAGGGAACGGGCGGGCAGTTGTTGCGGTCGAGCGCACAATACGATCAGCTCTTGCGCCAGGCGCAGGACTTCCACCATACGCTGCAGGAAATCGGCAAGAGCGATCTGTTGCAGTCGGCCAGCATGTACGATAGCGTGACGCAGTCGCTGGGGACGTTGATTCAGAGGGTGGATGAATTCAATCGCGATCCGATGATGACGAATGCGGTGTTGTACGACAACCTCAATGGGTCGCTCAAGGAATTGCGGGAAAGCATGAAAGATTTCCGGTCGAATCCTCGAAAGTTCATGTGGATGAAGTTGTTTTGAGGCTCACCGCTGAAAGGGCGAACCCCCAATTGTTACAATCTGTTTCCCCTTGACAAAACGGTGAAAACAGCGAAGACTACTTCTTAATCCGCTCTCCTAGTTGCCGGTCGGATCGTTAGGTTGAACTCAGTTGTTCAGCGTATGAAGTCCGTCTGTGGTTATCCAAGAACGGGGATTCAATGACACTCACCAGCGCGTTTCAGCGCCTACTCTCTCTTCATCCCGTGACTAAGACAGTCGCCTGTTTCCTTACGATCGCTTCCAGCCAGCTCCTGTCCGGCCAAGCCACCGGAAGCATCTCGGGGACTGTGCGAGACGCGAGCGGATCGGCCGCGCCGGGCGCGAAGGTCATCGTCACGGCTCCAGCAACGGGATTGACCCGGTCGTCCGCCACAAATGGCGCCGGCGAATATATCGTTCCCTTGCTCGGCGTCGCCAGTTACACGGTCCGGGTGGAGTTGAAAGGTTTTCAGAATGCCATCGCTCCGGACATTCGGCTACAGGTAGACGAACGCCGGGAGCTGGATTTCAAGCTCTCGCCCTCGACCGTGCAAACCAGTGTCGAGGTCTCGGCCACGCCGGTCGCGGTGCAAACTTCGGACGCTACTCTGGGCCAGGTCATTACGAGTCAACAGGTCGCCGATCTGCCCTTGAACGGGCGCGACTTCGTCCAGCTGGCCACGCTCACACCGGGCACTACCCAGGAGACCAATCCGAATAGCTTTTTCAATGGCGGCCCGAGCAGCGAGGCGTCGGCTCGAGGCTCTTATTCCCTCTCGGTAGGGGGATCGCGCGCCAATAGCACCGATTGGCTGCTGGACGGCAACGATAATAACGAACTCACTTCCGGCGCGATTTCTATTCTCTCGTCGATCGATTCCATCCAGGAATTCAAAGTCCTCACCTATAACGATTCGGCGGAATGGGGAACGCGCGGCGGTCCGACAGTCCTGGTGACCACGAAAACGGGCACCGACCAGTTCCACGGAAGCGTCTTCGAGTTCTTCCGGAATACCAAACTGGATGCCCGCAGCTTCTTCGCCGCGTCCACCGAAAAGTTCAATCTGAATCAATTTGGCGGCTCGCTGGGCGGCCCGATCAAGAAAGACAAAACCTTCTTCTTCGCCGATGTGGAGCAGAAAGATCAACGCCATGGGATTCCGTTTACGGGGGTGGTTCCCTCGGTGGCACAGCGCACCGGGGATTTCTCCAAAGACGCCTTTGGCCAGCCAAACTCCATCGCGTTGGTGAATCCCTGGGCGACTCAAGTGGTGAACGGGAATCCGGTTTCCGTTCCATTCATGTGCGATAGCGCGGGCAACGCTCTGCCCGCCGCCGCGGATGGGAGTCAGGGCAACGGCACACCCTGTAATAAGATTCCCCAGGGCCTGATCAATCCGATCGGTCAGAAGTTAATGAACCTGTATCCGCTGCCCAATGCCGACAACGCCGCGCTGGGATACAACTACGTGAGCGAACCGGTGAGGAAGCTGAACGAAACCAAGTTTGACTTCCGGATGGACGAAAACTTATCCGCGAAGGACAATATGTTCGCGCGTTTCAGCTACGATCAGGCGACATCGTACGTTCCCGGCGGCGCTCCGGGTTTCGCCGAACAGGGGCCGTTTGCCAGCAATCAGGGGATTCTCAATCACGCCCGCAACGCGGCGATCTCCGAGACTCACATTTTTTCGCCCGCGCTGGTGAATCAGTTTAGCGCCGGCTTCAATCGTATTTTCGATTACATCACCTCGCAGGGCACGGGCAGCTTCGCTTCGCAATCGTTGGGAATCCCAGGCGCCAATCTGGGCGGCGGAAGCTCCGGGCTAACGTCGGTGGAGATGGAAGGCGCTTACTGGTCGTTGGGGGATCGCGGCTACACGCCGTTCGTGGGCGGAACCAATGTGTGGACGGCCTCCGATTCCCTCGATATCGTGCGCGGCCGCCACGACATTAGAGTGGGCTTCTCGGTTCGAGCCAATCAGTTGAATACCGTGGCAGTCGGTTTCCCCAACGGATTTTGGGTTGTCAGCGGGCTTTGGACTGGCGATCCTGCCGCCGACCTTCTGACGGGGCTCCCCAGCCTGGCGATCCACGATCAGGAGTTCGATGGCGGCAACACCGGCCGCCGCTGGAAGCTCTACCGCCCGTTCGTGCAGGACGATTGGCGGATCGGCAAGAGCCTGACGTTGAATCTCGGTTTTGCCTGGGCGCTCGTCACGCCCGTCACGGAAGTGGGCAACCGCCAATCGGACTTCGATCCCGCTACAGGAACGTTCCTGGTTGCGGGCCAGAATGCCGGTGCGAGCGCAGGAATCAAAATGGATTACACCGCGCTGGAACCGCGGCTCGGTTTCGCCTGGAAGCCGTTCGGACGAAGCAATACGGTGGTTCGCGGCGGCTACGCCATCTTCCACGATTCGTCCTGGAATCAGGGAGCGCAGGGTTTGTGGCAGAATCCGCCGTACTACGCGGAATCGGATTCTTACGCCTTCGGCGGTAATTGCACCTTCGCCACCGCCGCCTGCGCCACGCGCTCCGGTTTGTCGCCGTCGGCGATCAACATGTCCGATGGATTCCCCACGTTTACGGCCCCACCTAATCCGGCCGATTTCACGGGGACGATTCTGGCGCAAGACACCAATTTCAAACAGGGCAGAATTCAGCAATTCAACGTGAATATGGAGCAGGAGGTGCCCGGCCACATCGTTTTGACGGCCGGTTATGCCGGCGCGCGCAGTTCCCACCTTCTGGAATTCGGCAATAACATCAACGTGGGATCGCCCTCCGCCTGCGGAACGGTATCCGGGTACACGTTGGGATGCGGTCCGAATGGCGCCTCTTTCGGTGTGCCCTATCCCGCGTTCGCGTATTCCACCATCGACAATATTTATGACGCCGGGAAGGCGAGTTACAATTCGCTGCAGATTAAAGCTGAGACTAAGAGCCAACGGCACGGCATTTACGCGCTCATCGGATACACTTACTCGCGAGCCTACGACACGGGGCTAACGGATGGTCTGGGCAGCGTCATTGGCGCCACTTACTTTCCGCTTCCGAACTGGCAGAGCCTCGATTGGGGCCTCTCGCAGATCAACCTGAATCAGAATTTCACCGCCAGCGTCATTTACGACTTGCCGTTCGGCAAGGGTAAGAAATGGGGAAGCAACTGGAACGGGGCGGCCAACGCCATCCTCGGAGGCTGGGAGTTGACGGTAATTGAGAAAGCCACTTCCGGCTTCCCGGTCTTCGTCATCGACACCAATAACTCGTCCGGGGCCGGCCTGGAGAATACCAATGACGTTTCGCAGATGCGTCCCAATCAAATCTGCAATCCGGTATTGAGCCACCCAACGTTGTCGGAGTGGTTCAATCCGAACTGCTTCGCGCAGCCGGCGGCGGGTGAACTCGGAAACGCCAATCGGACGCCGCTTTCGGGTCCCGATTTTGTGAACACCGACTTCTCCATCATTAAGCACTTTGTGCCGCGGGAAGGGATGCGGGTCGATTTTCGGACGGAGTTCTTTAACTTACTGAATCATCCGCAATTCGGCGCCCCTGGCGGAAACGCGGCCGGCGCCGACTTCAACTCTCCCTCGACATTCTCCGTGATCAATTACACCGTCAATAATCCGCGCCTGGTGCAGTTCGCTTTGAAGCTGTCGTTCTGAGGGTTGAGGCAAAAGCATTATTAGCCACCGATGAACACCGATAAACACCGATAAGAAAGGCGTCGGTTTTATCGGTGTTCATCGGTGTTCATCTGTGGCTATATTGTTTTTTACGAGAACGACCGGCAAGAGTGCCCGCTGAATCGGGTGAAAAAGCACCGCTCCCTCGCGGTCGCGGCTCAGTAAGAGCGCCTGTTTCAACGCGCGAATAGTCTAGTGAGCCCCGCGCGCAAGTCCGCACCGCGTCGATCGACGGATTGTGTCGTAAACTTTCTGTATGGCGGCGCGCGGACAGAATCGACTTCTGGAGGCCGGCTCGCTTGCGCCCGAGTTCCGGCTGGAGCGATTGGGTGGCGGGTCGACGACTCTCGCGGAAATTCTAGCCGGCGGACCGGCGCTGCTGGCGTTCTTCAAGATTTCCTGTCCGGTTTGCCAGATGACGTTTCCCTTCCTGGAGCGGATTCATGCGGCCGGAGCGGTCCGTATCTTCGGGATCTCGCAGAACGACGCCGGCGATACGCGCAAGTTCAACGAGGAATTCGGTGTGACGTTTCCCACCCTCCTGGATAGCGAGGACAACAGCTTTCCGGCCAGCAACGAGTATGGAATTTCCAGCGTTCCCACCATGTTCTTGGTGGAACCGGGCGGAAAGATCGCCAATGTGATCGAGGGTTGGCGCAAGCGCGAGATGGAGACTTTGGCCGCGCCGGCGCTCGCCAGCCTGTTCCATCAGGGGGATTACGTGCCGGAATGGAAGGCCGGCTGAGGATCGCGGAATTAGGCGCCCGGCGGGTTGCCACGATAGAATAAAGCTAAGAACCGCATGGCCAATACCATCGAAGAAATTCTGGGCGCCGCGGGCGCGATCGCCAAGGGGATGAGTGTCACCTTCAAGGAGATGATGTCCCCGACGGTGACGGAGTACTATCCCGACGAGCCGGCCAAGTTCGAGGAGCGTTTTCGCGGCGTCCACGTGCTGCAACGCGATGCCAACGGCATGGAAAAGTGCGTGGCCTGTTTTCTGTGCGCGGCCGCGTGTCCCGCCAATTGCATTTACATCGAGGCCGCCGAGAATACCGATAAGGTTCGCATCTCCGGCGGCGAGCGCTACGCCAGCGTTTACAACATCGATTACAACCGCTGCATCTTCTGCGGGTACTGCGTGGAAGCCTGCCCCACGGATGCGATCACGCACGGCCATGGCTTTGAAGCCGCCAGCTACAACACTTCCACGCTGATCAAGCGCAAAGAAGATATGTTGTGCCCGATTCCGGCCGGAGCCACACCGCCGGTGATCAAGGGCGACCAACCCGAGGCGCACTAGGAATCCAGTCCCCGCCGCGCGTCATCTCATAAGGAACCGCGCATGTTGCGAACCATCAGGGAGCAGGTCGAGACCATTTTCCGGGAGGATCCGGCCGCCAAGAGTGTGGTCGAGGTGCTACTCTGCTACCCCGGACTTCATGCCGTTTTAGCGCACCGCATCGCCCACAAACTGTATGGCTGGGGAGTGCCTTTGCTGCCGCGGGTGATTTCGCAGATCAGCCGGTTCCTGACCGGCATTGAGATTCACCCCGGCGCGACCATCGGCCACCG
>Ga0182018_10000373_pt1 | contig 59117 bp, 62 predicted proteins | sample 812P2MmetaG_FD_120490 | JGI IMG/M metagenome (GOLD analysis project Ga0182018, IMG submission 120490) | Permafrost microbial communities from Stordalen Mire, Sweden - 812P2M metaG | ecosystem: Environmental > Terrestrial > Soil > Wetlands > Permafrost | place: Sweden: Stordalen | collected... | reverse complement strand
TGCCGTGCCCTTGTCCTCTTGGAGGTCGGCCACGACGACGCGGACGCCGCGCTCGGCCAGCAACCTCGAGGTGGCCGCCCCCAGGCCCGAAGCCCCGCCGGTGACGATCGCGGACGTCCCATTCAGATCCATCGGTTCTTCGACTCCTTCATCGGGGCCCCATCCGTGGGCCCGGCACGAGATGTGCCGGGCAGAGGATAGGGCGTCACCCCGGCCGGCCCCAACTCGCCCGCACCGGGCCGTGGCGTCACATCTGCTCGGGAGCCTCCATGCCGAGCAGCGACAATCCGAGGGCAAGGGTGCGCGCGGTGAGGTCGCACAGTGCCAGGCGCGCGGTTCGCACCGCCACGTCGTCGACGAGCACCCGGCACGCCTCGTAGAAGGTGGTGAAGGTGGTGGCCAGGTCGAACAGGTAGGTGCAGAGCTTGGACGGGCTGTAGGACTCCGCCGTCGCCGCGATCGCCGCCGGGAATTCCAACAATTGCAGCGCCAGCGCCCGCTCCGGGGGCTCGCCCACCGACGGCCGGGCACCCCGCGCCGGCGGGGGCATCTCCGCGCGGCGGAAGATGGAGCGGATGCGGGCGTGGGCGTACTGCAGGTAGGGGCCCGTGTTCCCCTCGAAGGCCAACATCCGGTCCCAGTCGAAGACGTAGTCGCGCATCCGCTCGGTCGACAGGTCGGCGTACTTGACGGCACCGATGCCCAGGGTGCGCGCCACCGCGGCCCGCTGCCCGGCGTTCAGGTCGCTCGGTCGCCCGGCGATGGACGCCGTCGCCCGGTCCACCGCCTCGGTCAACAAGTCGGCCAGGCGCTCCGAGCCCCCGACGCGACTGGCCAGCTTCTTGCCATCCGGGCCGAGGACGAGCCCGAATCCGACGTGCACGGCTGCGCTGGTTTCGGGGAGGTACCCGGCCATGGCCGCTACCGCGAAGACCATGCGCAAATGGAGAGCCTGCTCCGCCCCCACGACGTAGAGCAGCGTGGTGGCGCCGCGCCGCCCGGTGCGGTCCCGGACGCAGGCCAGATCGGTGGCCGGGTAGCCGTAGCCCCCGTCGGACTTGCGCACGATGAGCGGGAGGGGGTCGCCCTGGCGATTGGTGAAGCCGTCCGGGAAGACGCACTGCGCGCCGTCGTCCTCGACCAGGAGGCCTCGCGCCGCCAGCTCGTCGACCACCACGGGGAGCCAGGGATTGTAGAAGCTCTCCCCCACTACGTCCTCGTCGGTCAAGAGCACGCCGAGCATGCCGTAGACCTCGTCAATGTGGCGCAGGCTCTCCGCCACGAAGATGCGCCACAGGCGCAGCGTCTCGGCATCACCCCCCTGGAGGAGCACCACCCGACGGCGGCAGCGCTCGCCGAACGCGGGATCGCTGTCGAAGTGCTGGCGCGCCTCCGCGTAGAACGCGTTGAGGTCCCGCACGCTGAACGACTCGGCGTCGGCCGCGCCGCCGACATCGATCAACCGCTCGATGAGCATGCCGAACGGCGTGCCCCAGTCCCCGATGTGGTTCTCGCGCAGGACGGCGTGGCCGAGGAAGCCCAAGATGCGGGCCAGCGCGTCGCCGAGCACCGTGGTGCGCAGGTGCCCGACGTGCATCTCCTTGGCCACGTTGGGCGAGGAGTAGTCGATCACCATCGTCTGCGGGGCGGGAACGACGTCCACACCCAGTCGCTCGTCGGCACCCATCGCCGCCAGCTGGTCGGCGATGAACTCCTCGGACAGGGTGAGGTTGATGAAACCTTGGCCGCTCACCTCCACGGATGCGCAGAGGTCGTCGAGGGACGCCGCGTCCACCACCTCGTCGGCCACCTGGCGCGGCAGGCGCCCCACCCGCTTGGCCAGGGCCAGGGCCCCGTTGGACTGGAAGTCGGCCCGCTCCGAAGGGCGCAGCACCGGGTCGGCGCCGGGGGCGATCGTGTCGAAGGCCGCTTGCAGGCGTTGGCGCAACACGCCGGATGTGTCGGGCATCACCCATTGTGGCATCTCGCCCGGCGGCCCAACGGCCCGGCAGTCAGTCGGCCGGTGCCCCCACCCCGCCGTCGGTCAACCCGTAGTGGTGAAAGGGACCGAAGAACCCGTGCTCGAGTAGCCCGTAGCCGACCACGTCTCCGTAGGAGAACCGGGCCACGTGGTCCACGATGCCGTACTGGGCCAGGCCCTTGATCTCATCGACGGACAGGACCAGGCCCTGCACAACGGGCTGGGCGCCCTGATACATCCCGTGGCGCCAGTCGGCATCGATGCCGTACCCGGTCCCGACCGAGACGTAGTTGGCGAGCAGGGGCGTGCAGGTGATCTCGAGGTCGGCATCGGGGAAGCGGACCACCGAGCGGTCGATGACCCGCGTGCCCGGCACGAGGTGGTGCGCGTGCTCGGACCGCCCGAGGTCTTCCACCCCGCGGGTCGGGTCGGCCCACACCCGCTCGCCCTGGACCAGCGGGCGCTCGCCGTCGTCCTGCTCGTGACAGATGTACATGATGGCGTGGTCGTCGAACTGCATCGGGAAGTAGTTCCACATGCCGCGGAGCACCAGTTCGCCCTCGCGGATGCCGTCGCTCTCGCGCTCCCCCACCGGGCGGATGCCCCAGGAGCGGTCGCGCACCCCGCGGCAGGTGTCGGGGCTGACGGCGATCTCCGTGCCGCCGACGGAGAGCGTCCCGGTCCAGCGTCCGGTCTGGGCCAGCCGCTGGGTGTCGAAGATGACCCTGCCTTTGCTGCGCAGGTACTGGCGGGGCTCCGCGATGGCCGGTGTGTGCCGGTCCCACGTCACGTCCATCGCCACGCTGTGCTCGGTCGGCTCCACGACGACGCGCAGGCGGCGCAGCGGCTCGAGCACCTCGATGCGGAACGGACCGACCGAGAGTTCGGCCCGGTCGGTCAAGGGCGCCGACGCCCGCACGATGTGCTGCTCGTCGCCCCGGCGGACATCGATGAAGGCGTCGACCACCCCCAGGTTGGGGTACTGGCCGAACCCGAAGATGGCGAACCAGTCACCCGTGCACGGGTGCAAGTTGAAGTAGTAGCGGTCGTAGAAGTTGCGATCGCTGGTGCCGGGGTGCGCGATGAACTCCGGCGCCTGGTGCACCGGGTAGTCGTCCCATGACGACAGCGTCACGATGTCCTCCCTCACGGTCGGGTGCGGCGGGAACGGGGTCGGGGCCAGGTCCGGCCGCAGCCTACGCGCGCCGGACGCGGCGGTTCCCGGCGCCGTCTCAGGGCTGTGCGAAGGCGTAGATCCCGACCCCGTTGTAAGAGAGCGAGTCGGCCGGTAGGTAGGGGCCGTTGATGGTCACCGACAACCAGCCGTCGCGTCCCGGCCCCGAGTCGCCGTCCACGGTGTCGATGGCGCCGTCGGGCCAGACCTGGGTCACGATCCCGACGTGCACGGAGGTGGCGACGTTCTGGGGCCCCGTGCCGTAGAGAACCGCATCGCCCGGATCCGGCAACGCGGTCGAGGGCAGGACGGCCCCGTGGGCGCGGGCCCAGTAGTACATGTCGCCGACGAAGGCGTAGGACGGGACGGGAATCCCCCCGGCGCGCCAGGCCCAGGTGGCGAACAGGGCGCACCACTCCTCGCACGGGCCGTACGGATTGCAGAAGTACCCGGTGTCCGGATCGGGTGCAATCTGCGAGGCTGCCGCGGCCACGATGGCGGCGGAACCGGGGAAACGGCCCTCCGCCGACGGCAGGGCGAAGCTGTAGGACCAGGCCTCGGGGTCGAGGAGCCAGTAGCCCGTGCCCGACCCGTTGCCGATGATGGCCGACACCGGCGTGGCGTCGGGATTCAACATGAGGCCCCCAAAAGAGCGGGCGTCGCCGAACGGCAGCACCACGCCGTTCGCCGTCGACATGGCGTAGCCGTCACCGTCGGGGCTGGCGATCATTCCCACCACGGGGTCGGGCAGGTTCTGGCTGGCCCCCGACCCGAAGAAACCGGCGTCACCGAAGGTGAAGATCCCGCCGTCGGCCGCCACCAGCCAGTACCCCTTGCCGTCGGGCGTCGCCGCCATCCCCACGATGGGTTGGCTCAGCCTGGTGGCGCCCATGCTGCCGAGGAAGGGGGCGTCGCCGAAGGAGAAGATCCCACCGTCGGCCGCCACCAGCCAGTACCCCTTGCCATCGGGCGTGGCCGCCATCCCCACGATGGGTTGGTTCAGCCTGGTGGCGCCCATGCTGCCGAGGAAGGGGGCGTCGCCGAAGGAGAAGATCCCACCGTCGAGGCCGGCCAGCCAGTAGCCCTGGCCGTCGGGGGTGGCCGCCATGGCGACGATGGGGCCCTGGAGCTGCAGATCGCCGAGCGAGCCCGCGAAGGCGGCGTCGCCGAAGGCGAACACCCCGCCGTCGGCGCTGGCCAGCCAGTACCCCTTGCCGTCGGGCGTGGCCGCCCCGGTGAGCACCGGCGAGCTGAGTGGCTCGGGCATGGAAGGAGCAGTCAGGTCCACACTGCCGAACCCGATCATGCCCCCGCCGGCATAGGCGTGCGGGACCGAAGGGGCCGCCCCGGCGGGACGGAGCGGGACCGCCCTCACCACGCTGAGGACGGGCACGAGGAGGAGCAGGGCCAGCACCACCATGGGGGCGCGGCGGCGATCAGATCCGGCCCTCGCTCCCATGGGGGGATTCTGCCCCTTGTGGGCCCGCGGTATGCATGCGCCCCGCCGACCGATCCCCGACGACAGATCCCCGGCAAATGGGTGCACTCGACGGATGCACGGCAGAATGGTCGCATGGCATCACGACCCCCGGCCTCAGCCCACCCGGACAGCTTCGGCGCCCGCTCCGTCCTCTCGGTCGAGGGCCGCGACTACGAGATCTTCTCCCTCTCGGCATCCGCCCTCACCGCGGACCACGACGTGCAGCGGCTGCCGTACTCGATCAAGGTGCTGTTGGAGAACCTGCTGCGCCACGAGGATTCGCCCCATGTCTCGCCCGACGACATCGTGGCGGTGGCGGCGTGGGGAGCCAACCCCGAGGCGCACGGGCAGGGGGCCGGTGAGGCGGCCCATGAGATCGCCCTGACCCCCGAGCGCGTGCTCATGCAGGACTTCACCGGCGTGCCCGGGGTGGTCGACCTCGCCGCCATGCGGGACGCGCTCGCCCGCCTCGGGGGCGATGCGGCGCGGGTCAACCCGCTCGTCCCGGTGGAGCTGGTCATCGACCACTCGGTCATCGCCGAGCGCTCGGGCGACGCGTCCTCGTACGACCAGAACGTCTCGATTGAGTACGAGCGCAATATGGAGCGTTACCAGCTGCTGCGCTGGGCCCAGGGGGCGTTCGACGGCTTCCGGGCCGTGCCGCCCGGCACGGGCATCTGCCATCAGGTGAACCTCGAGTACCTGTCGCGCCTCGTTTTCGCGACCGCCGACGGCCGGGCCTTCTGCGACACCTTGGTGGGCACCGACTCGCACACCACCATGGTCAACGGCCTGGGGGTGCTCGGCTGGGGCGTCGGCGGGATCGAGGCCGAAGCGGCCATGCTGGGCCAGCCGCTCTCCATGCTCCTGCCGCCAGTCGTGGGCCTGCGCATCTCGGGCGAGCTGCGGCCGGGCACCACGGCGACCGACGTCGTCCTGACGGTGACCGAGCTCCTGCGGGACCACGGCGTCGTCGGCGCCTTCGTGGAGTGTTACGGCCCCGGCGTCGGCGCGTTGCCGCTCGAGACCCGGGCCACCATCGGCAACATGAGCCCCGAGTACGGGGCGACATGCACCATGTTCCCCATCGACCAGGTGACCATCGACTACCTGCGTTTCACCGGCCGCGACGAGGAGCACCTGGCCCTGGTGGAGGCCTATGCCAAGGAGCAGGGGCTGTGGCACACCGCGGACGGGGTCGAGCCCGTCTACTCGGAGTACGCCTCGCTGGACCTGGCCGACGTCGAACCCTCCCTGGCCGGGCCGTCGCGCCCCCAGGACCGGGTGGCACTGGCGGGGGCGGGCGATGCCTTCCGGGTGGCCCTGGACCGGCCCATGCGCACGTCCTCGGCGTCGCCCGAGGCGGCGCCCCACCACCTGTTGGAGGACGGCGACGTGGTCGTGGCGGCCATCACGAGCTGCACCAACACATCGAACCCCCAGGTCATGGTGGGCGCCGGCCTGCTGGCGAAGAACGCCGTGGCCCGCGGGCTGCGGTCAAAGCCGTGGGTCAAGACCTCGCTCGCCCCCGGTTCGCGGGTGGTCATGGACTACCTGGCGCGGGCCGGGTTGGTCGAGCCCCTCGAGCAGCTGGGCTTCTTCCTCGTCGGGTACGGGTGCACCACCTGCATCGGCAATTCGGGCCCGCTCCTGCGCGGCGTCAGCGAGTTGGTGCACAGCGACGACCTCTCGGTGGTGTCGGTGCTCTCGGGCAACCGCAACTTCGAGGGCCGCATCCATCCCGACGTGCGCATGAATTACCTGGCCTCCCCCCCGCTGGTCGTGGCCTACGCGCTCGCCGGGACCATGGACATCGATCTGACCACCGACCCCCTCGGCGACGACGCCGCCGGCCAACCCGTGTACCTGGCGGACATCTGGCCCGGCGCCCAGGAGGTGGGCGATGCCATCCGGGCCTCGTTGACCTCGGACATGTTCCGCACCCGCTACGGCGCCGTCTTCGACGGGGACGAGTACTGGCAGCAGGTGCCGGTGGCCGAGGGCGAGACCTTCTCGTGGCTGGACGACTCCACCTACGTCAAAAACCCGCCCTTCTTCGAGGGCATGACCATGACCCCGCGCCCGGTCACCGACATCGCCGGGGCGCGCGTCCTGGCCATGGTGGGCGACAGCGTCACCACCGACCACATCTCCCCGGCCGGGTCGATCGGCCCCGACACGCCGGCCGGGCGTTACCTGACCGGGCACGGCGTGGCGCGGGGCGACTTCAACTCCTACGGGGCGCGGCGGGGCAACCACGAGGTGATGATGCGCGGCACGTTCGCCAACGTGCGGCTGCGCAACCGCCTGGCGCCGGGGACCGAGGGCGGCTACACGCTGCACCTTCCCGAGGGCACCGAGACCTCCATTTACGAAGCCGCCATGCGCTACGCCGACGAGGGCGTCCCCCTGGTCGTGCTGGCCGGTCGCGAGTACGGGACGGGCTCGAGCAGGGACTGGGCCGCCAAGGGCACGGCGCTGCTCGGCGTGCGCGCCGTGATCGCCCAGAGCTTCGAGCGCATCCACCGCTCCAACCTGGTCGGGATGGGGGTCCTCCCCCTGCAGTTCTACAAGGGCGACTCCGCCGAGGGGCTGGCCCTGCGCGGGACCGAGCAGTTCTCCGTCGCCGGGATCGATGCCCTCAACCACGGCGAGCTGCCGAATGAGCTCACCGTCGTCGCCCGGGCGGACGACGGCTCCACGACCGAGTTCAGGGTGATGGTCCGCATCGACACCCCGATGGAGGCGGAGTACTTCCGCCACGGGGGCATCCTGCCGTACGTCCTGCGCCAATTGGCCTCGTAAAAATTGGCCTCGTAAACGGGCCGCTCCTCAGGGAATGCGGGTGACCCGGTAGAGCTCGGCCAAGTGCCCCTCGGCCAGTCCGGCCGCCGCTCCCGAGTTCCGGCCGCCATCCCGCACCCGGGCGGCGACGCCCTCGGGGTCGCCGATCTGGCTCTGGTGGCGGAGCAGGGCGGCCACCTTGCGCCCGATGGTCGCCGTGGTGTCGACGGCCATGTCGGGCTCGGCGCCCCCGACGATCCACAGCTCGTTGACCGTCCAGGGCTCCAGCCCCTCCGCGTCGAGGAGCTCGGGATGCGCAAAGGGGTTGCGGGCGTCGGGATAGACGGCGCACACGGTCGCCTCACCGGCCGCCAAATGGTCCGGATGGCTGGCGTAAATGAAGTCCCAGCGCCGCTCGGGGGACGGGGACACGACCCGCTCGGGCCTGACCTGGCGGATGACGCGGCTTATGTCGCGCCGCAGCTCGATGGTCGGCTGCAACCGGCCGTCGGGATGGCCGAGGAAGCGCACGTCGGTGACCCCCACCTCGGCGGCGGCCGCCCTCTGCTCGGCTTGGCGCAGCGCCGCCATGTCCGCACGCGAGATCGAACGATCGGATCCTCCGGCGTCGCCGTTGGTGACGACGCAGTAGGTCACCTCCACCTCCGCCTCCGTGAAGGCGGCCACCGTTCCGGCCGTGCCGAAGTCCACGTCGTCGGGGTGTGCGGTCACGATCAGAACCCGGCGCACCCCGTCGTCGGGTGACCAGGTGGCAATCGGAGCAGGGACGCTCAGAGCACGCTCTCCTCGGGTTGAGGAGTCCATTCACCCAGATGGGCCAGGCGCGGGTCGTTGGAGAACATCTCGACGATGGGGATCCGCAGCCCGAGCCGGCGCTGGATCACCTCCATCTCGACCAGTTGGTTCCAGAGGGTGAGGCTGACCACGATCCCGGCCTTGCCGGCCCGGGCGGTCCGCCCTGAGCGGTGCAGGTAGGCCTTGTGGTCCTCGGGGGGGTCCCAGTGGATGACGGCGTCCACCGCTTCGATGTGTAGCCCGCGGGCCGCCACGTCGGTGGCCACCAGCACGGGCAGCTTGCCGTTGGAGAAGTCGGCCAGGGCGCGCTCGCGGTTGGCCTGGCGGAGATCACCGTGGATGGCGGCGGCGCGCAGGCCCTCCTTCTCCAGGTTCTCGACGAGGCGATCGGCCCCGCGCTTGGTGCGGACGAAGAAGAGCGACTTCTCCTGGGAGCGAGCGATGGCGGCGGCCACCTTCACCTTGTCCATCTGGTGCACCTGAATGAACCGGTGCTCCATCAGCGTCACCGTCTGGGTCGAGGACGCCACCTCGTGGAAGACCGGGTCGGTCAGGTAACGCTGGACGAGACGGTCGACCGCCCCATCGAGCGTGGCCGAGAACAGCAGGGTCTGGTGCGCCGTCTCGAGGCGCCGCAGCACCCACTCGACCTGGGGCATGAACCCCATGTCCGCCATGCGGTCCGCCTCGTCGAGCACCAGCGTCTCGAGCTGCGAGACCGAGAGCTCGCCGCGGTCGCCGAGGTCGATCAAACGCCCCGGGGTGGCGATGATCAGGTCCACTCCCTTGCGCAACTTCGTGACCTGGCGGTCGATGTCGGCCCCGCCGTACACCGCCACGGCGCGCAGCCCGAGTGTCTTGGCCAGCGGCGCCAGCACGTCGTGCACCTGCACGGCCAGCTCACGGGTCGGCAGCAGCACCAGGGCCAGGGGTCGAGCCGGACGGGACGGGGCAGCCCCGGCCTCACCTTGGGCATCCCGCGTCGCCTTGGTGCGTTGGAGGAGGGGCACCCCGAAGGCGAGGGTCTTGCCCGAGCCGGTCTTGGCTTTCCCGCAGACGTCCCGCCCCGCCAGGGCGTCGGCGATGGTGAGGGCCTGAATTGGAAAAGCGCTGACGATCCCCTGATCGGCCAGCGCTTTGTTCAACTCTTCGGACACGCCCAGGGACTCGAAGGTCCGTGCGGTCTCGTACATATCGTCCGCCGAGGACTCCAGGTCCCCGTCGGGTGAACCGGCGTGCGCGCCGGTCAAGGCATCAACAGTCATGTACTCGCTCTCTCTGTTGTGCGGCGGGACCCTGCGCCAACCAGAGGAGGAGAAACGGCCCCGACTCACCGGCCCCATGCCGACGGTCGCATGCCTATTGTACCAGCATGGAGTGCATCTCCTGCGTTTCTGCGTCACACAGCGCGCTCTCGCTCACCCACATCAAGGAGGACGGTCGATGGCCACACTCGAGGAAGGCTCCACAGCCCCCGCATTCACCCTGCCTGACCAGGACGGGAAGCCGGTGAAGCTCTCCGATTTCAAGGGACAGCAGGTCATCGTCTACTTCTACCCGGCCGACGACACGCCGGGGTGCACCAAGGAGGCCTGCCAGTTCAACGACAACCTCAAGACCTTCGAGAAGACGGGCGTCGCCGTGCTCGGGATCTCGCCCGACGGATCCGAGAAGCACACCAAGTTCCGCGCCAAGTACAAGCTGAAGTTCCCCCTGCTCACCGACGCCGACAAGAAGGTGATGGAGAAGTACGGGGCCTGGGGCGAAAAGACGATGTACGGCAAGAAGACGGTGGGCACGATCCGCTCGACCTTCCTGGTCGGCCCGACCGGCAAGGTGCAGCGGGCCTGGCACCACGTCCGGGCCGACGGCCACGCCGCCAAGGTGCTCGAGGCGATCGCCGACTCGTAAGGCGCGCGCCTTCGCTTCGATACACCTAGTGCTGGTGCGCCGGGCACCACCACGTGGTGCGCCCGCCGACGGTGCCGCGGCGCAGTTCGGTGCCGTCCCGCGGGCAGCGGCCGCCCGGCCGCCGCTCCTCCATGAGGTCGCCCAGGTGCGATCCCCCGCGCCGCCCGAGCTGGCGCAGCGTGGCGCGCAGGGCCTTGTGCAGGGCCCGCAACTCGGTGTCAGTCAGGGAGCCGCCCCTTCGGCCGGGGTCCAGCCCGGCGCGCCACAGAATCTCGTCGGCCAGCAGGTTGCCCACGCCGGCCAGGCGCTCCTGGTCCATCAGCCGGGCCTTGAGCGGCGCCGCCCCCTCGGCGCGTGGCGTGCGGGCGGCCATGGCCCGCCCGAGCTCGGCCAGCGTGGCGGTGAGGGCGTCGGGCCCCAGCCGGCTCTCGTCGGGCGCCAGCTCGAGCGAGCCGAAGCGCCGGGGGTCGTGGACGAGGAGATGGCCCCCGTCCCCGAAGGTCACGCGGGCGCGCACCCACTTGTCGTCGAAGACGCCCGGGCCGTAGCGCAGGCGATCGAGCGCCATCTGCCCGTCGACCACCAGCCCGCCCGTCATGCCGAAGCGGACGCCCAGGGTGGGCCCGGCGTCGAGGTCGAAGAGCATGAGCTTGCCCCGCCGGCGCGCCACCGTGAACGTGTGGCCGGCCAGCGCGTCGTGCAAGCGGCGCGGTGTCGTACCGCCCCGGCCATAGCGCGAGTCGACCATCCAGACGCGGTCGATGCTGCGACCCAACGCCTTCTCGGCCAGGGTCCGGTAGAGCTCGACTTCGAGGATCTCGGGCACCGAGGAGACGGTACCGGACGATGCTCCGTGCGCCGAATATGGTGGGACGATGCCACCCGAGAAGCCACAGTGGGCCGAGCTCTTCACCGAAGTCGTGACCTCCGGTCTGTGCACCGGATGCGCGGCGTGTGTCATCGCCTGCCCGTACGACGTCCTCGAGTACGACGATGCCGACGGGCACTACAAGCCCTTCCATGTGCTGGCTGAAGGCGGGCCCGACAACTGCACCCACGGCGAGAAGGGCTGCACGCTGTGCACCCGGGCCTGCCCGCGCTTTCGCACCTGGGAGCCCGAGATCGAGAATCATCTCTTCGGGCGGCCGCGCACCGACGAAGAGGTGGCCGGGATCGCCCGCCGCGTGGTGCTGGCCCGGGCCACCGACCCCGAGGTCCAGGGCATCGGCCAGGACGGCGGGCTGGTCTCCGCGCTCTTGATCTGGGCCTTCGAGCACGACGTGATCGATGCCGCCCTGGTCTCGGGCCTCGAAGGCGACGGTTCGACGTGGAAGGCGGTGCCCCGGGTGGCCTGGTCGAAGGAGGACGTGCTGGCCACCGCCGGCTCCCGCTACACCTACTCCGCCAACCCCTTGGGCTACCTCGAAGCCATCGCCGGGGGGGCCGAGCGCATCGCCCTGGTCGGCATGGGATGCCAGGCCTCCGCACCACCGGTGATGGCGGCGCGCAAGGCGGGCAAGGTCGCCCGTCGCCTGACGCTGTCGATCGGTCTGCTGTGCTCCAAGACGTTCGACGACGCCATCTTCCCCGAGCTATTCGAGGCGAAGTACGGGCTGGCCCGGGCCGACATCGTCAAAATGAACATCAAGGGCGTCTTCCAAGTCTGGATGCGCGACGGGGCCTACCACGAGATCCCGCTCAAGGAGGCGCACGGCTGGACTCGCGAAGGCTGCACCAGTTGCCCCGACTTCGCCGCCGAGCACGCCGACATCTCCACCGGCGGCATCGGCGCCTTCGGTGACTGGACGCTCACCCTGCTCCGGACCGAGCGCGGCGAGGCCCTCTTCGACGACATGGAGGCGGGGAGCGCTATTGAGACGCGCCCCATCGAAGAGGACCCGGGGGCCGTCACCCTCCTCAACCGGTTGAGCCGGGTGAGCCGGAAGCGCTGGCCGGCCACGGCGGTGCCCATGCCGGGGCGGCTGCCGGCTCCGACCGCATGACCGACCCGGGTCCCGGAGACGACGAGTTCTCCCGCCTGCTCGGCATCGAGGTCCGGCGCGTCGGCCCCGGGCACACCCTCGCCACCATGACCACGACGCCGCACCACGCCAACCCGCACGGCACGGTGCACGGCGCCGTGTTCTACGCCGTCGCCGGCGCGGCCGTGGCGGCTGCGGCCAACGACGACGAGCATTCGGGCATCGTCTCCTCGGTCCTGGTCGAGTACCTGCAGCCCGCTGCCATCGGCGACGCATTGCAGGCCGAGGTGTCCCGGGAGGTGTCGACCGATCGGGAGGACATCTTCACGGGGACGGTCCGCCGGGGTGACCAGGGCGACCTCCTGGCCTGGGTGCGGGCCCGGGGCACCCGCCGCTCCCGCCGGGGGTAAGCGGCTCGCAGCCGCGGACGCGGCCTGCCGGCGCCCCGGTCATGGCCGAATATGTGGGAACTATGTCATTGACGTCATAGCCGGAGGCGTGCACTGTGGGTGCATGGAAACGCGTGCCGTCGTCGTGGTGGCCTTCCCCGGGGTGCAGCCCCTCGATGCGATCGGCCCGACCGAGGTCTTCGCCGGTGCCAACCGGGTCGCACGGTCCCTCGGGCGTCCCGTCGCCTACCAGGTCTCGCTGGCCTCGGCGGATGGCCACGCCGTCCGCGCGGAGAGCGGCGTGGGGCTGTGCACAACCGCGCTGCGCGATATCGCCGAGCCGATCGACACCGTTGTCCTGGCCGGCGGCGGCGGGGTCGACGCGGCCCGGCACGACGCCACGCTCGTGGACTGGATCAGGCAGGTGGCGCCGCGCTGCCGGCGCGTGGCGACCGTGTGCACCGGCACCTTCCTGGGCGCTGAGGCCGGGCTGCTCGAGGGGCGCCGGGTCACCACCCACTGGGCCAGTGCGGCGCGGTTGGCGGCCGAGTTCCCCACCCTCGTGGTGGACGCCGACCCCATCTACATCCGGGACGGAAAGTTCTGGACCAGCGCCGGCGTCACCGCTGGCATCGATCTGTCCCTCGCCCTCGTGCAAGAAGACCTCGGGGTCGAGGTGGCGCAGACGGTGGCCCGCTGGCTGGTGATGTTCCTGCACCGACCGGGCGGACAGACCCAGTTCGCCTCGCCGGTGTGGGTGCGCCGGGCCGAGCGCTCCACGGTGCGGGCGGTGCAGACGCTCATTGAGTCCGCGCCGGCCGGCGATCACCGCGTGCCCACTCTGGCCGCCGCGGCCGCCATGAGCGTGCGCCATTTCACCCGCGTCTTCTCCACCGAGGTGGGCGAGACGCCGGGAAGGTTCGTCGAGCGCGTCCGCCTAGAGGCGGCCCGGGTCGAGCTCGAGACCACCGACGACACCCTCGACGTCATCGCCGCTCGCTGCGGTTTCGGAACCGCCGAGTCGCTGCGTCGCGTCACCCGGCGCCGGCTCGGCGTGGCTCCCGACGCCTACCGCCGCCGCTTCCACAAGGTCACCGATGAAAGGACGTCCGCATGACCGCGCAACTGCAGGTCGCCATCCCGCTGTTCCCCTGCTTCACCGCGCTCGATGGCATCGGGCCTTATGAGGTGCTCCAGCGGATCCCTTCCGTCGACGTCACCTTCATCGGGCACCAGCGCGGCGAGATCCGCAGCGAGAACGGCATGCTCGGGCTGACCGCCGATGCGACCTTCGAAGAATTGGCCGAACCCGACGTGATCGTGTTCCCCGGCGGCGTGGGCACCCGATCGCTGCAGAGCGACGCGCGCGTGCTCGAGTGGGTGCGCCACGCCCATGCCGGCACCCGTTTCACCACCTCGGTGTGCACCGGATCCCTGGTGCTCGGCGCGGCCGGGCTGCTCGAGGGCCTGACGGCCACCACCCACTGGTCCTGCTACCCGGAGCTGGAGGCCCACGGCGCCGTGCCCACGGCGCAGCGGGTGGTCGAGCACCTGGAGCGGCGCATCATCACTGCCGCCGGCGTGTCGGCCGGCATCGACATGGCGCTCCGCCTGGTGGAGCTCCTCGTCGACCGCACCGCCGGCGAGGCGGCCCAATTGATGATCGAGTACGACCCCCAGCCGCCGTTCGACACCGGCGCCGTCGCCAGGGCTGGTGAGGCCGTCCTCAACCGGGTGGCGGCCTACGCCGAGTTGCGCCGCTAGCGCGGCGCGCTCAGCCGGATGCGCCCGGGGGCATGCTGCTTCTGCGGCGTCGTACGATCAGGAAGCCGAGAACGGCCAGCACCGCCAACGCGCCCACCACGATGCCGGCGATCGCACCCGCTCCGATCCCCCCACCGGGCGCCGGCTTGGCAGCTCCGGCGGCGCCCCCATGGGGAACGGAGCTCCCGGTCGTAGAGGGCGGTGTCGTCGACGGAGTGCTCGATGTCGTCGATGTGGTGCTCGATGTCGTCGATGTGGTGGACGGCGTGCTCGCTGTCGTTGTGGCGAAGGCAACGACACGATCTGCGCTGGGGGCGAGCAGCAGCCCGTCGCCAACGCTCGGCGTGGGGAAGTGGTTGGCCGGCGCCCCGACGGGGGCCTGCTGGCGCACGGCGCCGGTGGAGGGGTCGAGCCCGTAGAGCGTGCCGTTCTGGCCGATGGTCCACACCAGCCCGGCGGCGACGATCGGCGGCCCACCGCCGCGGCCCGAGCTCCACAGCAGGCGGAGCGCAGGCGGGGACGCCGTCACCCCGACCGCCACGGTCCCGCTGAAGCAGGGGAGGTAGATGGTGGAACCCACCACGGCGCTGCCCCCATCGATGTCCTGGCTGCAGGCCGCGCCCAGGCTCGCCAGCTGGCCGCCGATGCCGCCAAGGTGCCCTCCGTCGAGGAGGTAGACGATGCGCGACTTGCCGGCCAGGACCACCTGGCCGCCGGGCAGGAAGGCCGGCACCATCGACATGTCGAGATCCTTGGCGTTGTTCTGGGGCCATGTCGTGGGCGCGAAGTACTGCAGCAGCTGCAGCGAGGACGAGAGCTCCAGGGCCGAATCGCTGTCGTCATAGGGCTGGTCGGCCGAGTAGACCGAGCCGTTGCCGGCACTCACCCAGATGTCCCCATTGGCGTCGACCGCCGGTGCGGCCCCGCCCATCCACACCGCACCCTGGCTGTCGCCGGCCGCCGCGTCGACGGTGAAGAACTTCGGCGTGCCCCCGGCCTCGCTGACGGCCACGACGCGGCCCCGGTAGCTGGCGCAGTCCCCGTAGTTGCCACCCATGCCGAACACCACCTGGCCGGCGTCGAGCGTCAGGCCGGTGCGCGCCAGCAACGCCGTGGTGACCGCACCGGGGGGATCCACGTCCTGTGTCATTTCGACGGCGCCCGACGTCGTGTTGAGCCCCACCAGTTCGTGCGCCGCCCGGCCCTGCACGAGCTCGTCCGCCACGACGAAGATCTCACCGCGGGCTGGGTCGATGACCGGCGTGCCGGTGATGCCCACCGTCGGCGAGATGTCCCCGCAGGGCAGCATGGACGAGGGAACGGGGGTCCCCACCCTCTTCGACCAGACCACCCCGCCCGTCGTGGACGACAGCGCGTACACCGTGTCGGCCTCGGTGGCGACGAAGACGTCGCCGCCGTCGACAAGGGGCTCCCCGTAGAGCTCGCCGTCGAGCACGGGCGAGGTCCATGCATCCGAAGAGGTGTTGACGGCCGATGTCGTTCCCGCCACGCCGCTCCCCGCCGCATCGCCGTGGTAGACGGTCCACGCACTGCCGTCGGCGGCCGGTGGCGCGGCGGTGGCGCGCGGTGCGGACCCCATCACGAGGAGCAGCGGGAAGACTGCGAGCAGCGAGCCGGCCCGCGAGTCACGCCGGCTCGAGAAGCGGTTCGCTCGGGGTCGTGTCACGCGCCCCGACGTTACCGTCGCTCAGGTCACGCCGAGGCGAGCCCGGAAGCGGACGATCCGGTACACCCCGTAGGCGGCCGTCAGCACCGCAACCGTCATGAGAGCGAGCGTCGCCACAAGCTGCACGTCGAACGGCGAGGGGTGGTGCGACCCGACGGACGCCGTGCCCGTGAGGAACCAGGGGGCGTCGTGCGCCATCGCCGCCCACCACAACGCGGTTGCCGCGGTGATGGCCAGCATGGCTCCCGCCACGATTACGGCCATCAGGGACTCGAGCCGCAGGAGGGCCGGCGAGAACGTGATGCGGCGGGCAGCCGCCACGCCGGCTGCCGTCCACTGCGCCAGGGTCGCCGCCACGACGAGGGACCACGCCCCGATCACCGCCGCATACGCGGCGTCGCCACCGTTGCGCTGCACCGTGTCGAGGTGGTGCGCCCACACGCTCAGAGGCACGAGACCGGCGGCCATCAGCACGCTGAGCCCGATCGCCCGGTGCACGTGGCCCCGGACGCTGGGCCAGCCGCCGGCGCGGACGAATCGTACGAACGACGGAAGGGCGATCAGGGCGCCCAGGGCCACGAGGACAGCCGCGCTCACTCCGAGGGCGGCCACAGCGGTGAAGGCGTCCTGGGGCAAGGTCCGGGAAGCAACGGGCACGGCCCGCGCGAAGTGCTCGGCCACCTTGGAGAAACTCGCGCCGGCCAGAACGAAGGCCGCCCAGGCGCACAGGATGACCAGAGAGCCCGCCCGGACCGGCCCGGCGGCCGAGGGCCCCGCACCGATCATTCCCGCTTCGTGCGCGCGCTCGCGCAACCCGGCAGAGACCAGCGACAGCCGGAAGCGACGGGTCGGCCGCCGGCCGCCCAGGTCCTCTTCCACCATGGCCAGCAGTTCGTCGCCGTAGCGGGCCCGCCACGCCGGCGGGTACCCGCGCAAGAGCCCGTCCTTTTGGTGTGGGTCTCGGCTCATGCCGTGGACCCCCACGTGAGGCCGAGCCGCGCTGCCCCGACGTCGGCGAGGCGGCGCATGTCGTGCACCACCTCGGCCAGAGCCGCTGACCCGGCCCGGGTGATCCGATACGGACGGCGCCGGTCGTCGCTGTCCAGCGGCTCGATAAGGCCGCGCTCCTCGAGCCGGGTGATCGCGCCGTACAGCGCGCCCGGGCCCAGGTTGACGCCGGCGAACTCCTTGATGTCCCGGGCCAGAGCGTGCCCGTGCTTGGCTCCGGCAGCCAGGCTGGTGAGGATGAGCACGGGAGGATCGTTGGCCCGTCGGAGCCCGGCGGGCTGTCGTTTCTTCGTCATGCGCTCACACTACTACATGGCACGTAGTACTACGCAATGCGTAGATCCGGGGCCGATGCGCCCGGCTGTAGGGGCCCGGCCCCCGCCGGTCTCAGGGGAGTCGAGCGTCGTGGACCTGTGCGGCCGCCTGACGCTCTTCCTCCGTCAACTCCGAGACCCTCACCGGGGAGACCATGCTCCAGTGGTTGCCCACCGGACACCGCTGGAGCCTCCACAGACCCAGTCGGAGCGATGTGACCGAGGCCCCGGGAACCCACAACGTGGTGAAGAGGTGGCCGCTTCGGCATCGCACCACGGTATTGAAATTGAGAAGGGACCCTCGACGGCGACTGACGACGACCGTCTCGGCGACAAGTGCGGCGACGACAACGGCGATCACTTTGCAACGCATTCCATCATTCTCGCACTGCGACGACCACCGCGGGCCGGCGGCAACCGGGACATACGATGCCCGGGGTGCGTGACAGCCGTAGGCTCTGGGTGCTCTTCGAGCCGATCCACGCACTTACGTACTTCGCCCCCGAGGCCCACCACGCGTATGAGGAGGTCGGGCTGCGCGGTTTTTGGCGCGGCTATTTCGCCGGCCGTGCCGCGCCTCTGGGGCCCGTCGGGCCCGGCGTCGCCACCGCGTGCTTCTACGGCTTCCATCCCGCCTTCGTCGCTCGAGCCCTCCCGGACATCTGGAGTATCGCCGCCCCGCCGGCTGCGCTGGCAGCCCGACTCTCCGGCGTGGACGGCGCCATTCGCCGCCTGTATCCCGATGAGATCGATCGGCCTGCTTTCCGGGAGAGTACGAACCTCCTCCGAGAGGCGCTGGAGACGTGCGCAGGAGCAGGTCGTCCCCTGTTCTCCGCCAACAGGGGTCTCGAATGGCCCGAGGCTCCTCACCTCGCGCTGTGGCACGCGGCGACCCTGGCACGGGAGCACCGCGGGGACGGCCACGTAGCCACCCTCACCGCGCTAGGCATCGGACCGTGCGAAGCGCATGTCCTCCGGCTCGCCGCGGACGGCACCCCACGGGAGTCCCTCCAGCCACATCGGGGATGGAGCAACGATCATTGGACCGCTGCGCTCGACGTCCTTGCTCGTCGCGGCTGGGTCGACGCGGATGAGCGCCTGACGGAGGAGGGACGTGCCGTCCGCCAACTGGTCGAGTCGACCACCGATCGACTAGCGGACGAGTTGTTCGCCCACATTGACGACGCGCGGTACGAACAGCTCGTCGCCCATCTGCACGCCATTGCGCGCCGCCTGGTCGAGACCGGGACGATCCCGTATCCCAATCCCATCGGTGTCCCGCCGCCGAGTTAGGGAACCAGCACGATCTTGCCGCGGGTGTGACGCTGTTCGAGTTCGGCATAGGCGTCACGCACCCGGTCCAGCGGATAGGTGGCGGCGATCGGTATCTCGATCTGCCCCGCTGCCACAAGCTCAGCCATCTGCGACAGAACCTCGGTGGTGGACGCGTCACCGCTACCCTCGGTCTTCGCTCCAACTTCTTGCGCCTTCTCCCGCGAGATGATGGTCTCGATGCGATCGGGCGCCACGCCGAGATCCACCGCCAACTGCACGTACTCGGGACCGAAGAGGTCGATGAAGGCGTCGATGCCGTCCGGCGCGGCGGCCCTGAGGCGGTCGACGAGCCCATCGCCGTAGGCCACAGGGGTGACGCCGTGCGCGCCCAACCACGCGTGGTTGCTCTCCGACGCGATGCCGAGCACGTGCACGCCCTTGTGCACCAGATACTGCACGACGACCGAGCCCACGCCGCCAGCCGCCGCCGAGACCGCGACCGTCTCCCCTGGGCGGGGATCGACGGCGTGCACCGCAGCGAAGGCGGTACAGCCGACGACGTACAGTGAACCGGCGACCTCCCAGCTCAAGGGGGCGGGCTTGCGGATCAGCTGGGTCTCCGGTACGGCGACGTAGTCGGCGTGGCTCGAACGACTCCAGGACCAGCCGAGCACCTCGTCGCCGACCGCGAACGCGCCAACCCCCGCACCGACGGAGCTGACCATTCCGGCCAGGTCGCTCCCCTCCCCGGAGGGAAACGTCGCGGGAAACATCTTCTCGAGCGCCCCGGACCGGATGGCCGCCTCACCCGGGTTGATCCCCGCCGCTCGTACCTCCACCACGACCTCACCCTCGCTCGGGCGCGGCACCTCGATGTCGGCGATGTACAGGACCTCTCGGTCTCCGTAGTGGTCAAACCGCACTGCCTTGGCCATAGCGTTCTCCTCTCGAGCCTCTCCGAAGGTCAACCCCGCAATCGCTGGCGAACTTCCCGTCGGCGCACCATGCGGCACAACTGGTGGCCGGACGACACACACCGATCTGCGCAGCCCCCGATGCACGAGGGCGTTGGGCGGATGTTGGTGATGCCGTGGCTTCATCGTGACATCACTTGGCCACATTTGAGCAGTGAGCGGAATCCGCTATGGGTCGGGCGGCCCGCCTCCCCCCGGCATACCACCCGGGTACGGCCCCACTGGCTATGGACCTGGCGTCCTCCCGCCACCGCCACCACCCGGGTACGGACCTCCGCCCGGGTGGCAGGTTCCCGGGCCACAGGCCGCGCCGCCGACCAAGAACACTGCCGCTTCTCTGTCACTCCTCTTTGGTCTTTGCTCGCTGGTGGTGCCCCTGGTGTTCATCGCGGGGATCATCCTTGGTGCGAAGTCGCTACGTCGCATAAGGCAGTGCCCGTGGCTGCCAGGGCGCGGACGCTCGATCGCCGGCATCATCTGTTCGGCGATCATCGGACCATTGAACCTTCTCGCAGCCGGCGTCTTCATCGTGGGGGGCCTGACCAATCCGCAGCTGAACATGAACTCGGTGCAGTCAGGCATCCGATCGCAACTGGACGCCCAGATCTTGCAGGACGACGGGTTCACGCCGAACCTCTCCGTACAGTGCCCGCCTCGGAGCCCAGTCAAGCCGGCACCACGTTCTCCTGCAGCATCGTGGTCATCAACACGGGTGCCCGCTTCATCGCCCAGGCGCGCGTGACCGACGACCACGGAGACGTTTTGGTGACAGCGTTGGATCCCCAACCCAGTTCATCGGGAGTCTCGGCGGCACCGACCACCGTTCCGACGACGGTCCCGCCCACCCAGCCCACCGTCCCGGTGACCGCCCCGCCGGCGGCTGCCGTTCTGACTGGGCCGCCGACCAGGGGTCAGGTAGCCGTGATCAGCGTGAATCCTGCGGGGAACGAACTGACCCTCGATACCGGATCCGCCCAGGACGTCACCTACAAGGCGTGCGCGCAATTCCATGCGGTGGCGCCGGGCGGCGCACCGGCAGGACTCTCCGCGCTGGTGCCGGGAGACTTTGCCACCGACGCGGTCGACGTCAATGTTCCGTGCGTCAGCCAGTTAAGCATCCTCAATGCGCCTGCCCCGCCGCAATGCAGCACGTCAGGGTTGGGCGGTGCCGCCGCGGTTACCTGGGAAGGATTCAACCAGAGCGCCCATGCCGTGCTGTACCTGCCCAGCGGGCCGGGCGAGGCCATCGTCGCCGACCGCTGGTGCACCACTCCCACCGTGGTGGGAGCCAGCAACGCCGCCGTCGGCCTCTCCCAAATACCCAAGGGCGCGCAGGTCGAGCTGACCTTGTCGAACCACGGCTGGATCACCGCGGTGACCGTCAAGTCCTGAAGGACGACACGACCTCCATTCCTGAGACGTCGCGAGGTCGGTCGGGAACTGACCGAATGCCCGCACGAGTCCCCGCTCCAGCCCCGCGATCTTCAACTGGATCCATCGTTGTTGCTGTACGCGGTGATGCGGACCGAGCCGCCGTCGTTCGTCAACCCGTGTCCGCCCGAGACAGTGGTCGCCGCGGCACCAAAAGGTACAGAGGAGATGCACAACACGACGCCGAGCGCAAGGAGGGAAACAGCGATCGCGGAGATGAGCCGGATGTGGCGCACTACTACTTTCGTCTGAGAACGGCCAAGACGCCCGTCTTGTCGACTGTGATCTTCAGCGATTGTGGACGTATGGGCGCCGACCAGCAATGCGGGATGACCCTTAATGCGATCGGGAATGACCCTTAGCCCCGGCTCTTCACGAGTCCCCCGGATGCGCAAGATCGGGGACCTCGCGCCGCGTCACCCCTCTTCGGAAAGCTCCTCGGGATCATCAAAGAGGACGCCGGCCTCCGCCGCCTCTTCCACATCGAGCGGGAGCTGATCCTCCTCTTGCTCATCGTCAAAATCGATCTCGCTGTCACGCGGTGCTCTCTCCGCGGCGTCCTCTGGGTCCAGCGGATCGGGTTCCTCGATCGTCGGAATGTCGTCATTCGAGCTCTCGGCCATGTCGTCTCCAGTCTTGCGGATCGATTCCGACGAGCATCGACCCGTGCCCTCGAACTCTAGGGCCCAGCCTTGGCACATGCCCCGGGAGCGCCGTATGCCACCGGCGGCGCCGTCTTGGGAGCGGCGATCATGACCACGCCGGACACGATCGAGATCGCGTAGTCAGGGCTGGACGGGAACGCCTGGAGAAGGGGCGAGGGCCCGGAGGTCAGGTCGGCCTGCGTCACGGCGGCCGAAGGACCACCGTGCAAGGTTTCATAGGTGCGAAGCGCGGACTCGACCGTCGACGCGTCCGCTTGGCAGGCCGCGATAGCGCTTGCGGCCGGGATCCCCGCGGAAATCCCGCCGGTGGTCGTTGTGGTGGAGCCACCGGCGGTCACACTGGTGGTTCCCCCCGTTGACCCCGCGACAGTCCCGACGGTGTCCTGTGGTGGGATTCCGTTCGACTTCCCACCCAGCGTCGAGAGTGCCACGGCCGCAGAAACTCCGAGGACGACGAGGACGATCAGCAGACCGACCAGATTGAGCCCGAAACCGCCCCCGATCCGGGTCATCCCCCCCTTGGCGCTCATGCCGGCTTCCTTTCTGAAGCGCGCCACGGGCAACTTCCCGGTCCCACCGGTCAGATTCGATGTCGTGACGCGCGCGTCGTCGCGCGGTGTCATGAAATCTACGGACGGCATAACTGCTGGGACCAAACGCCGGCACAATGCTCACCCAATTGGGCGCTCCCGTGCCCGATCGCAGCCCCTTTTTGCCTCCCTGCGCTACGACCTCGTCTCCTGGGCCCCAATCTGGCGCGCCCGGGCGAACACGGCGTCGAACATGGGCCCGGTGAGCACCCCCGTGAAGGTGTTCTGCTGGCTGGGGTGGTACGAGCACAGCAGGGTTTCCCCACCGGGGAGCGCGTGCTCAGCCAGGTGACCGAACTTCGGGCGCGGGTGCACACCGTAGAGCGCGGCGACGCTCTGGCAGGCGAACTGGCCCAGCACCACGATCACCCGGAGCTCCGTCAACAGGCGGAGCTCGCGGGCCAGGTACGGCGCACAGGCGGCCCGTTCCTCCGGTGCCGGCTTGTTGGCGGGCGGGGCACAGTGCACCGCAGCGGTGACGTAGCAGCCGCGCAGGACCAGGCCGTCATCGCTCGCCGTGCTCGTGGGCTGTGAGGCGTAGCCGGCCCGGTACAGGGCTGCGAAGAGCCAGTCCCCGGAACGGTCTCCTGTGAACATGCGCCCCGTCCGATTGGCCCCGTGCGCCGCCGGCGCCAGACCGACGATGGCGAGATGCGCCCGGGCGTCCCCGAAGCCCGGAACGGGCCGGCCCCAGTAGGACTGGTCGGCAAAGGCGGCGCGGGGGGCGCGGGCCACCTGCTCGCGCCACTGCACCAGCCGCGGGCAGAGACGGCACTCGGCCACTTCCCGCTGCAGGGCAGGCAGAGAGTCCGCCGGGGCACGGTTCGGCACCACGGCGCAGAGCCTACGATGGGCGTCCGTGCCTGCGAACGCCCACCCATCCCCGCGCTCCACGCGCAAAGCCCCCGCGGCCACCACGGTCCTGCTGGTCCGACACGGGGCGACCCCGACCACCGGCAAGATGCTGCCCGGGCGGGCGGGCGGCCTGCACCTGGCCGACAAGGGTCGCGCCCAGGCGCGGGTGGCGGCCGAGCGGATCGCGGCCATGGGGAGAGTTCCCACCGCCGTGTACGCCTCACCGCTGGAGCGGACCCGGGAGACGGCCGCCCCTATCGCGTCGGCCCTGGGGCTGCGGGTGCGCGCGGCGTACGGGCTGATCGAGGTCGACGTGGGCGAGTGGACGGAGAGGTCGCTGGCCCGGCTGTCGCGGACCAAGGAGTGGTCCAAGGTGCACCGCTGGCCCGCCGGTTTCCGGTTCCCCGGAGGCGAGTCCTTCACCGAGATGTCGGCGCGCAGCATGGAGGCCGTCTTGGATCTGGTGGCCGCGCACCCGGGCGAGACGATCGTGGCGGTGTCGCACGCCGATCCGATCAAGGCCGTCGTCGCGGCGGCGGCGGGGGTGCCCCTGGACCTGATGCAGCGCCTCGTGATCTCGCCCTGTTCCGTCTCGGCCCTGCTCTTCGGGGCGGGGGGGCCCGCCATTCTCTGCGTCAACTCGACCGGGTCGCTCAGCGAGTTGGCGCTGTCGTGATCGACGAGGCCGACTACGACGCACCCGATCACTGCACGGTCGGGGTGATCGGTGAGGTGGGCCATCGCCTGTTCCTGTTCTACTGCCGGCAAGGCCTCTCCGAGACGACCGTCAAGGTCGAGAAGCAACAGCTGGCGGTGCTGGCCGGCTACCTGGGCCGGATCGTCAAGGAGCTGGGGCGCCCGGGTCACCTGCCCGATGACCTGAGCTTCGACGGGACCGAGGAGCCCGAATGGGCGGTCGGCACCATCGGCGTCTCCTACGACGAGGAGCTCGATCGGGTCGTCGTCGTGCTCGAAGAGGTCCACGACGAGGATGAGGACGAGGACGAAGATGAGGAGAGCGGCCACGTGCTGCGGATCGCCCTCACCCGGGAGCAGGCGGCGGCCTTCGCCATCCACGCCACCCGTCTGGTCGAGGCCGGACGGCCTCCGTGCCCGCTGTGCGGGCTTCCTCTCGACCCCTCCGGCCACGACTGCCCGCGCACGAACGGGCACCGTCCGCCGGTGACCTGATCAGAGGTGCCCGACGAGACCGTGGCGCGCGTCCTCACCGACGGGGCCATGGAGGTGCACGGGAGGATCGCAGGGAGTTCGAATGCCACGCTCCTCGTGACCTGCCGGCTCGGCGAGGAAGAGCTCATGGCGGTGTACAAGCCGTCCAAGGGCGAGCGGCCCCTCTGGGACTTCCCGGGCGGCCTTTTCCGGCGCGAGGTGGCCGCCTACCTCTTGTCGGAGTTGCTCGGGTGGGGCCTGGTCCCCGAAACGGTCGAGCGGCGCGAGGGGCCGTTCGGCGAAGGCTCGGTGCAGCGCTACGTCCTCGAGGACGGCACGTCGCACTACTTCACCTTGCGCGACGACCCGCGGTGGCATCCGACCCTGATGCGCCTGTGCGCCTTCGACGTCGTGGCCAACAACGCGGACCGCAAGAGCGGGCACGTGCTGCTGGCCGAGGATCGGCTGTGGGCCATCGACAACGGTCTGTGCTTCAACGAGGACGACAAGCTGCGCACCGTCATTTGGGACTTCGGCGGCGCCCCGCTGGCCGCTGAGGACGCGGCCGCCCTCGAGCGCCTGGCGCGCGACGGGCTGCCGCCCGCGTTGTGCCGGCTGCTCACGCCCGGCGAGTTGGCCGCTCTCTCCGACCGGCTGGCGTGGCTCGTGCACCTCGGGGCCCTCCCCGAGCTGGTCGACGACGGAGGGTGGCCGCCCTATCCGTGGCCTCTGGTCTAGGAGTACCAGCACGCGGGTACCCTGTCCGCGCAGTGCACATCGACCCGTACATCGTGCTCGGGAGCGCCGTCGTCGGCTTCTTGGTGGGAGTGACGGGTGCCGGCGGCGGCGCCCTCATGACGCCCATGTTGATTCTGCTCTTCGGGATCAAGCCGTCCACCGCAATCTCGAGCGACCTCGTTGCCGCCGTGGTCATGCGCCCCATCGGGGCGGCCGTCCATTTGGCCCAGCGCACGGTGAACTTCACGCTGGTCGGCTGGATGGTTCTGGGCTCGGTGCCGATGGCTTTCGTGGGTGCCCTCGTCCTTCACGAGCTCGGCAACTCGGCGTCGGCGCAGCACAACGTCGAGATCGTCCTCGGTGCGGCATTGCTCTTGGGGGCAGCCGCCATGGTGCTCCGTTACGCGCTCGACCGCCGCTCGGGCCACTCCCGCCAAGGTGGCATCCACGAGCTGGAGATCCACCCGCTGCGCACCGTCGCCATCGGGATGGTGGGCGGGTTCGTCGTGGGGCTGACCTCGGTCGGATCGGGCTCGCTCATGATCGTCCTGCTGCTCTTCCTCTATCCGATGCTCGGGACGGGCCAGCTGGTCGGCACCGACCTGACCCAGGCGGTGCCCCTCACGCTCGCCGCCGCAATGGGGGCGCTGGTGTTCGGCCACATCGAGTTCTCCGTCACGACGTCGATCATCATCGGGAGCGTGCCCGCAGTCTTCGTCGGCGCGCTGCTCTCCTCCCGGGCGCCGGACCGCTACATCCGCCCGATCATCACCTTCGTCATTTTCGCCTCGGGACTGAAGTACGTGGGGTTGGGGACCACGGCGCTGGGCTGGGTCCTGTGCGCCACCTTGCTGGGCGCAGCGGTGGTCTGGCTCGGCTCGGCTCGCCCGTGGCGGGTGGGAGCGCCCGGCGACCTCAGGGAAGGACGAAGTGGAGGGGGCCTCGCAGGAAGTTCAACACCAACTGGGACAGAACCTCACCGCCCGCTGGAGTGAGGTGGATGCCATCGGGGGTGCGGACGTTGACCACCTCGCCGGCCGAGTTGGTGATGAAGGGGGCGTAGGCCCCCTGTGCGGTCCCGAGCAGGGTCCAGCTGCTGAGAAAGTTGACGGGCGGATGCACGAGCGCGGCCTGCTGTTGATCGACGGCGTCGACATCCGACATCTCGGCGGAGAGTTGGGGGTTCTGCATCGGCGGCATGCCCACCCAGATCACGGTGGCCCCTCCACTCCCGGCCAGCTGCATGAACGCGGCCACGCGCTGCGCGTACATGACGTTCCACGCGGGCGAGGTGAAGGGGATGTCGGGCGGCCCGGGGAAGTCCTGGGGGTCGTTGGCCCCCATCATGATCACGACCACCTGGGGGCGCGCCGAGGCCAGGTCGCCCTGCAGCTCCACGGGCCAGTTGAAGTAGTCGGGCCGGGTGAGCCCGGTGCTTTCGCGGGCATCGAGCGTGGCCGTGACCACGCCCGTGTTGGCCAGGTCGTTCTGGAGCGGCCCGCCCATGTCGATGCCGAGGGAGTCGCCCACGATGAGGACGCGCAACGGATCGGCCGCCGTCGGGTGGGTGATGTCGGGGACCGTGGTCGGCGGCCCGGTCGTATGGCCACCCTTCCCCGTTGGCCTTCGGGGCAACGTCGCGCGCCGGTGGCCGGGCCCGATCACCGTCACGGCGGCCCCGTTACCGGGCACGTTGCCCGTGCGCCCGGTCAGGGCGTCGGTCTCCGAAACGATGCGCGAGAGCTGTAGGGCACGGCTGGTGGCGGCAATGGGGCCGAGCAGGTCGAGGGCGACCGTGCGCCGGGTGCCCACGGGGGAGACCTGGGCGTTGTGTTGCAAGGTGGGGGCGAAGAGGAGGAGCCAGAGCGCGAACGCGGCGACGCACGTCCAGAGCACCCGCGTCCACGGTGCCCGCGCACGGGTGGTGGCGTCGGCGCTGGTCTCGGGCTCTGCGGTCTGCGGTGGTGCGTTCTCGGGCATCGTCAGAACCGGTAGTAGATGAAGGGGGCCACGCCGACGGGGCCGAAGGTGGTGATGCCCAGCAGGGCCAGCGAGAGGAGGCCGACCTGCACGCCCGCCTTCTGCCGGGAGAAGGCCGCCTGCAGCCGGTCCACCCGGGCCGAGGGCACCAGCTGCGAGACCACCGTGCCCACGACCACCAGCACCAATAAGGGCGTGACCAGCGGCGAGGGCCGGCCCCAGCCCGAGAAGACGCGGCCCAGCAGCGCGAAGGCGTTGGACAGGCCACTGGCGTTGAAGAAGACCCAACCCAGGCAGACGAATTGAAAGGTCAAGAACCGCTGCACCCAGATCCGCACCGGCCCGTCGGCCACCGCCGGCAGGCCCCGCCGCACCCGGCTCCGGCGGCGCACGTGGCCCACCGCCTGGCCGAGGCCGTGGAGGGCTCCCCAGACGACGAAGGTCCATGCCGCGCCATGCCACAGGCCACCCAGCACCATGGTGATCATGATGTTGCGCACGGTCCGCCCCTCCGAACCGCTGCTGCCGCCAAGCGGGATGTAGAGGTAGTCGCGCAGCCAGCGTGAGAGCGTGATGTGCCAGCGCCGCCAGAAGTCCTGGAGGTTCCGCGCCGTGTACGGCGCGTCGAAGTTGACCGGAAAGCGGATACCCAGCAGCAGGGCCAGGCCGATGGCGATGTCGGTGTACCCGCTGAAGTCGCAGTAGATCTGCACCGCGTACCCCCAGGCGGCGAAGACAGACTCGAGCCCCGAGTGCTGGGCGGGTGCGGTGAAGACGGGCTGGACGATGGCACCCGAGACGTACGAGGAGATGACCACCTTCTTGAAGAGCCCGGCCATGATCAGCCACAGGGCCCGTGCGTAGTCGACCGACCGCGGGTCGCGCTTGCGGCGCAGCTGGGGCAGGAGCTCGTGGCCCCGCACGATCGGGCCGGCGAGCAGGTGGGGGAAGAAGGAGAGGTACAGCGCCAGGTCGACCGGGCGCGCCGGCTCCAGTTGGCGGCGGTAGATGTCGATCACGTAGCTCAACGCCATGAACGTGTAGAACGAGATGGCGATCGGCAGGGCAACTTGCAAGAGCGGCACGGCGTGCCCCAACCCGAGGACGTGGGTGAAGTTGTCGATGTTGACCGAGAGGAATCCGTAGTACTTGAACCACCCAAGCAGCCCCAGGAGCCCGGCGCACGAGAGGCCCATGGCCAGGCGGCGCCGGGTCTCGCCTACCGCCGCGTTGACGGTCTCACCGCCGATGAACGCAATGGCCGTGGTGGCCACGAGCAACAGGCAGTAGCTCCAACCGACCCAGCCGTAGAACACGTAGCTCAGTGCGATCATCGACAGCTTCCACGGGCCCGGGTAGGGGTTGAGGAGCCAATTCACCGTGAAGGCGATGGCGAAGAAGATGGCGAAGTCGAAAGTAGGGAAGAGCATGCCGCCCGATCAGTTGGCTCCGCCGAATGTACAGCCGCCCTGCGCCCCAAGGGGGCCGCAATCCGTGGCGTCGGCGCCGCGCCGGGCCGGCCGCGGCAGGCGGCGCGATCAGGTCTTGGCTTTGAGCGCCTCGATCAACGCGGGGAGCACCTTGTGCACGTCGCCCACAATGCCCAGATCCGCCACCGAGAAGATCGGCGCCTCCCGGTCCTTGTTGATGGCGACGATGTTCTTGGAGCCCTTCATGCCCACCAGGTGCTGCGTCGCCCCGGAGATCCCACAGGCGATGTAGACGGTCGGCTTGACCGTCTTTCCGGTCTGGCCGACCTGGTGCGAGTACGGCACCCAGCCGGCATCGACGATGGCCCGGCTGGCTCCCGCGGCGCCGTGCAACAACTTGGCCAGCTCCTCAATCAGTGCGTAGTTGGCCGCATCGCCCAGTCCGCGACCGCCCGAGACCACCACCGCGGCCTCGTCGAGCTTGGGGCCGCTGCGCTCCTCGGCATGGCGCTCGACCAGCTTGGCGCCGTTGACCGCACCGAGCTCGGGGGCCGGGGCCGCGACGACCTGTGCCGCGCCCCCTCCGGCCGGCTCGGCGACGAAGGACTTGGCCCGTATCACGAAGATGGCCGGGCCCGGGCCGGTGAAGCGCGCCGTGACGATGTGGCTGCCGCCGAACAGAGGGTGCTGGCTCGCGAGACTGCCGTCGCCGGCGACCAGACCGGTCACGTTGGTCAGCACAGGGCGGTCGAGCCGCACCGACAACCGGCCCGCGACGTCGCGGCCGTCGTAGCTGGCCGGGAAGAAGATGGCGTCGGGCGCGGTGCCACCCTCGATCAGCGCCGCCATGGCCGCGGCGACCGGCACGCCGGGCAGCGCGCCGCCGAGGTCCCCCACGTCGTGGACAGTGGTCGCGCCGTACTCGCCGAGGGCGGCCGCCATCGAAGCCGTGTCGGCCCCCCACGCCACTGCCTCGACGGTGCCGGCGACGGCGCGCGCCTCGGTCAGCAGCTCCAGCGTTATCGGCGTCGGGCCCGCGTCCCCCGCTTCGGCCAACACCCATACCTTGTCGATCGCCATCTCAGATCACCTTCAGCTGCTCGAGGAAGGCGACGACGCGTTGGGCGCCGTCCCCTTCGTCCACCACGATCTCACCCGAGCCGCGGGCCTCGGCCTCGGACACGTCGGTGATCTCCTGCCGGCTGCCGGCCGCGCCGACCTGCGCCGCGTCGATGCCGAGATCGGCGATCGTCAGGTTGTCGACCGGCTTGGACTTGGCCGCCATGATCCCCTTGAAGGAGGGGTAGCGCGGCTCGACGACTCCGGCGGTGACCGTCACGACGGCCGGCATGGGACACACGACCTCATCGAAGCCCGCCTCGGTCTGGCGCTCCACCTTGACCGTTCCGCCGTCGACGGCGATGGCCTTGGCGAAGGTCACCGAGGGGAAACCGAGGAGCTCGGCCACCTGCACCGGCAAGGTGCCGGTGTAGCCGTCGGTGGACTCGGTGGCCATGACGACCAGGTCGGGGTTGGCGCGCCGGATGGCGGCCGCCAGCACCTTGGCCGTGCCGAGCGCGTCGCTGCCCGCCAGCGCATCGTCACTGATCAAGATGGCCCTGGCCGCCCCCATGGCCAGGCCCGTCCGCAGTCCCGAGGTCTCGCCGCCGGGGGCCATCGAGACAAGGGTCACTTCGTCCCCCTCACCAGCGGCCAGTTGCAGCGCCATCTCGACCCCGTAGTTGTCGGAGTCGTCCATGATCAGCTTGCCGGTGCGGACGAGGGTTTTGGTCCCAGGGTCGAGGGCAGCCGGAGCGGCCGGATCGGGGATCTGCTTGACACAGACAACGACGTTCATGGCCGTTCATCTTTGACGAACTGGGCGGTGTCCCGCCATTCGGCGTCTTTCACGGCCATTGCGGCTCAGGGGGCCGGTGCCGCGGCGCGGGCAATGGCCAGCGCCTCGAGCAGGCTGTCCGTGATCACCGCGTCCACCCCGAGCGCGACGAAGGCGCGCAGGTCGTGGGCGGCGTTGACCGTCCAGGCATTGACCGTCAGGCCGGCCGCGTGGGCCCGCTCCACCAGGGTCGGGCTCACCGCGGTGACGAAGGGGTGGACCGCGCTCCATCCCTCCTCGACCGCCAGGGCGAGCGCGGCATCCGCATCGGCCGCCAGTGGCCACAGGGCCCCGAGCGCAAGACCGCCGTCGGCTTCTTGGACGGCCTGCAAGGTGCTGACCTGGAACGACGAGACGATGACCCGGTCCGTCCAGCCTGCCTCGGCAAGGGCCGACGCGGTGAACGCCGCCACCGCCTCGGAGGGGTCGTGGCCGGGCTGGCGGGGGTCGTTCTTGATCTCGACGTTCACCACGAGGCCCTCACAGATCCCCAGCGCATCGGCCAGAAGCGGGACGTGCGGGGGGAGATCGGCCACCCGCAGGCCGGCCAGCGGGCCGAGCCCTTCGATGACCGGGTCGTGGTGGACGGCCAGGGCCCCATCGGCGGTCAGGTGCACATCGAGCTCCACGCCATCGGCCCCCAGGCGCTTGGCCTCGGCGAAGGCCTCGAGGGTGTTTTCGCGGCAGCTCGCCGTCCAGCCCCGATGGGCGAAAACTGCAGTCAGCGACGGCTCTTTTCCCTGTTCAGCTCCCATATTTTCCTTCCCGTTCGGAAATTTCACCAAACTGCTTGCCAGCGCTGCGACCAGCCATTACCCTCTTCTCGTCAAACACTTCTCAGTGACAGGCACCGATCTGGGCCCGATCATGTGAAAAGGATCACAAACCACAACCGCGTGGGTGGAGGCTCTCCTTATGGCTCTCATGTGGAACCGGACGGTCGACTGGGACGCAGACGACTGGCGTCGTTCTGCGGCATGCCGGAACACCGAACCTGACCTGTTTTTCCCCGTCGGCACGACGGGTCCGGCCGTCGACCAGATCGACGCCGCCAAGGGCGTGTGCCGCTCCTGCGAGGCCCTCGAGCCCTGTTTGGACTTCGCCCTGGCCACCAACCAGGAGTCCGGCGTGTGGGGCGGCACCTCCGAGGAGGAACGCCGCAAGCTGCGCAAGGCCTGGCTGGCGGCACGCCGCTCGCAGCGCACGTTCTGACCGCAGGGCGCGCATTTCGCACCACCGGCCGCGCTAGTGCGGGGCCGTAACCGGAACCGAGATCACCACTCGGGTCCCGCCGCCGTCCGCCGCCGGCACCCCCGCCATCTCTATGGTGCCCTCGAGCTGGCTGGCCACCAGGTCGCGCACGATAGAGAGGCCGAGGCTGGTCGTCTTCTCGATGTCGAATCCCTCCGGCAGGCCGCGCCCGTCGTCGCGCACCGCCACGGAGAGCGCGCTCCCGCTGTTGGTGAGGGTCACCTCGACATGACCCACCGGTGAGGGAACGCCTGCCCCGACCGCCTCGGGGACGCCGTCCTTCCCGCCACCGGGTTCGGCGTCGAACGCGTGCTCGACAGCGTTCTGTAAGAGCTCGGCCAGGGTCACCGCAAGCGGGGTGGCCACGTCTGCCGTCACCTCGCCGAGATCCCCCTTGGTCGAGATCTCGATCTGATGGGACGAGACCACCGAGTCCTCCGCCATCCGGACCAGAGATACGACGATCTCGGCGAAGGGCACCTGGTCGCTCGGGTCGCGCGAGAGGATCTCGTGGACGAGGGAGATCGAGCGCACCCGGCGCTCCGCCTCGTGGAGCGCGACCCGGGCCGCCCGCTCGTCCACCCGGCGCGCCTGGAGGCTCAGGAGTGACGAGATCGTCTGCAGGTTGTTCTTGACCCGGTGGTGCACCTCGCGGATGGCTGCGTCCTTGGACAGCAAGAGCCGGTCCAGCCTGCGCACGTCGGTGACGTCTCGCAGAAGGATCATGGCGCCGGTGACCACGCCGTGGGAGAGCAGCGGGATGCAGTGCAGCAGGACGATGACGTCGGGGCGCCGCTCCACCTCTTCGACCACGGGGCGGCCATTGGACAGGGCCCAGTCGATCGCCGACTCCTCGATGTCGAGGTCGCCGAAGCGGCGTCCCTCCGGAGGGGAGTAGATGCCCATGCGGTGGAACGCGTTCATGGCGTTGGGCGAGGCGAACTCCACTCGTCCGTCGGCATCGACCACCACCACGCCGTCACCCACCCGGGGCGCCTCCTCGGTGCCCACGTCCTCGTCGGGATAGGGGAAGGCGGACTGGGCCACCATGTCGGCCAGCCGCTCGAAGACGTCGAGGTAGGTGCGCTCGTACATACTCGTCGGACCCTTGAGCGGGGCCAGCGAGACCCGCAGCAGCACGGCGATGACCGCACCGCCGAAGCGGACGGGGATGTTCTCCACCGGGACCTGCTCGCCCAGGACGGGGTGATGGATGTTGCCCCGCACGATCTCGCCGCTATGCAGGCAGGTGGCGGCCAGGTCCCACTGCGTCTCGTTGATCGTCTGGCCCACCAGGTCCTGGTCGACGAGGGTCGGCCGGTTGTTCGGGCGCATCTGGCCCAGCACGACCAGCTCGGGGTCGTCCGGTGCCTCCTGGCCGTCGCGGGCGGTGACCGGCACCACCAAGAGCAGGTCCGAGAACGAGAGATCGGCCAGGACGCTCCAGCTCCCGAGCAGGCGTTGGAGGTGCCCGAGCTCATCGGGCTTCAGCTTCGTGTGCGACTGGGCCAGTTCGGCCGGCGTGGGCATCCGCTACGCCTCGCCGCGCGCCGCGGGCGCCGCGCCCACCAGCGGCACCCTGTGGGGCGACCGGCCGCGGTAGCCCTGCAGGGAGTCGACCCCGACCGCGCCGAGCAGCCCCCGCAAGGCGACGGCGCCGTCGGCCACCTGCTCGAGCCGGTGCGCGTCCGACGCCGTGGTGAAAGGCACGCCGCGGGCGGCGAACCGCTCCAGCAGCGCCCGCGCCGGGTACTGCTCCCCCACCGGCTTGCGCCACCCGGCCGAGGAGAGCTCCGCGGCCATGCCCGAGGACGCCGCCGCCTCGGCCATGCGGTCCCACCACTCGGCGGGCGCGTCCGGCACGTACCCCGCCACCTTGATCAGGTCGGGATGGGCCAGGACGTCACAGGCGCCCGAGGCGGCGAGCTCCTCGAGCGCGCTCGTGTACTCCTCCCAGCAGGCGTCGACTTGCCGCACGGACCACTCGTCCATCTGTAAGGGGACGTCGAGGTCGTCGAAGCGCCAGGCGCCCAGCCAGTGCACCGAGCCCAACAGGACGTCGAAGGGATAGCCGTCCAGCAGCCCCGCCACTTCGTCCATGCGGCCCGAGTAGTGGTCCACCTCCAAGCCGATCACGACGGGCAGCCCGGCGTCTTTCGCCTCCTGGGCGCAGCGGACGTAGTCGTCGAGATCGGCCGTGGCGTGGAACTCCCAGTACTCGGCCATGGAGGCCTGCAGCGCCGCCGGCACCCGCGCATCGGCCCAGAAGCCACCCAGTAGGGCCTCGGCCTGGCGGAAGCGGAACAGGTGCTCGGTCACCGCCAGCTCCTCCACCCCGGCCGCCTGGGCCTTAGCGCAGTAGGCCGCCAGCTGGTCGAGGCTGAGCGGGGTCTCGCTCTGCGAATGGGGCCACAGGTGGAGGTGGTAGTCGAGCACCGGGGACCGGTCCGACCCTCAGTCGGCGTGGCGGATGAGCGTCACGCCGTCCCTGATGGTGGTCAGCACGCAGACCACCCGGGGGTCGCCCACGAGCTTGTCGTTGAAGGCGCGCAGGGCGGTCGCCGACTCGTGGCGGTCGGTCGCGCTGTCGAGCACTCCACCGGCCTGCAGGGTGTTGTCGGCCACGATCAGGCCGTGCCGGGCCAGCTTGGGCAGCACCGCCTCGAAGTAGGCGTCGTAGCCGACCTTGTCGGCGTCAATGAAGACCAGATCGAACGGTCCGTCCAGCTCGGCCAGCGACGCGAGCGCGGGCCCCTCGATCACGCTGATCCGTCCCTCCAGCCCCGCGGCGGCAATGTTCCCCCGGGCCACCGTGGCATGGTGGGGGTTTACCTCGAGAGAGATGATCGAACCCCCCTGGGGCAGGCCGGCCGCCATGGCAATGGACGAGTAGCCGGTGAAGGTCCCGATCTCGAGCACGTTGGTGGCCTGGGAGGTGAACACCAGCATCTCGAGGAAGCGCCCTTCTTGGCGCCCCACCATCATCCCCCAGCTCTGGAACTCCTGGCGGGTCGACTCGTCCACCGCGGCCAGGTGCGGTGGAGGGGCGGTCGTATGTGCCTCCGCGTAGGCCAGTGCCTCGGGAGCTATGAGCGGGTCCATGCCGTCAATCTACGCGCGGCTCAGTCCCAGACCTGCTGGCCGAGCCGGAGGAGCCCCTCCATGTCGTAGATGTCGTCGTCGAAGAACGGCACAGTGACCAGAATGTCCGGGGCACCCTGGAGCTCGTTCTGCTGCTCGGCCTCGCGGCGGGCGACGATCCCGAAGTGCAAGAAGCTCTCGGCCACCTCCCCCAACACCCGGGCCGCGATGGCCGGATCGTCGGTCAGCCCCTCGCCCAGGGTTTCAGCCTGGTCGGCCACGCGCTGGGCCAGCCGCGCCGTCGCCGAGTCCCGCAGGTAGTCAGGCAGGACCTTGTTCAAGACGATGGCGCCCAGATGCAGCTTGCGGGCCGTCAGCTCGGCGGAGAAGAACTCCGCCTCGCGCAATGGCGTGGCCTCGAGGGTGGAGACCACCATGAAGGTGGTCCGGCGGTCCGACAGCAGGCGGGTCACCGCTTCTGAGCGCGTGACGAACCCGTCGTACATCGACTGGAAGAGAATGAAGAACTCTGAGATGTCGGCCAGGAACTGCGTGCCGAGGATCCGGTCGGCCACCGTGTAGAAGGGCTTGGTGGCGGCGTTCACCAACCGGGAACGGTAGGGCGCGATGAGCCAGCGCAACAGGCGCGACGAGAAGAAGTCGGCGAGCCGCTGCGGCGCATCGAGGAAGTCGAGGGCGTTGCGGGTCGGCGGGGTGTCGACCACGATGAGGTCGTAATCCCCCTCGGAGTGGATCTCGTAGAGGCGCTCCATCGCGATGTAGTCGTGGGACTGGACGAACCGGGCCGAGATGTTCTGGTAGAGGGGATTGGCCAGGATCTTCTCCCGGGTCGCCTGGTCGGGCGCGTGGCGGGCGATGAGGTCGTCCCAGCTCTGCTTGGTGTCGAGCATGGCCGCCCACAGCTCGCCCCGGGGGGTGATGCCCGCCCGCTTGAACACCTCGTCGGCGATGCGGACCTCCTTGTTGCCGATCCCCTGCAACCCCAACGCGTCGGCCAGGCGCCGGGCGGGATCCACGGTGAGGACGAGCACCCGGCCCCCGTGCTCGGCGGCCGCCATCGCCCCCACCGCGGCGGCGGTCGTCGTCTTGCCCACGCCGCCGGGGCCACAGGCGATGACGATCTCCTTGGCCGAGAGCAGCCGGGCAATGGTCTGGGGCGTCTCGGGTGGGCGGCGGGGGGCCATCAGTGCCCCAGCTCCTCGCCGAGGGCCTGGGCCATCTGGCGGGTGGTGCGCAGGCCATGGGTGCGGGTGAAGAGCTCGGGCAGGAGCAGGACGGGTAAGTCGGGGGGCAGCCCGGCCTGCAGGCGCTGCAGATGCCCCGCCCCGGTGCGGCGCATGGTGACGGCGAGGCGGGCGGCCTCCAGCACCGGGGCCACCGGGCCGCCCGCCCGCTCGGAGAGGACCGACTCCGCGGCGGGCTGGCGCAGCTGTTCGAAGACCTCCTCCTCGCGCTGGCCGAACAACTCGGGCAGGATCCGGTTGACCGCCACCGCCGACAGGCGGACCGTGGTCTCCTCCCTCACCCTCGTAGTCAGCTCGAGGGTCTCGTTCACCGGCATCTCCTCGGGGGTGGTCACCGCCACCAGGCCCGTCTTCTGGGCGTCCGAGAGGATGTCGAGCATCCACTCGGTCTGGGTCCGGATCAGGCCCACCTTGACCAGGTCGTTGATGGCCTGAGGTGCGGCCAGCTGCCCGATGATGTGCCCGCTGGCCGGCGCATCCACCACGACGAGGTCGTAGTGGCGCTCGCGCACCTCGTAACAGAGCTTGCCAACGGTCAGGATCTCGCGCACGCCCGGAGCGGCCGTGGCCACAAAGTCGAATGCCTTGGCCAGGGGCCCGATGCGGCCCACGACCGGGATGCGCAACTGGAGCTTGAGGTACTCGCGCAGCGAGGCCTCCGTGTCCATGGACATAGACGAGATGCCGGGCGCGACCTCCCGCGCCACGAATCCGGTCGGCGCCGCCTCGAACAGGGCGGCGAGGTCCCCCTTGGCGTCGACCTCACAGGTGAGCACGCGCTTGCCGTGCTCGGCCCCCAGGAGGGCCAGGGCGGCGGCCACCGTCGTCTTGCCCACGCCTCCCTTGCCAGTGACGAATACCAGCTTGAGCTGGAGGAGGTCAGGGGCCGTGGTCACCCTCCACCCGCCGGGGCGGCGGGGTCAGGGGGCGCCGAATCCGACACGGCGCTCGGCTGTCGGTGCCCCCACTTCCACGTAGGCCACCTTGGCCACCGGCACGCCCACCCGGCGGCCCTTGCGGTCGGTCAGCCACAGGACGCCCTCACCCGTCTTGAGCAGCTTCTCGATATCGGCCACCACCTTGTCACGGTCGGCGTCATCCTTCAGCTCGACCTCCAGTTCCTTGGGGGTCTGGGTGATTCCGATGCGCACGTCCACCTGATCCGGCTCCTCTCGACAGCCCCTCTGGGCCTGCGGGCACTTGGACGTTACAGCGACGCGACAGACTGCATGACATGAGCCAGGCCAACGAGGAGAGGGAGTCGTCCCGCAACCTTCGTTGGGCCGCGACGATGGCGGGCTACGACGGGCCGGTGCGCCTCGCCCACGCCGACTCGTCGGCGCGGATCGACGGCGGCAGCGGTGCCGGTCCGGGCGCGGGCGCGCCCTGGGGGCCGCTCGAGCGCGCGGCACGCGAGGAGAGGGAGGACGAGTTCCTGGCACCCGGCGCCTCTCGCGCCCTCGGAGCCGGTGAGCGGGCCCGGGATGAGGAGCCCGACGAGTGGCGCACCTGTTTCGAGCGGGACCGGGACCGCATCTTGCACGCCACGTCGTTTCGCCGTCTGGCCGGCAAGACGCAGGTGTTCGTGTTCCCCCAGGACCACCAGCGCACTCGGCTCACCCACGCGCTCGAGGTGGCGCAGGTGGCGACCGCCATGGCCCGGGCCTGCCGGCTCAACGTGGCATTGACCGAGGCGATCGCCCTGGGCCACGACTGCGGGCACGGTCCGGGCGGCCACGCCAGCGAGGACGCGCTCGACCCCTTCTTGCCGGGCGGTTACGACCATGCCCCGTGGGGGGCGCACGTCTCGCTGGCGCCGCTCAACCTGTGTGCCCAGACCATCGACGGCATCGCCAACCACAGCTGGTCGCGGCCCGCACCGTCCACGCCCGAGGGCGAGGTGGTCAGCTGGGCCGACCGGGTGGCCTACGTCTGCCACGACTGGGAGGACGCCGTCGTGACCGGGATCGTGTCCCCCCACCAGCTTCCCGCCGCGGTGCGCGAGTTCTGCGGGCAGCGGCGCAGCATGCAGCTGGGCGCATTCATTCACGGCCTGGTCAACGCCACCCTGCGCAGCGGCCAGGTAGGCATGGACGAGGACGCCGCCGAGGCCCTCTCGGCCTTCCGGGCCTGCAACTACGAGCGCATCTACCTGCGCGACGCCTCGGTGCGCCAGGGCGAGGCGGTTGTCGCCGTGCTGCGCGCGCTCGTCGAGCACTTTGCCGACCGCCCGCACCTCATTACCGAGACGAGCGCGGCGGGGCGCCCGGACATCGTGGCCGGAGGCGAGGAGGCGATCCGGGCCGCCGTGACCTACGTGGCCGGCATGACCGACCGGTTCGCCTTCCGCCAGGCCGTGGCCCAACTCGGGTGGGATCCCGACAAGCTCCCCGTCGGCGTCGGTTCCTGATTGGGCGACGACGCGGCGTCGGGCGCGACGCGACGCGGTGCGGCGTCCCCTGTGGTCCGGTCCCCTGTGGTCCGGTCTCCGGGCACGGGAGGCTGGTGATTCAGTCGAGTGTCTCGAAGCGCCGGGTGCGCACGCTCGCCGGGTCGATATGGCTCTCGAACTCCGCTTGCACGGGATGGCCCTCGGCCACATCGGCGTACGCAGCGGCATCGAGACCGGTGGCCCACAGCGTCAGCACCAACCAGTCCGAACCCTCCCGGGCCGTCGTGCGGCGCAGGAACCCGGGCTGGTTGGGAATGAGCTCGGTCTGCACCCGGCGGTCGGCGGCCAAGAGCGACGTCGGGTCGGCGTCGGCCCTCAAATGGAAGACGGTGACCTCGACGATGGCCACTACTGCTGCACCAACATGACGGGGTTGCCCTCGGGGTCGCTGATGGCGGCGAGGGTAGGCCCGCCGGGAACGTCGAAGGGCTCGAGCAGCAAAGTCGCACCCAGTGCGACCGACTTGTCGATCGAGGCGCGCAGGTCCCCCACCTGGATGTAGAGCGTCACTCCCGAACGCGCACCCTGGCGCAGGTGCCCAGCCGGGCCGGGCTCGGGGCCGCCGATGCCGGCCGGGATGTCCATGATCGGGCCGTCACCGATCTTCCAGTTGAACAGGGCGCCGTAGAAGTCCCGCAACAGCGCGGGATCCTTGGCCTCTATCTCCCAATGCACCACCGGGCGAGCCCAGTCTTCAGCCATGCGGATCCTCCCCCGTTGAATGGCTCAGTTGAATGGTCCCTACGAACAGGTACCCGCGGTCGGGGCTCACGCGGTCGGATTGAGGCTGAGCTCCTTGCGGTAGACGCGGGCCGGGCCCAGCGACGCCAACCGGTCGGCGATGCGGATGAATGCCTGCGCCGTCTCGCTCTCCCGATCCACCGCGACGATGGGGTGCCCCTCGTCCCCCCCTTGGCGGACGGCGGTCACCAGGGGAACCTGGCCCAGCAACGGGATGCCGAGGTCAGCCGCCAGGGTGTCCCCGCCGCCCGCACCGAAGAGCTCGTAGCGGGTGCCGTCGTCGCCGGTGAACCAGCTCATGTTCTCGATCACGCCCCGCACCGAGAGCTTGAGGCGGCGGGCGGCGAAGGCGGAGCGCTGGGCGACGCGCTGCGCGGCCGGCTGGGGCGTGGTCACCACTACGATCTCGGCCCGGGGCATCACCTCGGCGAGCGTCAGCGCGACATCGCCGGTACCCGGGGGCATGTCGATCAACACGAAGTCCGGCTGGCCCCAATACGCGTCGGTCAGGAACTGCTGTATCGCCTTGTGCAGCATGGGGCCGCGCCAGATCACCGGCTGATCGTCGGGCACGAAGTACCCCATGGAGAGGCATTTGACGCCGTGGGCCGAGGTCGGGATCACCACATCGCCCAAGATGATCGGGTCGTGATCGGTGCCGAGCATCTTGGGCACGGAGAACCCGTACACGTCGGCGTCGAGGAGGCCGACGCGATGCCCGGCCTGGGCCAGCGCCACGGCCAGGTTCACCGTCACCGTCGACTTGCCCACGCCGCCCTTTCCCGAGGAGACCCCGATCACCCGGGTCGCCGAATCGGGTTGCAGGAAGAGGGGCACGTCCGCCGCGGCGCCCTGTCCGTGGCCGTGTCCCGCGTGGTCATGTCCCTCGTGACCGTGTCCCTCGTGACCATTGTCCGGCGTGTCCAGCGCCGGCTCCGCCTCGGCAACCCCGAACATGTTGCGGCGCAGGGTGACGCGCAAGGCGGCGCGCTCATCGTCGCGCATCACCGTCAGGTCGAACTCGATCTCCTCGACCCCGGGTACCGCCAGTGCGACCCGGTGGACCTCGTCCGCCAGCTCGTCGGAACCGGGCCACGCCGCGACCGGCAGCGCCAGCTCAATCCTCACCCGGTGCCGGCGCGCCTTCACTTCGCGCACGAGTCCGAGCGTGCCCAGGGGCAGGCCGATCTCGGGCTCCACGATTGCGTCCAGCGCTGCGGCGAGCTGGTTTTGATCGATTGCCATGCACTCCCTCGTCTTCGGTTGGTGCCTGGACCGAGATGCGCCCCCACCATGACGGCGGCGGACGCGTCGCCCCAGCTGACGGGACCGATCCTTCGGTAGACTACCCACCGTGAACTCGGTTCCGGTCACCGCCAGTCCCGCAGCGCCGGGAGCACCCCCCGGCGCCGAGAATGACGACGGCCGTTTCGCCGCCGCCGTCGCGGCCGTTTCGGCCGCGTTCGGCGACCCGACCCGGCGCGACATCTTCCTCTCCGTACGGTCCGCACCGGGAGTGACGGCGAGCGAGGTGGCCCTCACGTTCTCGTTGCACCCCAACGTGGCGCGCCATCATCTCCAGCGCCTCGTCGACGGCGGCTACCTGCGGGTCGAGACGGGCCGCAAGACCCTCGGCGCCGGCCGGCCCTCGCGGCAGTACTTCTGCGTGGAAGAGGAGCTCACGGTCGGCCTCCTGCAACGCCGCGACGACCTGCTCATGCGCCTGTTGGCCGAGGCCATGCAGCGGTTGGGCCTCGAGGAGGCGGAGAAGATGGCGGCCCACGTCGGTGAGGAGTACGGCCGCTCGCTGGCGGCCCGCATGACACCGACCGAGGGGCAGCGCACCGTGCGCGCCGCCATGCACGTCGTGGCCGACACGCTCACCGCGCACGGCTTCGCCGCCCACGCCGAGGACCGCGGCGAGACCACCGCGGTGGTGGCCGAGCAGTGCCCGTTCGGCAACGCGAGCACCACCAACCCCGTGCTGTGCGCCGTCGACCGCGGCATGGTCACCGGCCTGTTGGCCGGCCTCTGCGGGAAGGCATCGGAGCAGGCGCTGCCGGTCATCTTGTCCTCCCGCGCCCGCGGCGACGCTGCCTGCACCGCGTCTGCCTGAGCGCGGCGTGTGACACGCGCCTATCTCGATCACGCCAGCACCACGCCGCCGCGGCCCGAGGCTCTGGCCGCCCTCATACGGTGGATGGCCCTTCCGGCGGCCGACCCGGGCCGCCTCCACCAAGAGGGCCGGACCGTGCGCGACGCCCTCGAAGAGGCGCGCCAGCAGGTGGCGTGGCTCGTGGGGGCCACCCCGCGTGAGATCGTCTTCACCTCGGGGGGCACCGAGTCGATCAACGCCGCCGTGTGGGGGGCGACCCGCCGGCGCCCGGGTGCGCCGGTGCTCTGCGCCGACGTGGAGCACTCCGCCGTGCGCGACGCGTCGGCCCGGTTGGCACCGACCGAGGTCCTGCCCGTCGACGGTGCCGCGCTCGTGCAGACCGACGCGTTGGAGGCCCGCCTGCGGGCCACCGACGTGCCGCGTCCCGCGCTGGTCCATTGCCAGTGGGCCAACCACGAGGTGGGGACCCTGCAGCCGGTGCGCGAGACCGTACGGCTCTGCCGCGACGCCGGCGTCCCCGTGCACGTGGACGCGGCGGCGGCCTGCGGCCACGTGCCCCTCGACCTGGACGACCTGGGGGCCGACCTGGTGAGCCTCAGCGCGCACAAGATCGGGGGGCTGCCGGGCGCGGGCGCGCTGGTCGTCCGCCGCGGCAGCAGATTCGAGCCCCTCATCGTCGGCGGCGAGCAGGAACGGGCGCGCCGAGCCGGCCTCGAGGCACTGCCGGCCCTCTTGGCCTTCGGCGCCGCCGCCGCCGCCCTGGGCGATGACGGGCAACGCCTGCTGCGGAGCGAGGCCCGGTCGGCCCGGCGGCACATCGACGCGCTGGAGACGGCCGCCACCGCGGTGCCGGGCGTCGAGCTCGTGGGGCCCCGGGCCGAGGACCAGCGGCTCCCCTCCCTGCTCTGCCTGGGCGTCCACGGCGTGGAGGCCGAGCCCGTGCTGCTCGGGTTGGACCGGGCGGGCGTGGCGGTGCACTCGGGCTCGGCCTGCTCGTCGGAGAGCATTGAACCATCGCCGGTGCTCGAGGCCATGGGCGTGGACGCCGCCAACTCGCTGCGCGTCTCAGTCGGGTGGTCGACCACCGATGACGACGTCGCCGCCTTCGCCGGCGCCTTCGCGGACGTGGTGGCCGCCCTGCGCGCCCTACGGAGCTGAAGTGGCCGGGGTCGTCGTGGTCGTTGCCGCGCTTGTCGTGCCGTTCGCCACCGCGGCGGGAATCGGCACCTTGGCGTCCCGGTAGGCAACGGCGACCAGCGCGGCGACAGACTTCACCTCGGAGGCGGAGGGATGGTCGGCGAGGAACGCGTTGAACTGGTCGACGGCGCCGGGTGCGTTGTGATCCTCGTTGAGGAGGATCAGTCCCAGATAGAGGTGCCCGGCGTAGAACGTCGGCGTCAGCTTGATGACCTTCTCCTCGGACGCGCGTCCCGCGGCCATGAGCGTGGACGACCTCCCCGCGCTGCCGTAGTTCCACTCCAGCCAGCCCGAAGCGGCGAGCGCCTCGGGGTCCTCGGGGTCCTCGGACAACACCTTTTGGTAGAGCTGCAGGGCCGAGACGGTCTGGCCGTCGTTGTTCAAGGTCAACGCTTCGACCAGCTGCTCCTCTATCAACTGCGCCTTGGGCAAGGTGATGCTCCCCGACAACGGTTGGCCGGGCAGGCCCGGGCTCAGCGCATGGTCGACCAGGATCACCGCACCCACGACGATGCAGAGGCAGGCCGCCACGATCCCGACCCGGGGCCACCCCGCATAACGCGAGCGCGGCGGGGGGTCGGCGGGTTCGGGAACGGGGTGTGCCGGTGTCGCCTCGGCCGCCGTCGGGCCGAGCACCGTCAGCGCGGCTTCGACCTCGGCCAGCCGGCGGCGGTCACGGGCCACGAGCACCTCGAAGTCCGGCGTGGCCAGGTCGCCGGCCTCGTGCTCGCGCACGGCGTCGTCGATGGAGCGCAGGAGGAACTCACGCTGGTCGTCGAGGTACCAGCGCTCGTCCTCGCCCGACGGCCGGACGGCCTCACCCCCGAGGGCGGCGTCGGTCGTCACGGCGCGTCCATCATCTGCGCGGCGCGGGCCGAGGAGAACTGACGGGAGCGACGCCAAAAGAGCACACCGACGGCGCCCAGGGCGCCGGCGCCCAAGGCGATGGGCACGATCCAGATAACAGCGAAGCCATCGGAATCGGGCGGCTCCAGCAGAATGGTCTGCCCGTACTGGTCCACCAGGGCCTGCTCGATCCGGCTGGTGGAGAGGCCCTGGGCCACCTGCCGCTCGATCTGGTGCCGCACGGCCAGGGCCGTCGACTCCTCGGACTGGGCCACGGAGACGTCGATGCACGAGGGGCAGCGCACCACGGCCTCAATGGCGGCGGCCCGCTGTGCCGGTGTCTGTGCGTGCGGCGAGAGCGCGCCGCTCCCGACGACGAGCGCCACGGCGAGGATCACCAAAGGCAGGCCGACGCGCACCCACAGGGGCGTGGACGCCGCGCCCGACCGCATCGGGATGTGGTGGCCACTCTCAGGCACCGGGGCTCGGTCCCCCGTGCCGCGCCAGCTTCTGGGCTTGCGCCAGCATCGACTGCAGATCGGCCTGGGTGGCGGGTCCAGTCTCGGGCGGGACGGTGATGCGCCCGTCGGGATCGACGAGGAACGTCGTCGGCGGCCCGGTTACGCCATAGTCCTCGGCGATCGTCCCGCCGGGGTCGTTCAGCGCCGGCCACGGCGCGCCCTGGGTCTTGAGAAAGTTCTCGGCCGAGGCCACCTCGTCGTGGAAGACGACGCTGATCAGGTCGGCTCGGTCCCGCGCCGCCTTTTGGTAATAGAAGGTGATGAGGTCGGGTGTCTCCTGCTGGCACGGGCCGCACCAACTGGCAAAGAAGTTGAGGAACACATAGCGGCCGCGCAGGGCGCGCAGCGACACCGGTGCCGCGTCCGGATGCTGAATGTCGGCGCCGCTGAACATGGGGGCCATCCGACCCACCAGCGGGCTCTGCACCGCGGTCGCCTCCTGAGGTGTCCGGGTGGCGAGGACCACGCCGACGGTGGCCAGGACGAGGAGGACGGCGCCCGCCACCCAGCGGGTCGTATGGCGGCGCCGGCCCCGGTCCTTCATGCCGATGGCGCACCACTCGGCGCCGGCACGCCGGCCTGGGCCGGGGCGCGGTCGGCGCGGTCGGCGCGGTGAGTGCCGACCAGGTCGCGGCGCGCGGGCACCGGTCCGGGGTCGTCACCGTTGCCGCGCGCCATATCCGCCGGGGCCGAGACGGGATCCGTCGCCCGGCGGCGTGCGCCGGGCACCAACGCCAACATCCCTCCGAGGCCGACCAGCAGGCCGCCCGCCCACAACCAGGCCACCAGTGGCTCGACGAAGACCCCGATGGCCACCCAACCGGCGGGCAGATTGGGGATCGGCGAGTTGCCCGAGGTGTTGCCGAGGCCGCCCACCTGGTCGAAGGTGAGGTAGACGTCGCCGAACACCCCCGAGTCGATGGCAGGCGTCCCGACGGTGGCCAGCGCCCCGCCGAAGCTCGTGGTGGCCGGGGTGAACGTCGCACCGTCGACCTTGACCAGCGCTTCGTCGGACTGCTTGGAGGGCGTAGTGACCGTGCGCAGGCCGATGAACTCGAACCGGTGCCCCTCGTAGGTGACGACCCTGCCCTGCTGGAGCGCAAGCTCGGTCTGGTGACGGTAGGTGGTGGCGGCGATGATGCCCATCGCCATGACGATGACCCCGAGGTGGACGACCATGCCCCCGTTGGCCCGCCCGATCAGGCCGCGCCACCACCCCACATGCCGGGCCCGGGTGGCGCGCACCGACAGCACCAGGGCGCGCATCGCCGTGGCGGCGGCGAACGCCCCCAGGCCGAAGCCCACCAGGGGAGCCAGGCCGCGCAACCCGAAGGCGACGCAGAGCACCACGGTGAGCACCCCCGCCCACGCCGGGACGGCCAGGCGCTGCCAGAGCACGGCGGCGTTGATTTTGCGCCAGCTCAACGCCGGCGCCACCGCCATCAAGAAGAGCAACGCCAGGCCGACGGGAACGGCGACCGTGTCGAAGAAGGGCGCGGCCACGTTGACCTGTTGCTGCGTCACCGCCTCGTAGAGGAGGGGGTAGAGCGTGCCCAGCAGGACGACGAAGGCGAAGCCGACGAAGAGCAGGTTGTTCAACAAGAAGGCGCCCTCACGGCCGAGCGGGGCGTCGATGCCCCCGGGAGAGCGCAGGCGGTCGCCCCGCCAGGCGATCAGGCCGAAGCCCACTATGACGACGGCGAAGAAGAAACCGATCAGGAGCGGGCCGATGGACGACTGCGAGAACGCGTGTACCGACTGGACCACGCCCGAGCGGGTGAGGAAGGTGCCCAAGATGGTGAGGGCGAAGGTGGCGACCGAGAGCGACAGGTTCCAGACGCGCATGAGCCCGCGGCGCTCCTGCACCAGCACGGAGTGCAGGTAGGCCGTCCCGCACAGCCACGGCAGCAGGGCGGCGTTCTCGACCGGGTCCCACCCCCAGAAACCGCCCCATCCGAGTACCTGGTAGGACCACCATGCACCCAGCACGATGCCGACGGAGAGGAAGGTGAACGCCACCAGGGTCCAACGGCGACACTCGATCTGCCAGCGGTCGCTGATGCGGCCGGTCGCAAGCATGCCGATGGCGAAGGCGAAGGGGACGGTGAACCCGACGAAGCCGATGTAGAGGAGGGGTGGGTGGATGACCACCAGTGGGTTGTCCTGGAGCAAGGAGTTGGGGCCCAGGCCTGCCAACGCGTCATGCGTGGTGACAAAGGGGTTCGAGGGCCCGACCATCAGCCCGAAGAAGAAGGCCGTGACGACGTAGAGCACGAGTGTGGCCCACCGGATCACGGGGTCGGCGGCAAGGCGCCGGTAGCGCCACACAAACACGGCGGCGAAGATCGTGAGGACGAGGCCCCACAGCAAGATGGAGCCGGCCAGGGCCGACCACAGGCCGGTGACCGAGTACAGGAGCGGGGTCACCTTGGAGTTGTTCTCGGCCACGAAGACGATGGAGAAGTCGTGGGTGACGAGGGCGCGTTCCATGGCCAGCGTGGCCAGGACAGCACCGACCAACATCAGCGGGGCGAAAAGGCGGCCGTTCCTTATGCCGGCCCTTATGTCGGCCCCTCTGTCGGCCCTTCTCTCGGCGCCGAAGTCACCCGATCCGTGGGACCCCGCCGGTGTGACGGCGCGCCGTCGCCCCAGTCCGAACGCGATCACCACGGCGCCGACGACGCTGGCTGCGAAGGCGAGCCAGACCCCGACGGTCCCGAGCGACGCGTTCAGCATAAGACGACATTTCCGCTCTTCGACTTGACCCGGTTCGGGTTGGCGGCGCAGTAGTTGGCCGAGTGCTTGACGAGGATCTGATGCGAGACGAAGGAAGAGGAGTGGTCCGAGGTGAAGTGCCCGACCGCCACCACGGCGATCCCGACCTGGAACAGCTGCGGCGGGCTGCCCGTGTTGTCGACCGCGACCTTGCGGTCGCCCTCGGCGATGGTGAAGTCCGTCCCCACCGCGGTCGGGTGGATCGACCCGTCGACGACGTCGCCTTCGAGGTTGAACGTGGAGGTGCCCAACGAGGCCCGGTGCGCGTAGGCCTGGTCAACCGTGTCGAAGAAGTTCAGCGAGCTGCCGAGCCCCTCGACGAGAAGGAAGACGAAGGCGGCCGCCAGGATTGCGAAGACCAGCCACAGCCGCTTGCTGGTGCGCCGACGCGGACCGGGGAGCGCAGGGCCGCCGCGGACGGAGGCCGTCGATGGGTTCGAAGAGGGGTTCGGTTCGTGAACGGTGCTCGTCACGACCGTTCGCCGGAGCCGGCCGGATCCGCGGGCGCCTCGTTCGCCCGGAGGGCGCGCTCCCAGCGCCGGCGGCGGAGCCCGAGCCCGAGGCCATAGACGAACAAGGTGGCCAGGGCGACCGTGTACCCGGCATCCACGTAGCTCATTGGTCCACCATCGTCGGCGCCCCCCCGGGCGGGGCCGCCGGGACCGGGCTACTGGCGGCGGCGCCGACGAGCTCGGTGCCCTCGCTCCAGCGCTCGGCCAGCGACACGTCCATCTCCTGGTCCCCCACCTGGTCGCTGAGCACCTCGACGCGATAGCGCACGCCCAGCAGCCAGACGAAGATCAAGGAGAAGGCGATGAAGCCGAGCAGGAACGTCCAGGCCATCGACCCGTGTATGTGGAGATGGAAGCCCGGATCGAGCACCGTCCCCCCCTGGTGCAGGGTCTGCCACCAGTCGACCGAGAAGTGGACGATGGGGACGTCGACGGCGATGAGCAGCGCCGCCACCGCGCTCCGCCGGGCCCGCACGGCGGGATCGGTCGGGACCCGCCGCAGCGCCAGGTATCCCAACTCGAGCAGGAGGAGGAGGGCGGTCGAGGTCAGCCGGGCGTCCCAGGCCCACCACACCCCCCACGCCGGGCGTCCCCAGATGGACCCGGTGACGCAGGTCAACGCGGCGAACACCGCGCCCACCTCGACGGCGGAGACGGCGAGGCGATCCCAGAAGAAGGTCCGCGTGCGGGGCCACAGGTAGAACAGGCTGGCGGCCACGGCGACACCGCCGGCCCAGTAGAGCGCCACCGTGGCGATGGCCGGATGGACGTAGACGAGCCGCGCCAGGTTGCCCTGCACGGCATCGGGCGGGGTGATCCACAGCCCGAGCCACACGGTGAACCCCACCGCCACCACGCCGAGGACGCCGACCACCGTGAGCCAGCGCGGGCGGGAGACGGAGCCGGTGGGGTTCATGCGGCCTCCTGGAGTGGACCGTAGAGGACGATTCCGATGACGAGGTAGATCACCGCGAACGGTATGAGGATGCGCAACCAGCCGGTACCCGAGCTGGCGTTCCCGTTCAGCGCAGCCTGCCACGCCTTCGATCCGGCCAGCAAAACCGGGGCGAGCACCGGCAGCACCAGGATCGGCAGCAGGGTGTCGCGCACCCGAAGTCCAGCGGAGAGGGCGCCGTAGAGCACCCCGGCGCAGGCCAGGCCGACGGTGGCCAGGAGCGAGGTCACGACGGCCAGCCACACCACGTGGACCCGGACGTTGAAGAAGATCGTCACCCCGGCCCACAGGACGAGCTGGAGCACCAGCAGCTGGAGCCCCACAGCAGCCGCCTTGCCGAGGAAGATCCCGCCCGGGTCGATGCCCGAGAGCCGCAAGCCGTCACGGGTGCCCTCGCCCGACTCGATGGCCACGCTGCGCTGGACGGTCAGCACAGTGGAGAACAGGACGGCGATCCAAAAGACGCCCGGCGCGGCCTGCCGCATCGGTCCGGTGTCGGGGCCGATGGCGAAGGCGACCAGGACCAGGACCAGGACGGCGAAGGGGACAACCTGCCACAGGGCAACCCGCGAGCGCGCTTCGATCCGCAGGTCCTTGCCCGCCACCAACATGGCGTCACGCCACATGCCACGCCCCCATGGTGCCCGGTCCCGCCCGCAATTTCACGGCGGGCAGATCCACGTCGGGCAGGGCCCGCACGGGCGCCCGGCGCCCGCCGGGCGACCCGCCGGTGATCCGACCCCCGCGCATGACCACCACCCGGTCGGAGAGGGGGACGGCGAGCTCGGGCTCGTGGGAGGAGAGCAAGACCGCGGCGCCTTCGGCCGCCGCCTCGCCGATGAGCACACCGAGGAGGGCGCGGGTCGGGGCGTCGAGCCCGGCGTGCGGCTCATCGAGCAGCCACAGGGCCGGCCGGCGGGCGATCAGCGCGGCCAGGGCCACCCGGCGCCGCTGCCCGGCCGAGAGGCGCCCGGCCGGCGTGGTGCGCAAACGTCCCACCAACCCCAGGCGTTCCAGGGCGGCGTCCCCCGCGGCCGCGGGCAGGCCGAGGGCCCGCACGGCGAAGCGGACGTTCTCCGCCGCGCTGAGCTCGTCGTAGAGGGGGGCGGCATGGCCCAGCAGGCCGACGTGACGCCGGACGGCCGTGTGGTCGGTGGTGAGGTCGACCCCGAGCACCAGGGCTTCGCCCGCGGTGACGGCCAACAATCCGGCACAGGTCCGCAGCAGGCTCGTCTTGCCGGCACCGTTGGCGCCGACCACCACGACGACCTCGCCGGCTTCGAGGGAGAGATCGACCCCGGCAAGGGCGGGGAAGCGGCCGGCGAGTGCGACGGCAGCGCGGAATTGGACGGCGGGGGCCATGGCCTTCGCCACCATGGTAGGGGGGGACGGTCGAGCGGTTCCAAGCGGCGCCCGCCCGGTCCCCGCTGGTGCGCCTGCTCGGTGCGGGCCGGGCCGGGGCGGGCCGGGCCGGGCCGGGCCGAGCCGAGCGGAGCCGACCGATTAGTGCATGTGCGGCAAGGCGAGCACCTTGGCCAGCGAATCGTCTCCGTTCCCGGCAACCTCCAGGCGCCCGAAGTCCTGCAGCGCCGCCTCGTGGGCGACCAGGAGGTCGGCCGTGGCCCGTTCGGACGGGTCGAGCTCACCGATGCGGACATACATGGCCGAGTACTGCGCCGTCACCGGCGCGAACGAGGCCACGAAGTCGACCCAGGGGATGGCGGCCAGGCCGTCGGCCAGCGACTCGGCGGCTCGCACCGTCTCGGGATCGGGCTCGGTCGAGAGGCCCGCCCGTTCCATGGCGGCCACCATCGCTTCCTTCGTCTTGCGCTCCATTGTGCTCAACGTGCGCATCTTGTCGGCGTGGTCCAGATCATCGAGCTGGTCGGCCACGCAGGCGAACAGCACTTCGCCGAGGACCTCACCCTGGTAGGCCTTGACCCACAGATCCGCCACCGGCTCCTCCGCCGTGAAGATGGATGGGGGTGCGGGGGCGTCGGGCGCGTGCGCCTGGGTGTCGGTCATGGCGGGAACGCTAATTCGCCGGCGTCCCGGCCGCACCGGAGTGGGACCGGGCGGTTGGCGCCAGGGCGGGGGCCGGGGGCGCCGTGGAAGGATGGCGCTGCAGGCATCCGATGGCGATCGTCCTCATCCCCCTCCCCGCGCTGGACTTCGACCCGACCGAGGTGTCGGTGAGCTGGAGCATCCTGCACGCGCGGGGGCACCAGGTGCTCTTCGCCACTCCTGACGGGCACGCGGCCCGCGCCGACGATCTGATGGTGACCGGCCAGGGGCTCGATCCGTGGGGCGGGGTGCCCCTGCTCCGGCACGTCACCGTGGTCGGTCGGGCCCTGCGCGCCAATACTGATGGGCGGGCGGCGCATGCTGCCCTGGTCCACGACCCAGCCTTCGGGTCGCCCCTGCGGTGGGTGGATGCATCGGCCGTGGTGGCCGACGGCCTCCTGTTGCCCGGCGGGCATCGCGCCCGCGGCATGCGGGCGTACCTGGAGAGCCCCGTGCTCCGGCAGTTGGTGGTGGACTGGTTCGCCGCCAAGAAGCCGTTGGCGGCCGTGTGCCACGGCGTGCTCCTGGCGGCGCGCAGCATCGACCAGGCGACGGGCACGTCCGTCCTCTACGGGCGCCGCACGACCGCGCTGACCTGGAGCCTGGAACGGACGGCATGGTCCATCGCCCGGCGCACCCGCTTCTGGGACCCGTCCTATTACCGCACCTACCCGGACGGGCCCGGGCAGCCGCCGGGTTTCATGTCGGTCCAGCAGGAGGTCACCCGCGCCCTGGCCCGGCCCGAGGACTTCGTCGACGTGCCCGCCGACGCACCCGACTACCGGCTGAAGACGAGCGGGCGGGCGCGCGATGCGGAGGCCGACCGGCGCCCGGCGTGGGTCGTGCGGGACGGGACGTATCTCTCGGCGCGCTGGCCCGGTGACATCCACACCTTCGCCCACGCCTTCGCCGACATGCTCGAGGGCCTCAGCTTGTGCTGAGCCGACCCAACCCGATGTCCTTGAGCACCGTCTGCAGTTGGACGGCGATCCACTGCATGTGCACCGTGAGCAGCACAATCCCGAAGGCGACCAGGATGGCCCCGGCCGCGATCTCGACCAGCCAGAGCCCGCGGCGGGCCCGGGCGAAGACCGTGGTGAGCCGGCCGAAAGCCAGGCCCGTGGCCACGAAAGGCACACCGAGCCCGAGCGAGTAGGCGAAGAGGAGGAGGACGCCCCCGGGCAGCGACCCGTGAGAGGCGGCCAGGCCGAGCACCACGGCGAGGACGGGGCCGATGCACGGGGTCCAGGCGAAGGCGAAGGCCATCCCCATGATCGGGGCGGCCCAGGTGCCGAGGGTCGATGGCCGCACGTCGAAGCGCCGTTCGCCGGTCACCCGCGTCAGCACGGCCAACGGTCCGGCGCCGACCCGGGACCAGACTCCGGCGGGAACGGTGCCCAGCAGGAGCACCAGGCCGAGCAGGACCACCACGATCCCGCTCAGGTGGGTCAGCCCCACGAGGTGGGAATGCAGGAATTGGCCCAGTCCCGAGGCGGCGGCACCCAGCGCGACGAAGACGACCGTGAAACCGGCGATGAACAGACCGATGCCGCGCAGCACGGGACGCATGGAGATGACCGGTGTGGCGGTGTGCGGCGCGGCGGTGAGCTCGGCGGCGGACAGCCCGGTCACGATGGAGACGTAGCCGGGCACGAGCGGCAGCACACACGGCGAGAGGAAGGAGAGGATTCCGGCCCCGAAGGCAACGAGGACGCCGAGCGGGTCGGCTGTGATGGCGGCGGCAGAGGGATCCATGCGGAGCCCGGTCTACCGGTGGTTGTGGCGGACCAGGTCCATGTCGGCGTCGACCATCATGGTGACGAGGCCGGGGAAGTCGACCTCGGGCTGCCAGCCCAGGACGCCGTGTGCCTTGGCCGGGTCGCCCACGAGGAGGTCCACCTCGGCCGGGCGCAGATACCTCTCGTCAATGACGACGTGTTGCTCCCAATCGAGGTCGGCCGCTGAGAAGGCCAGCCGGCAGAGCTCGCGCACCTCGTGGGTCTCCCCGGTCGAGACGACGTAGTCGTCCGGCTTGTCCTGCTGCAGCATCAACCACATGGCGCGGACGTAGTCGGCGGCGAAGCCCCAGTCCCGCTGCGCGTCGAGGTTGCCCAACGCCAGCTTGTCGTCGAGACCGTAGGCGATACGCGCCACACCGTGGGTGATCTTGCGGGTGACGAACTCGAGACCCCGGCGGGGGGACTCGTGGTTGAAGAGGATCCCCGAGGAGGCGTGGAGGGCGTAGCTCTCCCGGTAGTTCACCGTGATCCAATGGCCGTAGACCTTGGCTACCCCGTAGGGGCTGCGCGGGTACAGCGGCGTGGACTCGCGCTGGGGCACCTCTTGAACCTTGCCGAACATCTCCGAGGAGCTGGCCTGGTAGAAGCGGATCTCGGGGTCGACGAGGCGGATCGCATCGAGCAGGCGGGTGACCCCGAGGGCGGTCGTCTCCCCGGTGAGCACCGGCTGGCTGAAACTGGTCTGGACGAATGACTGCGCGGCCAGGTTGTAGACCTCGTGCGGGCGGTGGTCGCGCAACATGTTGATGAGGGAGACCTCATCGAGCAGGTCGCCGGCCACGAGCTCGAGCCGGTCCTGGATATGGGCGATCCGCTCGAAGTTGACGGTGCTCGAACGTCGCACCATGCCGATGACCTCGTAGCCCTGGTCAAGGAGCAATTCGGCCAGGTACGAGCCGTCCTGCCCGGTCACGCCGGTGATCAGTGCCCGCTTCTGCATTGGAAGCCAACGCTAGCGCAGCGGCGCGGGCGCTCCACGCTCGGGGACGCGGCCTACAGTGCGGCTCCGTGCCCACCGCCGCGCTCGTCTCGTTCCGGCTGGGCGGCAGCGACGGGGTGTCGATTGAGGCAAGAAAGTGGGCTGGTGCGCTGGCCCGACTGGGCTGGCGCACCTTCACGGTGGCCGGCGCGGGCCCGGTCGACGTCACGCTCGACGGGTTGGCCATGGACGCCGGCGCGCCACCGGCGCGCGCCGAGCTGCGCGACGCCCTCGCCCCGGCCGATCTCGTCATCGTCGAGAACCTGTGCTCGCTTCCCCTCAACCCCCCGGCCGCCGCCGCGGTGGCCGGGGCGTGCGCCGGGCGCCCGGCCGTGCTGCACCATCACGACCTGCCCTGGCAGCGCCCCCATCTGGCCCATCTGCCCGGGCCGCCCGACGACCGCGCCTGGGCCCACGTCACCATCAACGAGCTGAGCCGGCACGAGCTGGCCGCACGCGGCATCACCGCCACGACGATCTACAACACCTTCGACCCGTATCCCGCCACGGGGGACCGGGACACGGTGCGCGCCGCGCTCGGGGTGCCGGAGGGCACCCGGCTCCTGCTCCAACCGACGCGAGCCCTGGCCCGCAAGAACATCGCCGGTGCGCTGGCCCTCACCGCCGCGGTGGGGGGCACGTACTGGCTCCTCGGGGCGGCCGAGGACGGGTACGGTCCCGAGCTCGCACGCCTGGTGGCAGGCGCGCAATGCCCGGTGGTGCTCGGTGCGGAGCGGCCGCCGGTGGACATCGCGGATGCCTACGCCGCCAGCGACGCCGTGCTGCTGCCGTCGCACTGGGAGGGTTTCGGCAACCCGGCCATCGAATCGGCCACCTACCGGCGCCCGCTGGCCATCGGGCCTTACCCGGTGGCGTCCGAGCTGGCGGCATTCGGCTTCCGGTGGTTCGACAGCGCCGTGCCGGCGCCGCTGTCGGCCTGGCTGGCGAGCCCCGACGACGACCTCCTGGATCACAACCAGCGCGTCGCCGCCATCTATTTCAGCATTGCCGATCTTCCGACCCGTGTGGCCGCCGTGCTAGCAGGCCTTCCGACCCGCTTCGGGTGAGGCCCCGGCCCAGTGGGCAAGGGGACCGCCGGTAACCTGAGGTGCGATGACGGCTGACCTTCAGGTATCGATGCGGCGGCTCACTGCAGGTGAGCGCCGGGCGCAGCTCATCGCGGTCGCCCTCGAGCTCTTCGCGCGGCGCGGCTACCGGGCCACCACCATGGACGACATCGCCGAAGCGGCCGGTGTGACCAAACCCCTCGTCTACCAGCACTTTTCCTCCAAACGTGCGCTGTATCTGGAACTGGTCGACTCCATCGCCCACGAGCTCCTCATCGCCGTGCGGAGCGCGGTCATGCAGGCCGAGGGACCCCGTCAGCAGGTCGAGCGGGGCTTCGCGGCGTATTTCGGGCTGGTGATCACCCGGGAGGCCGAGTTCCGGCTGCTCTACGGCCGGGATCATGCTGACGACGAGGAACTCGGCCGGGCCCTGCGCACCGTGGAGGACGCCATGGCGGCGGCGATCGAGCCCCTCATCGATGCCGGCCTCGACGACGACCACCGCCGGCTCCTCGCCTACGCCGTCGTCGGCATGGCCGAGGGGGCCAGCCGGCGCTTCATGGAGCAGCGGCCGACCGGTGCTGCCGTCGAGCAGGAGGCACCCCGTCTGGCCCAGCGCATCGCCGACCTGGCCTGGGCGGGCCTGCGCTCGGTCCATCCCGACTGAGCGAGCGCCGGGGGCCCAGAGCGGCTCCAGCCGCGGCTACAGCAGGGTGATCAGGCGCTGGCAGAGCACCCAGAGCTCGGCCACGCAGGCGGCATAGGCCTCCTCGTCGCCGCCGGCCGGGTCGATGACGTCGTCATCATCGCCGAGCGGTGCGTCGGCCAGCTTGAGCCCGGCCAGGCGCTCCCCCAGCGCGGGTGGGGCGGGCAACAGGTCCTGGCACAACGAGCGGATGGTGGCCGTGCGCGCCGCGGCCTCAGGGTGGTGCCGACGGACGAAGCGCACGTGATCGGCCTCCATGACCACGACGAGGTCGGCGCGGACCAGGTCCTCCTCGTGGACCTGCCGGCTGCGGTGACGGGTGAAGGTGACGCCCGCCAGCTCGGGGATGGCCCCGAGCGCGGCCCGCGTCCGCATCCCCATGGGTTGCCCATCGATGGTGTGCGTCCCGGCCGTCACGATGTGCAGCTCGGGGCCGGGCCGTCCTTCCCGGAGATGCTCGAGCATGAAGCCCGCCATGACCGAGCGCGCCGCGTTGCCCGTGCACAGGGCCAAGAGCTCGGTCAACGACCGCCGCCGACGTCGAGCAGGGCCCCGGTGACGTAGGACGCCTCTTCGCTGCACAACCAGGCGATGGTCGCCGCCACCTCCTCGGGTTGGCCGACGCGCTGCATGGGGATGTCGTTCCGCAGGCGCTCGAGGCGGTCGGGCTGGCCTCCGGAGGCGTGGATGTCCGTGTCGATCAGCCCGGGCCGCACGGCCACGACCCGGATTCCCTCGCCGGCCACTTCCTTGGCCAATCCGACGGTCATGGAGTCGATGGCACCCTTGGAGGCGGCGTAGTCGACGTATTCGCCGGGACTCCCCAGGCGCGCCGCCGCCGAGGAGAGATTCACGATGACCCCGCCTTTACCCCCGTGACGATGCGACATGCGGCGCACCGCGTGGCCCGCGCAGAGGAAGGACCCCGTCACGTTGACGGCCAGCATGCGCGCCAGGCGGCCGGCATCCATGTCCTCCACGCGCGCCGCCGGCGCGACGATGCCGGCGCAGTTGACCAGGGCTCCCAGGGCGCTCCCCCCGGACCAGTGCTTGTCGAGCAGGGCGAAGAGCTCGCTGATGGGGCGCTCCTGCGCCACGTCGGTGGCGACCATGAGTGTCCGCGCCCCCATGTCCTCGCAATCCGCGGCCACGCTGTCCGCTGCGTCCGCGTTCTCGCGATAGGCGATGCAGATGTCCCAGCCCGCGGCGGCGAGGGCGCGGGCCGAGGCGGCGCCAATGCCGCGGCTGCCTCCGGTGACCAGGGCAACCGGCCGAGCCCGGGACGCGCCGTCTTCACGGCGCAGATGGCGCGGTGGGGGCATGGCCCTCACGGTAGCGAACGCCCGGTCAGCCCAAGCGCACCGCTCCGGCGGCCCTGACGACCAGCCGAATCAGATGACCAGCTGGATCATCAGTTGATGTGGATACCCGAGATGGCTCGGCTGATGACCAGCCGCTGGATCTCCGAGGTGCCCTCGAAGATCGTGTAGATCTTCGAATCGCGGTGCCAACGCTCGACCGGGTAATCACGGACGTAGCCGTAGCCACCGAGGATCTGAATGGCCTGCTCGGTCACCCAGACCGCGTTCTCACCGGCGAAGAGCTTGGACATGGAGCCTTCGCCGTTCTCGAACTTCTGGCGCGTCCCCGCCATCCAGGCGGCGCGGTGCACCAACAGGCGGGCGGCGTCCGTACGCATCTTCATGTCCGCCAACTTGAAGGCGATGGACTGATTCTCGATGATCGCCCGGCCGAACTGCTTGCGCTCCTTGGCGTAGTCGAGCGCGTACTCGTAGGCGGCGCGGGCGATGCCCACTGCCTGGGCCCCGACGATCGGACGCGACGCCTCGAACGTCGCCATTGCGGCCTGGGTCGAGGTCTTCTTTCCCTCCTTGGCGCGGGCCAAGCGCGCATCGAGCTTGTCCTTGCCGCCGAGGAGGCAACGGCCCGGCACCCGGCAGTCCTCGAGCACCACTTCCGCCGTGTGCGAAGCCCGGATTCCCATCTTCTTGAACTTCTGCCCCTGCGAGATCCCGGGAGTGCCCTCGGGCACGACGAAGCTGGCCTGACCCCGGCTGCCGAGCGAAGGGTCCACCGAGAGGACCAGAACGTGGGTGTTGGCCAGGCCGCCGTTGGTGATCCATGTCTTCGTGCCGTTGAGCACCCACTCGTCCTTGGCTTCGTCGTAGACGGCCCGCGACTTCAGCGATGACACGTCGGATCCGGCGTCAGGCTCCGACACGCCGAACGCGGCCAGCTTCACGTCCTCGGGCGTCCCGAAGCACTGCGGGATCCACTCCGCAATCTGTTCGGGCGTCCCGTTGGCGAAGATCCCGGCGACGGCCAGGGTCGAGCCGAAGATGGCCAGTGCGATACCGGCGTCACCCCAACTCATCTCCTCGTTCACCAGGCACATCAACAACCCGGTGGGATCGGCGAAGCACTGGGCCACGAAATCGAAGGAGTAGAGGCCGTTCTTGGCCGCCTCTTGGATGATGGGCCATGGCGTCTCTTCGCGCTCGTCCCACTCGGCACCGGCGGGACGAACCACGTTCTCCGCGAATTCGTGCACCCACTTCTGGATCTGGAGCTGGTCCTCGTTGAGAGCCAGTGAGAAGTCGGCCATGGTGAGCCCTCCTTGCGCGGCCCGGCCATCTGGCGGGCCCGTTGGCGTTGCGTCTCGATTTGGGTCTGGGTCTTGGCTGGATCTGGGTCTTCGACGGCAGTTCCCTGCCGCGCCCACACGCTCACGTACCGGGAGCGTGTGTCCCTTGTTACTGCATAGTAACCTAGCGGGCCGCTGCCGTCCAGGCATCGCGCCCGGCGGGTGCCGCGGGACGCCCCCCGGTGGTCGGACGCAGGCGGTCGGACCCAGCCGGTCGGACCCAGGCGGTCGGGTCAGCGCCTGACGGCGGTTCCCTGGGGCGTGTCCTCGACGGTCCATCCCATGGCGACGAGCTCGTCGCGCAGGGCGTCGGCCCGCCCGTAGTCCCTCGCGGCCCGGGCACCGTCGCGCTCGGCGACCAGGCGGGTCGTGTCGGCGTCGAGCACGGCCACGTCGGAGCGGAGCGAGAGGCCCAGCACGGCGGAGAGCACCGCCGCGGTCACGGCGAGTTCCCGGCCCCGCTCCTCGTCACCGGCATCAGCGCTGGAGTGGGCCGCCGTGACGAGGTCGAAGATCCCCGCCAGGGCGCCCGGAGTGTCCAGGTCGTCGTCCATGCGGGCGCGGAAGGCGGACAGCGCCGCGGGATCCAGGCCGGTGGCGGGCGGCGTGCCCTCGACGACGTACGCCCCGGCGGCGCCGTCCAGCAACGCGCCCACGGAAAAACGGCGGGCCGCGGTGTCGAGCCGCTCGAGCCCCCTTTCGGCGTCGACGATGGTGTCGGGAGTGACCTCGATCTGCGAGCGGTAACGGGCACGGAGCACAAGGAGCCGGTAGGCGCGCGCGTCGTGCCGGGCCAAGAAGTCGGACAGCGTGGTGAAGTTGCCGAGCGACTTCGACATTTTGGTGCCGTCGACGGTCACCCATCCGTTGTGCACCCAGTACCGGGAGAAGGCGCGACCCTCCGCCACCGCCTGCGCCCGCTCGTTCTCGTGGTGAGGGAAGATCAGGTCGATGCCGCCGCCATGGAGGTCGAACCCCTCCCCGAGCAGGTCGAGCGACATGACCACGCACTCGGTGTGCCAACCCGGCCGGCCGGGACCCCAGGGGGATTCCCACGTGGGCTCGCCGGGCTTGGCCTTCTTCCACAGCGCGAAGTCGAGGGGTGAGCGCTTCTCCTCCGTGCTCTCCACCCGGGCGACGCCCGCCCTCAGCGAGTCCAGGCTCTGGCGCGCCAGGAGCCCGTACCCGTCGACCTGCTCGACGTTGAGGTAGACGCCGTCGGAGGTCTCGTAGGCGACCCCGCGCTCGACCAGGTCGGCGACGAGCGTGATCATGTCGTCGACGTAGGCCGTGGCGTGCGGGGTGTTGGTAGGCCGCAGGACCCCTAGTCCGTCCATGGCGTCGAACCAGGCCTCCTCGAACTGATCGACCACACTCTGGGTGCTGCGACCCTCCTCGTTCGCCCGCCTGATGATCTTGTCGTCAATGTCGGTGACATTGGAGACGTAGTCGACATCGAGGCCGTTGAACAGGAAGTAGCGCCGCAGGACGTCATAGGTCAGGTTGAAGCGGCCATGGCCTATGTGGGGGAGGTTGTCCACGGTCGGACCGCAGACGTACATCGACACCTGCCCCGGAGTGCCGGGCTCGAACGGTCGGGTGGTGCCGGTAGCGGTGTCGTGGAGGCGCAGCATGCGGGTACGGTAACCCGATCATGTCGACCGACGCGACCGGCGCGCCCCGAGTTCCCGACAAGCCCACACTCGAGGGGATGGAGGCCACCTGGTCCTCGGTGTGGGAGGACGAAGGGACCTATCGCTTCGACCCGCGGGCCAGTCGAGATCAGGTCTTCTCCATCGACACCCCACCGCCCACGGTGTCCGGTTCGCT